>WLWG01001064.1_pt1 | contig 26215 bp, 58 predicted proteins | sample 6712871 | NCBI WGS metagenome assembly WLWG01 (sample SAMN12718693, study PRJNA515312) | sponge metagenome | isolation source: marine sponge | host: Mycale hentscheli | place: New Zealand: South Island, Marlborough, Capsize Point | collected 2003-05-01
CAACTTAGAGAAGTAACTCATAGGATCTTCCTCGTCATCTCCGTCACTAGTATTGCTGACACTAGCAGTGGGTGTTGATTTGGCTGCCTGATAAGAGTCTTCAAGCTTCTGCATGACCTCCTCTTCTGTGACTCGCTTCTGTTCTGTTGCTTGGTAGTTATCATACTGTGTTTCTTGTGCTGCTTGACGTGTTGAAGTTGTACCTAATACATTATCAAGACGCTTCTTCAGATCATCATAGGATTTAAATTGATCTGGTGCAACCAAGGCAGAAAGTGAATACTCTTTCTTCCAGATGGCTTCCATAGCATCATCGTCGTCCAAGAGTGGACCAACGTTTGCAAACTCACTGGAATCATAGTTCCAATAACCAGCAACCTTCTTCAGTTTCAGTTTGAAGTTTGCTCCTTGCCAGAAGTCGAAGGGATTGATTGCCTCTTCATCTTCAAACTCAGGTTGCATTGCTTCCATGATCTTATCAAAGATCTTCTTACCGAACTTGTAAAGGAATACTCCACCCTCGTTCTGAGGATTAGCAGGATCCTTTACAACATAGATGTTGGCGTAGAAGGACAGTTTACGTTTCTGTTTACGAACTGTGTCCTTATCAGAATCATTACCACTGTTCCACAGTTCACGGTTCAGTTCACCCAGAGGGTCTTTCTGTCCGATAGTGGTGAGTGAGTTCTCGATATACCATCCACCGTTTCCTTGGAAGGCATGAGAGAACATCTTTGCCCAAGGGAGATCTTCTCCATCAGGTGCTGGGAGGAATCGAATGACGGCATAACCGTTACCACTCTTATCCATGACTGGTTTCCATAGGCGTTCATCAGCTCCGCCTTGGCCACCTCCGTTTTGCTTCTCTACTTCTTTAACAAGTTTGGCAGTAAGACTACCAAGAGAAGACTGCTTCTTTAGGTCTCCGAAACCCATTTTGTACCTCGTATGTTTTGTATTTGGCTTGTGTGACTTAGCTTAGGGATCGTCCAGCCCAGTATTATTATAGTCTAACTTTCAGAAATTGCTTTCTTCATGTTGGTAATGATACCTGTCATATTAGAAAACACATATGAAATGTCTGTATTAGGTGGGAACCCCAACATAATTGCCTGTTCCATGATAGTTTCCTTGATGGCCTTTGCTTCAGGATCATCAGACAAACTCATCCTAGTATATAGGACTCTTTGTTTAGTCAGAAGTTTCTCCAGTAGTTCTACATGATAGAGTTTATCTTCCTTATTCATGTCAGAAAAGGAATACATCTTCGTATATATCTCTTCCTGTAGAGTAGAGATTTCTTTTAATTCTTCTTGAACAAATTCTGATTTGAAAAAACTCATCGTCCTAGTACAACTTCTTTTAGTAGTTTCTTGTATTTGAATGTATCTATATTTAAGAAGGGTGAGTACTTCTTCATTTTCATACTTACCGATTCCCATACAGGATCTTTAAGGGAAATATCAAACCTACTCTTATATGAGAGTATTCTATCACAGATGATTAGAGTTTCAAGAGACACTTCCTTACTCAAATGTTTCTTCAGAATCAATGGATGACCCTTGGAACAATCAAACACATCATCAATCTTGTTGTCATCAAATATCTTTTCACACTCCTCTCTGAAAAGATAACTCATACTCTGTTGTTGTTTCTTCCACTCCTGATAGAGAGTCTCACCTTCTCTTACCAAGTTACCAATCCAGATCTTAGAGTTATCATCAGACAAGGCATAGTTGGAGATGAATAATTCTTTTATCTCCTGATCATCATACTTCCTAGAGAGTTTCTCAAACCAAAACCTCTGTTTGTTTTTGTAAAAGCTATTCAGACTACATCTCACTTTACCTTGATACTTTTGATAGTCATAAGACTCACTTGTAAAGTGTCTTGATATACCAAGGTATGTTTTATAAACTTCGTAGTCTGTCACTTTAGGAATCATAATGGGAGTTTAGCATGTGATGTACGCTTGAGAAGATTGTTTTCCATGGCTTCCACCTTGATCTTCTCTTTCAATGGTTTAGATATCAGTTTGGGAACTGACTCAACATCCAAGTTGTTCTCTTCACAAAAGTGAATGATAGCATCAACATACTTCATCTCCTTTGAGTTGTGAACTAACTTCTCGATCTCTTCGGCAAACCTCTGAGGACAATAGAACTTGCTCTCAAAGATCTCGTTTAGTTTCTTCTCTTCAGGATTAAGCATATTCCTGTAATTTAGATTCAACAAACTCTCTAATATACTCGGAGAGAAGGTTGATGTACTTTTTCTTGTCTCGTTCTTCATAGACTACACATTCACCGTCTTCACATGTCATGATAATGACAAACTTCTTAACCATTATACCCTTCATCTCATACAACATACAAGCGTATGCTGCACACTGGACAAAGTAGTCTTCAATCCACTCCCGTGGTTTGGGTTTAGCTGATGTCTTAAAGTCAATGACTGCCAACTCACCATCAAACTCAGCGATACAATCAACACTACCAGCAATACCAAGTTGGGTACTGTAAAGTGCTGTCTCTTGACAAAGAATATTATCAATTTTATTCAGTTCAGGCTTAGCCTGTTTGAATAGAAACTGAGATAGAGGAAGAACATCAGAAAAAGTCTCTGAGTTATTCAGATACTCTTCAATCAATGTATGAGCATCAGTACCACGATGTGTAGCCTTACGAGTGATGTTGTTGGCAACTTCCTCACCAACTTTCTTTCTCCAAGCTTTAAACTTGTTACGATTTCTCCAACTAATCACCGAAGTGATTGAAGGCATCTTTACTAGTTCTTCTGTTCCGAATACTTTGTAATAACGAACTCCATCAATCGTCTCTCGTTCAATGGGAACGAAAGGTACATCACTATGTGTAAACATTAAAGACCTAATTCAAGTTTTGCAATGATGTATTCCTTAACCAATCCACTTCTACAGATGTCTTCTGCCTGGAACTCAACTGTATCAAACGAAGGCATGTTCTTGATGATAGACATGAAGTCAACAATACCATTCTTCTCAGCTGTCTTAGTCAAGTCGGACTGAGTGGCATCTCCACAGAAGAAGATTTTAGAATTCTCACCTACCCTAGTAATGATACTATCCAGTTCATGGAAGTTCAAGTTTTGGAACTCATCGATGATCAAGATGGCATTATCAAATGTAGTACCACGAATGAATGATGTACTCCAGAAGGAGATAGTTCCTTGAGCTTTGAGATTGGCATACAACATTTCGAAAGAGTTGTCATCTGGCATCTCGAACATGTATTTTACCATGTTCTTGTATGGAATCTGATACAAGGATGATTTATCTTCATGATCACCAGGAAGGAACCCAATCTCTCGGGTAGCCACAAGAGACCTGACGATGTAGATCTTATCATAGTGACTCTTAGGATCTAAAACATCTAGAAGAGCATTGTAGAGGGTGATAAAGGTTTTACCCGTACCAGCAACTCCATAAGCAACCATATTCTGGTCCTTATTATATTGATCAAAGAACATCTCCTGATTCTTGGTGAGAGGTTCAATCTTCTTGATGTAATCTAAATTGATTGGTTTCTTTCTTTTCATTGCCCTATTACTTGTACCAAAGGGGACAGGGTTCGTACCAATACCGGACTTACTCTTTCTAGGCATGTGATTCAAATAGGTTTAACAATTGACTTAGGAGCTTTAGATGCTTTATGAAGAACATCATTCCAACCTGGATGAGTCTTCTTCAGTTTATCATAAACTTCTCCAACCATACCAATTGATGGTGCAGCTCCTTGAGACCAATCCCTTTTCCATTCAGGATTGTCTTCATACCACTGAGTGATTTCATGGACACTAACATCAATGATCTTAGTTTCCCCAGTATCTGTATTGATTACGTCATATTTCGCCATAATAACTCCCGAGGTTTTGTATTTATACGTCCCATTCCATCGCTTCTGCGATAGATGGGAACTGTTCTACGAAGATCTGTTTACAGTTGTTAGCAATATCCATATGTTCTTTCTGAGTTCCATTAGAAGATCTCAGATCAATATAGTGTAACCAACTGCGAATTGATCCTGTCATGTAGATTTTTGTTGGCGTTGCAAGGGGTAACACAAAGCGTGCACATTCCTTAGCCACACCTGCTGACAACATCTGTTGATACAGGGAGTTAGCAGAACTGAAGAGAGTTACCATCTGTCTCTCAAGTTTATCAATGAGTTCAGGATCAAGATCATCAATAGAGTTCTGACGATTCTTATCATCCTGACGACGAAGTTCAGGTAGTTCAATCTCACCTAGGAAGTTTGTGGGTGCATACCTCTGTGAAAACTCCTGGAAAGTGAACGAACGGTGGCGCAGGATTTGAGCTGCGATACCTCTATTTGTTGTGATCTCTAGAGTCATGAACGCCTGTTCAAAAATACTCCAGTGTTGATGCTTGATGCAATACTTTAGTAGGCCAGAAAACTTTTCGTTATCCTGGTTGTTTGGATTACTCACCCTAGCACAGAATGCTATATGTTTTTCAGCATCGGGTGTAACCGATACTAACTTAGCTCCGGGTTTCATCTTTTCTGATTGGTCCATTGGGTTTCTTCCACTCACATTATTGAACAAAGAATATCAAGTTTGGATATTCAGAATGACTCTTATTGTACGCCTGTTCTAACAGACTTTCTAACTTTCTTGACTGTCTTAAGTTGTGTCTTGATTCGTTGGTATGCTTCCTCAGAATCAATCTTACCAGACATTTCCGCTGCACATATGTATTCAACTTGAATACTAAATTGTCTTAAAGCTCTTTCGTAATTAGTAAAGGTATACATTAAGTAGTGTTAGAAAAATAAGTCTTAAAATAAGGTTCGATACCATGAGAGATTTTATTCCCTTGACTGACCCAGGTATCAACGCATTCGTAAATATCTTTAGTTGAGTAGGAGGCTTCTTCAATCCTTGCTCCACCATACTTATTTAGAAGAATTCCGAGACAGACTGACCTCAACTCCATCCTCTCGTTTGTATATCTCCAATCCTCATTCGTCATCTTCAAACACCTCATCATATTCTGGGAGTGGAGGAAGTGTCTCTTCCATTCGTTCAGTATAAGCCTTCACATCAGAATAAACTTCAGACTCCAGTGCATCTACTAATAGTCTTAGGTTTCTGGTTATTAGTTTGAGTTTATCTTTTTCCATTAAAAAAAGGGAGTGTTACCTCCCTTAATTATATCACTTGATGTTAGAACATACAAGTGTTTTCTTTGTCAACTCAAGTTGGGCTACCTTGATAGCTTTCTTCTTGAGAATCTTTTTTTGCTCGATGGCAAGTACATTCATTTTGATACCTCCACTTTTACAGTTTCGGTGTGATTGATACCACGATAGACTTCTTTTACCGTTTTGGTAACTTGGGGTCTGTTCTGATACTCAACTGTGTCATACGACACACCACGATACGTGACTTTCATTTGATACTCCTGAAGTAGTTGGATTTTTAGGCCCCGTTCCTTCAGTTGCCTTTTGCGTCCCATGGACACTCAGGTGTAGATTCTTTTAGAACCTCCACCAACTCAATCCTAACCTGATTATTAAGATTTTCATTAGTCTTTATCCGTAGCATAATGCTATCGGCATCTGGACAACTAAGTGTTGTATATAAAAAGAAATCAACCATAGGATGAACGCTCCGTTCCGAGTCAACTTACTTGCGTCTAGTCTCCTAGATGAACGACAGTGTTATTATAACACTTCTACACTATTTATGTCAGAGTTAAAACATATTGTTATCTTTCATGAACTGAAGGGTTTCTTTCAACCCACCTCTGTGTTTCAGTCCAATAGAAATTTGTGGATACTCTGCGGTATCTCCAAACTCTGCATGAAATTGTTTGTCAGTAAAGTCTTCATCTAGGATATACTCATGAAAATCCTCATGAACGTTTGAAAGAAGCATGATAGCTCTCTCACACTCTTGACTTTTATTCGAATAGATTACTGATTGCATTAGTCCCTCTGGCGCCAGTCTTTAGGTTTGTCTTGTTTAAACCAGTCCTTGATATCATCTGCACTACTGAACCCCGTTTTATGATTGGATGGATCGGGGTCTCCTAAACCCATCCTATTAAGAAAATCATCGGTACTACCTTCCTCAATGTCCTGAGAAGATTGTCGTCTTGCTTTCTTTAACATCTCATTAGCAGATGTATTTGCCTTAGCAAGTTTCTGTACCCAAACCATATCATCTAGTTTTACTTCCTCACCATTAGCAATACATTTACAGATAAACTCAAGTCGAAGCCTGTACTTGGTCGATAGCATATTCTACTAACCTTTCGAATATTTATTTAACAAAGTTTAATCGATTACATCAATAACACAAGGTCTTTTCATCCCTGCGTGTTGAAACCAAAATACTCTCATGGTTTCATAGTCATCAAAGATAATAGCTTTATCCGTATCACCAAACCTCATCCTATACTTATGCCTGTCGTAGGGATCGTTTGAGGTCGAAGTAAATACGGTAATATTTCTTCTTGATTTGTTCGATTTTCTCTTTGTCATCGTAACATTCTAACAGTTTAAGTAATTGAGAACTGCCCTCAAGTTCTGATATCAACCTAAGGACATCAACAGGATCAGAACCCTCCTTCACGGGCTTCCTCTACCATCTTAGAAACGATCTCTTCTGTACCATCCATAGTCTTCACCGCAAACAGTGAAGACTTCTGATACTTCTTGATTTTCTTATACTTCTTCACAAGTTCTTGAACACCTTCTTGGTTCATGTCAAGACCTTCGAAGTTAATATCAAACCCCTTTCCCATCTTTCTCTACTCCTTTCCACAGTTTTGGATTTGATGTTCCTTTAGATTGAACAATGTTGATTAGATCTTTCTTGTACTTATCATAGTAGTGGTCAAAGATCTCAACCTTCTTCTGTGAGATAGTGATGTCATTACATTCAGTACCATCAACCTTATAGGTAACCACATAAGCTGTGTTTGGTAACTTGTTGTTGTTATACTTCTCAAGGTCACAGTTTTCGTGAACGATTTTCATAGGATTTATGATCTACCTCCCCATACTATATCGGGAAAGGCTTTGGCTACATGATCTTTGGTCAGTTTGTATTTTGTCCCAAGGTTCTTATCCTTCACCAAACAAATGATACCTGCCTCTTCTGGATGCAGACCTTCCAACATTTGAATGAACATGGACTCTCTACGGGTCTTGGAGAGTTTGTCATTACCACCCTTAATAAAGTGGTAGAGATTCTTCCACTCCCTTCTCAGGGAGGTGTGGTCGGTCCCTACAGGTACTTCATTCCTGTTGAATGGAACCTCACCTTCAGGAAGGAGACTATAAACAGTATCATCAAAGTTCCAAATCAGAATAGCAGTAAGAGCATCATTACGATATTCTTTTAGTGCTTCTACTTTCTTTGCAACACTTTTTTGTTTAGATACATGTGCAAGAATTTCATGCACAAAAGCGTTAGGTGGAAGTTTTGTTGATGTAGCCATAGTAATTTACTTTCTCGTTTCAGTATATCGTATTTATTGGGTTAGTTCAAAGGATCATCAGGATCAAGTATATCATTCTCAAATCTTACAGCCAACACTTCATCAGGTATAACTTGTCCATTCTCATCAAACATCTCAGGGTGAAGTGGAATGTACTTAGAATCTCTTTGTAGTACATAATCTTTAGCTAACCAACCGAGAACTGTTCCTAACACAAGGAACATCACCGAAAACAATGCTGAAAATGTGAGAGTAACTGCTAACATCTTAACCTCCTAAGGTTTCTTTGTTATATCGAATCCGAAATCGACATTAAAGTGATACACTCTCTTGAAGAGTGATATCGTCTTATCAAATTTAATCTGAAAAGTTTTTGGTTTTTCCTGTTTCTTTTTATTTCTTAGTATTAATTCAACACCTCTATCTATATCAGTTAATTGTTTATCTAGAAGTTTTTCTCCTTCTTCCTGGTCGTTTTTCTTGCTCATACTTCCATACATCCTCCAGTATAGAGAGAAGGTAGTCCTTTATCTTTCTGGCCTCAGGTTTGCCTAGGTGACCATACCCTTCTCTCAGTTGTTTATGTTGTTCATCATTACCACCTTCAAGATAATCTTCAAGATCTATAATCAAAAGTTGAAGTTCTTTGGCTACAGAACTGTCAATAAACTCAGTAGCATCTCTCTTAGTTGCTTTGATAGATTTCAGATAATCATACATGTTGATCATCTGCTTACCTTGGAATGCGGCATCAATTGTCTTCTCAACAATGATCAGGAGTTCCCAGGTGTTGTCCATTAGATTAGTTTGTTTTCTCGTAGGTACTTAACCGTTTCACTACAACCACCAATAGTTTTCTCACCTTCTTCCTCAGTGAAAACTCTCACCTGAGGGAATGTAGAACCTTCCCCGAATGTTTTGTAAAATTCTTGTCGAGTGTAGTCTTGGTTAAGTTTATATATCACATGCTTCATTTCAGCGAGCCTAAGTGCCTGTGCAACCTTAGTGCAGTAAGGGCACCCGTCTTTAGAAAATACAAGGAAAGTCATAGTAAAATTAAAATAGGAACTAGAAACATCAATATTGTAATAGTAAAACCCCCTACATGTTCAAGTAGGGGGCGGATACTGTGGTCAGGCATCTAATGTAGCCCTAAGAGTATAATCTTTTTTGAGTTTCTCAATGAAATCATTCTTAGCCAACTTAGCCTCATACCCAGGATAAAACTTTTCCATTAACCTAGGTACTGCCATACATCCAGGGTATCCACCTTTGATCCAAACTTCTTTACGATCCTTAAGCACAACATGATTGAATGGGAAGCTCATTTTGTTTTCTTCTCTTCAGAAATATTTAGAGATGGGGGAGTGTATGGGTGATGAGGTTTGTGATCTCGGTCCATGGGTTGAGATCCAGTCAAGTCCCTACGAGATTGATTACTGATGATGATGAAAGCATCTTTGTTGTACTTACGAACACCAAAGGGTGTTGCCCACTTCTTGTTATAGTCTTCACCTTGATGAATACCAGATACAACGGTACCACCAACTTCAACTATAACATCATCATCAGTTTCCCAACCAAGTGTATCAATCAACTTTGAGAGTTGTTCTGTGATGGATGGTTCTTCAAGGATACGATCCTCAGGTTCTAGTGATCCGTTCATAGTTGATTTCCAATAAACATAGTGTAACCCCATTGAACTACGAGTTCAACAGGGATGTGACATTTATTCTTCTGTCCAGAATATTACATCCATCTTTGGATAGAATTCCATCCAGGTCTTGACATATTCTTCTGCTTGTTTCTTATCTTTGAACACTGCTTCAAGGTGGGGTTGAAAACCAGCTTCCAACTCAGGGGGTTTTCCAGAATACACCTTAGTCATGTTTGATACCAGCGGCATCTCTCTCAAAGATTTCAAGACCCTTATCAGTCAGAATGTGATCATACATCTGTTCAAAGATACTAGGAGGCATCGTAACCACCTCTGCTCCATTATACCAGGACCTCACAGCCCTCTGTACAGAACGAATGGAAGCTGATAGTACCTGTGTAGGGATACGATGGATACGATACAGTTCAGAGATAGAACGAACCACTTCTAGACCTGCTACGGACTGATCATCCAAACGACCAACAAAGGGTGACACATAAGTAGCACCAGCCTTAGCTGCTAGAACTGCCTGTGCTGCTGAGAAGATAAGAGTTACATTCACTCTCACTTTATCAACCTGAGAAAGTTGATGACAAACCTTCAGACCATCACGGGTCATAGGAACTTTGATAGTTACTACATCACCAAACTTTTGAGAGAGTCGTGATGCCTCTGTATACATCTCAACAAAGTTACCCATCACTTCCATACTGATATCCTTGACACCAATATCTTTGATCTTTTGATATACATCATCAGGGTTACGACCACTCTTCATAATGAGAGTGGGGTTAGTTGTGACACCATCAATGAGACCAGTCTCAAAGTAATCTTTGATGGCGTATGTGTCTGCTGTGTCTAGGAAGATTTTCATTTTACTTTGTCTTCGTACTTTTTAATAAGGGCCAATACTTGTTTACGATCTGCTCCACAAGGGGCATTCCTTATACACATAAGGATCAACTCATCATCTGTGATGGAGGCTTTAATTGTAAACCCATGTTTATCAACTTCACCTTCGATGGGTGCTTCTGGAGTATCAAACATCATATGTGATGGTAATTTTATGTGACACCTTGTCTCTGTTATCACTATTGTAGACACGACAACGTTCTATCTTAGCACCCAATATGTTCACAACATTTTGTAGTTGTGACTCAATTACAAAATCTGTAAATACAGGAGTGAATCCTATCTTATCTGATCCAGGTTGATTAAAGTTTTCCATTATTGTACGTGAACAACTCCAGTCATTCCCGCTCCTTGGTGAGGACCACAGAAGAAATTATAGTCTCCTACATCGGCAAACAAAACGTCTTGTGATTCACCAGGAGCAAACAATAATGCTTCTCTGGAGAGGTCTGCACGACCTTCTACAATGATATTATGAGGAGGTAGTGATTCATTGATGAAGTGAACTGTCTCACCTGCTGAGATAGTGATCTCATTGGGTGCAAATACTAGGTTACCATTTGAACCCATGGTTACATCAACTGCCCATGCTGGAAGAGCTAGGAATAGAGATGCAAGTAGTGTGAATAGAAATTTCATAACGTTCTGTCTAGTCTAGTTTGTGCTTGATCAGGAAAGTCTCTTGGACGACTATCTCCTGCATTGTCGGTTCTAGGTGAACCTTCATTCTTCTTTTCAGTCTGTTGAAAGTTTGCTCTCTTGTATCTGTTTGAAAATATATCAGGATACCAATAAGTTTCAATCCAATCAATGGTTGGATTCAATTCAAGATGTTTCTGTAGTGAATGATTGAATACTCCTATTTGAATGTACCCATCATGTGTTAGACAACTTGTCTCATCTAGAGGATGAATATAAAGAGTTTTCACTTTTAGTATAGGTCCTCTTCTGCCTCTGCCTTAATGACAAGATCAGAACTTGGATAGGATACACACAACATAGCGAACCCTGCTTCCATCTGTTCATCATCTAGGAAGGATTGGTCACTCTGATCCAGAGTTCCAGAAACAATCTTTCCACAACATGAGGAACAAGCACCTGCCCTACATGAATATGGGAGATCATATCCTGCCTCCTCTGCTACGTCTAGGATATACTCATCCTCTGGACAAGTGAACTTCTCCTCACGACCGTCAGGATATTGTAGTGTTACTGAATGATCCATGTAAAAACAAAATTACATATACTAATTATACTCACAAAAAAAGGAGGGTCAACCCTCCTGTGTGTATTTCATAACTTAGTCTTTATACAAATCCTAATCCTAAAAATGGATATGTCATTTGTTTATTATTTATAAATTAAGGTCTACCAAGGATTTTGTATGCTCCACCTGAACAAGTTTCATATCTAAAGACCGTATCAGTTGGACTAGCACTAGAAACATAGAAGTATTGTCCGTCATTACCCCAACAACATCCAGATGGGAAAGTAGTATCTGAAGCAATACTTAAAGATCCTACATGTGTAGTTGTTGTTATATCATATGGAGTTGAAAGTGTATACTCTTCAATTTCATCACCATTAACATGAACAATTACAAATCGTGTCCCATCATCACTAATTGCAATTCCAGTTTCTTGTCCAGTCTGAGTAATTTGAGATGCAGGGAAGGCATTTTGAACTCTACCTCCCGCAGTTGATGTATCCCAAGGAGTTGATAACGTAAATCTATTCATATATCTTAAATATGATGACATAACAAACATATAGACTCCATCAGAACTAAATGTCAATCCAGTAGGATTATCATCTCTATTTCCAAAACCAAATCCTTCATTATGGGTATGAGTTGCACCTGAAGTTATATCCCATGGAGTGCTCATACCATATTCAGTTACTCTATCGTAGGTATCATCAAGTACATAAAATCTTGTTCCATCAGAACTGAAGAAAAGATCTTTTGGCTGGGGAGATTCTGGTATACTTTTAAATCCGTCATGAGATGCTGATGATGGATCCCATGCAGTTGAAAGTGAATATTGATCCACACCATCACCAGCTTCACCAGTAATATACATTTTATTTCCACTATCTCCAACAAAAACACCTCTTGGAGTGGCTTCCTCACCACCAATACCGAAAGATTTTTTTGCACTTAAATCGAGATAACGACCTGATGGAAGAGTAGTGCAATCTATTCCAGATACAACAACTTCTCTACCAAATTTTTCTGTCCAGGAATTAAAACCTAATCCTAAAAATGGATATGTCATTATGGGCCTTCATATACAACCTTTGCTGAACCACCAGTAAGTGCTTTTGCCCAAACATATGCAGCACTACCGACATGAGTTAAATCTGTCACTGTTTTTTTCATTTCACCTTCAAATGCTTTATATACAATGCCAGGATCCGTTGCTGTTGGAGCAGAATCTGCTGCTGTAAAATTAATTACAACTGGATTGTTACTTTGACATTGAAAAGTAATTGTAGATACATTATCTCCAATCTTTACATATGCACTTGTCGTAACTTCTGTGGATGCTAGTGCCATTATTTGTCTCCAGATTCAAGATTAACTTTAATCTCAGTTTGACTGTTACTATTATTTATAAGTTTAGGAAGTGGTTTAGTCCTTATAGAGATCTTCCAGTTTTTCTCTGGTTAGATCTACATACATCAGTTCGTCACCTGCTTGTGGTGCTTCAGGATGCTTTGGTTTAGGAGGTTTACTGATCTCTATATTAATAGATTGAATGTTACTCCACATCATTGCAAACGCAGCGCCACCAATAGCAGCAAAGCATATAAAGTAAAGAAAGACTTCAAAGTTATTCATAATTAATTACCTTTGTTCAATCCAGTTCAATACTGCAAGTGCTGCTTTATTTGTGTTTGGAGAAGCACAGGCAAGTGTGTATATATCACTGATCGTTCCAATACCACTTCTACCAATTTGTAGTGCTGCTTTATCATCAACTTCCACAAGAGAAGAACCACCAGCAATCGTAAATCCACTCAAGACAATATTTCCACCAGTTGTAGCAGTAGCACTTGTGTCATATTGTGCAAAGGAGTTTTCATCTGGATGATCTGTCCAACTTGCACCAGTTAATGTTGGGTTCTCAATTAATCTCCAATAAACATTAGTATTATCATTTGTTGCTGCTTGTAGAGATCTAATCAGAGCAACAGCAGATAACTGACTATCTTTCAATCTTAAACTTAAAACTGGATAAAAAGTATTTGCTGCTGACAGTGTAGTGCCAGTAATTGGATTAGAAATACTTTCAAGAATACCAAGTTTCTCTGGTTCACCTTCTTGAATCAGAGAATTAGAACCCTGATAGATGTAATGAGTTCCAGCAACACCAGTTACATTCTCAATCTCAACACGAATTGGTAGGAATGGAGTAGAACACCAAACAGTATCCAAATTATTTGAGTTCTCAAATGTATGAGACGGAATAGTCTCGTTCTGCATCAACCAGGCAAACTCAACAATACCAGCACCATACCACTCATAGTTGATGGAAATCATCTGCTGTTTTGTTGCATCAGCAGTTACACCAGTATATCCATTACCATCAAACTTCTCACCATTCCAGTCATCTCTGGTTACTCTTCTTTCACTAACAATACCTGTTGTATTACTACGAATTACATAAGCATATGTCCCACCATCATCTTCAAAATAAGTTCCATTATTATCGTCAAACAATCCAAACCTTCTACGAATACCGACCTGTGGAGTATCAAGACGAATTGCAAATGTAAGACTAGCACTTCTACCAGGAATGTATCTCATTACATTCTTGGTTTGTCTGACTACTTTACTACCAGCAGCAGATCCAACTTCCATTACTATATTACTGGATGATGCATTAAAGGTAGCAGTTGCTCCAACTCCAACTAAACTCTCATCCCAAACATCAGTCTCCTTACCATATTGGAAGGTGTTAAAGAAAACTGACTGATATGGAGCAACTTTTAACCTATTACTATTAGAAAAATTGGGTCTCCAGTCTGTCTGGTTTCCCCAATGATCCGCAATATTATATACCTCAAATAGAGATCTCTCTTGATTGAGATAGTCTTGTGTATGTTTATTCCACTGTGCCATAATCAGTCAATCCACTCCAATTTTGCTGGATGATATCTCTTTGCGTTTTGAATATTTAATCGTTTCTCTTCTACTGGATAAATGCTTTGAACCATTGCACCAGGATATTCACTCTGAAGTTTTTCAGCCAATTCCTGTTTTGATGGTAACCCAGTCTTTGTTACCATCTCAAGTCGGTATATGTTATTTTGCCAAGTTATATCAGCAACATAACTCTCACCAACTTCCTCTTGAGGTTGTTGGTCTTGAGAGTTGATGTATAGGTTTCCGTTAAAGTCACCAGAGATATTGACTGACTCTGACATGAATTGTTTAAAATTCTTCATTCTACTAGTCGTATCAGACAATTCTTTAACTATTTATCTGAAGTGATGTCATGGTGTCGTGAAGTTCTCCAATGTCAAGGAGACCTTCAGCACTGAACCAAGGGGCATTCGCCCAACTAAATCCTTCACCAAAGGTGTTATCGGGTGCTGTGATGTACCAATGACATGCTGTGTCTGGTACATCTACTGAACACTTAGACCAATCATCTTTCCATTGAGGTACTTGAACCCACATCAATGCAGCAAACATAAAAGTGAAGAGTGATTTGATCATGTCTTATTAAAGGTTAGGGTGAAAGTTTTAATAACGAGAGTCCTTATTAAAGGTTCTCCAGATTTTCTACAAGTGTTTTGAGTTCTGTAAGTGTGGCATCTGCCTTCAACCAGTTAGCCCTTGAAGATATAACCTGTATATTATCAAGTGTATATCCTTTCCCAGGAACAATTTGATCTAGTGACGGATTGTATGGAGATCTTTTGTCTCCAGTGTCTAGGAGAATAGGGATACCAAGTAAAGGACAAGTGGTAGGAATAGTAATATCCTCCATCTCTATCTCAAACTTAATACCCTTCTTCTTTGCTCTGTGTTTAGCATTGTGATACATCTTGTATTGTGGTATATCAATACGAAGGTCGCCACCAATCTTACGACTTTGACGACCAGGCGTTTTACTAGGGGTTCCTCTAGGCATTACATACTTTTATGGGGGTCAAAAGTATTTATACATTATAATATTTTAACCCCTAAAAAGTTACAGAGCATTGCCTCTGGGAAGCACCTCATCTGGAAAAACGAAATTTTCATGTGGTTGATCAGCAGGTGCTAACCATGCTCTCAAGCCTTCATTTAAAAGTATGTTCTTCGTGTAGAAATTTTCCCATTCCGGATCTTCTGCCGCTCTAATCTCCTGACTCACGAAATCGTAAGCACGAAGGTTGAGAGCAAGACCAATAATGCCAATACTGGATGTCCAAAGACCCATAACAGGCACAAACAACATGAAAAAATGAAGCCAGCGCTTGTTAGAAAACGCAATACCGAAGATTTGCGACCAGAATCGGTTTGCAGTGACCATAGAGTAAGTTTCCTCCTCTTGTGTACTATCAAATCCCTTAAAGGTGTTTGCTTGATCCCCGTCCTCATAAAGTGTGTTTTCAACTGTGACTCCGTGAATTGCCGATAAAAGTGCACCACCTAGGATACCAGCAACCCCCATCATATGGAAAGGGTTGAGCGTCCAGTTATGGAAACCCTGTAGGAAGAGTAGAAAGCGGAATATCGCAGACACACCAAACGACGGTGCAAAGAACCAACTGGACTGTCCGAGAGGATAGATGAGAAACACACTGACAAAAACAGCGATAGGCCCAGAAAACGCAATAGCATTGTATGGTCTAATACCTACGAGACGAGAGATTTCAAACTGTCGAAGCATGAAACCAATGAGGGCAAATGCACCGTGGAGAGCAACGAAGGCCCAGAGTCCCCCCAGTTGACACCATCGGACGAAATCCCCTTGAGCCTCTGGACCCCAGAGGAGAAGAAGAGAATGACCCATAGCATCAGCTGGAGTACTAACAGCTGCCGTAAGAAAATTAGCACCCTCCAGATAGGAACTAGCGAGTCCATGGGTATACCAGCTCGTAACGAAAGTCGTGCCAGTAAGCCAGCCCCCAATTGCAAGGTAAGCAGTAGGTAGAAGAAGAACACCGGACCATCCTATGAATACAAATCTGTCTCTTTTTAACCAGTCGTCTAAAAGATCGAACCACCCCCTCCTAGGAGGTGAAAGTGTAGTTGTTGTCATTATTTTTAGTATAGATTAGTTTAATTCCAAAAAGAATTTTGTTTGATCTGTGGGTGAGTTCTCATAAGAAGAGATGTCACCATACATTTTCCGATCCTTATATCCAACCATACGACCTTTCGTATTCTGAAGGGCTGGCATAAAAGCGATAAGGAAAAACACAACAGGAGCTCCGACTAGTAGGGCTCCACCGATCACATAGTAAGTTAAAAGTTCAATCATAATAAAACTTTACATTAATGAATAAAGAAAAAGAGGGACCGAAGCCCCTCTTATTGTAACACGTATTAGGTGTTATATCAACCGATGGAAGGAGCTTGGAGTGCTACAGGTGTAGACTCGGCTGCTGCCAGGTCAAGTGGAAAATTATGCGCATTTCTCTCGTGCATTACCTCCATACCAAGTCCAGCTCTGTTCAGAACGTCTGCCCAGGTGTTAATAACACGGGACTGTCCATCAACAATAGACTGGTTGAAGTTGAAACCATTGAGGTTGAAGGCCATGGTTGAAACGCCGAGGGCGGTGAACCAGATACCTACAACAGGCCAAGCTGCCAGGAAGAAGTGAAGACTTCTAGAGTTGTTGAAAGAAGCGTATTGGAAGATCAAACGACCGAAGTAACCATGGGCTGCGACGATGTTATAGGTCTCTTCCTCTTGTCCGAACTTGTAACCATAGTTCTGTGACTCTTGCTCGGTCGTTTCACGAACCAAAGAAGAAGTAACGAGTGAACCATGCATTGCCGAGAAGAGTGAACCACCGAAGACACCAGCAACTCCCAACATGTGGAAGGGGTGCATCAGGATGTTATGTTCTGCTTGGAAGACCAACATGTAGTTGAATGTACCAGAGATACCCAGGGGCATCGCGTCGGAGAAAGAACCTTGACCGAAAGGATAGACTAGGAATACTGCACTCGCTGCAGCTACTGGTGCGGAATATGCCACACAGATCCAGGGTCTCATACCCAAACGATAAGAGAGTTCCCACTCACGTCCCATATATGCATAGATGCCGATAAGGAAGTGGAAGACTACGAGTTGAAAAGGACCGCCATTGTAAAGCCACTCATCGAGTGAGGCTGCTTCCCAGATGGGGTAAAAATGTAGACCGATTGCATTGGAGGAAGGAACGACAGCACCAGAGATGATGTTGTTGCCATACATGAGTGAACCAGCAACGGGTTCACGGATACCGTCGATGTCCACAGGAGGAGCACCTACGAATGCAATAATGAAACAGATGGTAGCCGCCAACAGAGTTGGGATCATCAGGACTCCGAACCAACCGACATAGAGACGATTGTTGGTGGAGGTCACCCAGTCACAGAAATCATTCCATGTGGATGTTTGTTGTTGTTGTAATGTAGCGTTAGCCATTGTACTGAAAAAAAAGTAAGATCATCAGGGAAATGATGGTTTTACTATTCCTGTATCACCCTTAGATACAGGTATGAAAGACGTTTTTAGACACCCTATAGGTCTTGGTTTGAGGGGTGTTACGACTTGTTAAGGAATGTGTTGGTTCCTTAACCTCTCGACTTATTTATAATAGTACAATGTCTCGGGTCTGTCAACCACCTATGGACAGTTGACGGATTGGTCAAATTTCAATAGACTAGGTTTGTCCAGGATGAACGGGCAGGTATAGCTTAATATCTAAACTCTTGAAGTTTATCTAAGACTTTATTGAGATACTCATCAGCAAGATACTTTACTTCTCCAACATCAGATCTTTCTCTAAGATCTTTCTTTAAATTAAAAAGATGATACTCTAGCTCATACTTTGTCACAGGTCCTCTAGGCATCGTTAATCTCCTTCAATTTTCTTCTAATAGAATTACTTCTTTTTTCCCAAGTGTCTTTTTCACCATAGGTGTGACCCTTAATGTGTTTTGAGTTGATACACTTTGGATCCTCTTTAATACCACACACAAGGTTGCTCAGGGTCTCCTCATCACCTTTGTTACCCGTTCTCCATACATGTTGACCATTTAACCACACTGCTTCACAGACTGGACACTCAACTCGTTGTAGAGAGAAATCAGAAACTTCTTTATCTGGCATATTGGAATAAAATGGACGGTAAGAATGTACCACCTGAGATTTTGGCACCAGGTGTTTCTGGTACAATACTATTTAATCAATTAAATTAATATTATAAATTGTTTGTGATGATATCTAAACTTATTATTTTGGTTTCTTTGCTGCTGCTCTGACTTTCTTATCAATATGGGGGTTGCCTGTTGGTGGCATTGCCTTGGCACTCTGAGGGTCTAGACGATTAAATCTATTTGCAATCTTCTTACCATCAACTAGATCAGGATGTTTTCCATTAACTGTCTTTGGTGGTTCTTGCATTGGGAAACCAAGTGGGGCGGGTTTGCCATCATAGTAACCAGGAATTTTACTAGTAATATCCTTGAATGACTTTTTCTTTTTTTCCATAATTGTTTCTCCTTTTGGTTTAAACTTTTCCTTATGCTGGCGGTAATCTTCCTCCAAAAATTCCAGGTGTAGGCCATTTTACTGGTTTTTTCTTATCTTTTCTAGAAGGCCATCCAGTAGTGTCGTTCGGGCTAGGATAAGTGCCTGGATATCCAGTGCTTGACCCATCAGGACTTACAAAAATATAACCAGCCTGTTCCCAACTAGGTGGCATGGTAGTGTCAGAAGGTCTTGCAGAACTACCAGTCATACCAAGATACTTTAACAAATACTCATCACCTGCATTTAACATATCAATCAATTTCTTCTTTCTGTCCTCTGCAGAAAGACCTTGCATTATAGGATCAGTTCTAATAAATGCAGTTGCCTCTGGACTATCAAGAGAAACAAGAACACTAACAGGAGCTCTCCGTTGATATGTAGCCGAAACTGTGATAGTTCCAGTATCAAAGGCAGCAAAAAATAATCCTGGATATGTCCTAGGTATTACAACTTGATAAGTACCCACTCCACCAGATCCAAGCTCATCAAGACTGTCTATTGGATCAATTGACCAGCGAGGAGTAGTAGAAATAACAGTTACAACTATAGTATCAAATTGTTCATAATTACCAATCGTACTTGGTTCATTCTTATTAAAACTGTCTGGGTGACCGCCGCCGCCTGGTCCCGAAAGACTAAAAGTTTCTATGGCAGTACCAAGATTGACATCACCTTGAGCAGGAAAAGTTGTACTAAAAACATCAGAAGTAGTCATACCTTCATCAAGGTCACACCTCCAATTAGAAAACTCTGGACTGTTAAGATTTCTCAGTTCCTCTCTAATCTGCTCTCTTATTTCATCAGCAATTCTTTTTTGTTTTATTTTTTCTTCACGTAATTCTTTGACACGATTCATATCAATATGCTTAAGTGCCTTCGTATATAAACTCATTCGACCACAACTTTTTTATTATTTATTTCATTACAACTCACTGTAAAAGTATAACAGTATCACCTAGAACATAAATCCTTTATTCAATTTTGATATTTCTAAATAAGAATACATACCCCCTATCGGTTTTACTATGAATAGGTTTTTACCTTTCATAATGTTATTGATGACTGCATCAGCAGCAAATGCAGGTGCTCTTACGCATAAATTATCTTCCAGTGTTCAGTTGACCGTTGATGCTGCTGCTTCCAATGTCACAAGACTTGGTAGTACATTTTCAATTTCAGGCAGCGGTGTAGATACTACTGACGGAACAACAGTTAATACAATTTCTACTGGTGCAATTACTAGTGGAGTTTATGCTCCTGGTACAATTGCTGCCACTCAAGATAATCCTGGTAGTGCTTTTAGTTTCTCTCAGTCTTATACACAGGCTGATGCGATTCCAACTAGTGCAGTCACTGTTGGTGATGTAGCAAACTTTGGCAACATTACTTCCACAACTGCAGGAACTGCTGGTTCTCTTGCAGGTACTCTCTCTACTGCTGGTGCAATCACTTTGACGGCTGGTGGAGCTGGTACAAATGCTACAGGTCAGTTCGTAAGTGAACTCTCGATTCTACACTAAATAAATGGAGGTCAGAAATCATGACTTCTGGAAAGACAATCATATATATTGTGATGTCTGCGGTGGGAGTAAGTCTTATTCCTGCCGCTGCCCTGGCGGTCCCCGTGGTCCCAAACTTCACACAGGGAAGCATGACCAGTCACACAGAGACAACATCGAAGGTGACTGAAACTATTAACTCTATAGATTATGCAACAGGATGGCAATATTCAGTATCGGGAACAAACGTGACCAACGGGGGGCAATCCCTCAGTCCGAACCCAACGACAAACTCAGTGATCGTGAATCCATTAGGAGGAACAGAGGGGCAAGTAACAAGCGCCAACTCTGGATTAGACTTAAATGGACAGAGTTTTACGATCGCAGAACCAGGGGCAGCATTCCAGTTCACTCAAACATACATGGGCCCAGGGGTAACAAATCAGACTGTAATCCAAAGGACAACAGAAGTTACAAGCATAACCGACACTACAAGTATCTTTACCCAATAGTACTATGTCTAACTCAACTTGCGACTGTCCCTGCCACACTGGCGGCAGATGTAGGGGGTGTGAGTGCAACAGCAAACCCAATCGCAAATAGTTCGGGCTCAGTTACCAACCAAGCTATTCAGGTCTTACAAGGTCCATATATCACTAATCAATATGGTGGGGGTATTGCATGTCAAGGACCGACTGCTAATATCACACCATTTATTACTCATGCTCGTAATGAGAAGGATCCATTTGAGACACACTACATGGAACCTCAGTATGACAACAGAGACTTTGAAGGTCAACTAGTAGAAACTCAAAAGGTAGTAAAGAACTGGCCGTGGGAATCTTGGTATGACGATAGAACATATACAAATTCAGAAGGTGAAACTGTTCGTGCCTTTGAAGATGGTCAAGATATGACTATCAGGGTAATGGAAATGCAAGGTGATGGTGTTCCCGATAATCCTGGATCCAAACTATGGGATAAACCAGTAAGAACTGGTGACACTAGAAACTATAGTACCAGTCTTGGATTATCAGCAACACTATCGTTCCCACTTGATGGTGGATTACAAGAACGTTGTAAGCAAGCAGCAGAGACACAGATTGCTTTACAGGGTCAAATGCTTGCCAATAAAAGATTAGATTTTGAGATTGCGAGACTTAAAAATTGTGGTGAATTAATGCAGAGGGGAATCAGTTTCCATCCCAGAAGTCCTTACTTTAAAGTGTGTGCTGATGTGGTAGTTCAAAATGTAACTACTGTCAAGCAACATCGTCATTCTATCCCTTCGGTTTCAGTGCCGACCGTAGGATCTTTATCGCCCGGTTCCTATCCCGTTGCTCCGCCTTCCTCTCAGTCGCAGACAGTACCGGGGGTTTCTTACCCCGTAAGGCAGCAATCTTCTTTACCACTTTCTTCGTCACAGGTTTCACCACTTTTAACAAAAGGTCAGCAAGAGGTTTTGCAAGCAGTGCCGAGGTCGTTGCCACCACGGCAATAGAAGCAGTAACAGTTATCATACCTGCTGATGGTATGTTCTGGACAATCTGATCAGGTATATTTAAATTTTCAAATACGGGGAGACATTCCTTTCCTACTGTCTCATACCTGGTAATCTTTTTATTACCCTCTAGGATCTTTCCTACAGGGTTTTTTAATTCTTGTGCTCTACTCGGACACTCTGCCTTTGCAGCATCAGTCTTAGGAGGTGTTGGTGCTTCAGGAGTTGGTGGTGGTTTTGCTTCTGGTGCTTTATATGGTGGTGGAGGTGGAGACTTTGTAATTACTTCTAGTCTGTTAGGATCATAATCTATTGGATTAAAACTAGGCGTTCCCGCATCACAGAATGTCTGGACGCCATCTTTATCTTCTTCTTTGAGTGTTTGATTCTCACTACTATCCCTATGAGACTCAACACATCCAGGCATATTGACAATAGGAACACCCACTTGTGTAGTCACAGGTGGGTAAACTGGTAATGCCTGTGGAGGATTGACCATCCAATCAGGCATTACATTGATATTCAAACTACGAATGTCACTAATATTGACATTCATATTAGGGACAACGATCTCAGGAATATCCATCAGAAGGGAAGTGCACTTCCACCCATAGGAACAGCCCCACCAGTAGCACCAGGAAGTTCTGGCATACCAGCATCAATCATTCCAGGAAGTGCTCCTGCAATTGCTTCACCAGCAGCTGCCGCAATTTGATTCTTTGCATTCTCAATAATAGAATCTTTATTGAGATATAGTGCAGTACCTCCTCCGACGATACCTGCAGTTCCAACGAAAGAAAGAACTGCTAAAACATTAATTACTTTTTGCATTTTTACTTTCCTAATTAAAAAGTATATAGTTTAGAATTAATCTTTAGAAATACTACAAGTTAGTTCGCAGTTTTCACCTTCAAATTCAGAGTCTGGGATAAAAGGTGTAGATCCACAGACAACACTTCTACACCAACGTGCCGTGTGCCCTTCTGATTTCCCTGAGTGCTTCAAGGTCCATATTTTTTGTTCCTCCGTCGTATGCATGAGCATAACCCTCTTCAATCATTTGTTCGTTGAGGGACACATCTGCGTCCCCAATGTAAAGCCAACCCAGAAGACGCCCGTATTTCCCAGTGCCACCAACAAGTTCAGTCCTAACAGACAACTCATCATCACCAGCCAGCGTGCCTTCGAGTTTTTCTTTGAGCCAGTTGGTTGCGTCGATTCCAAGTGTTTTCTCCTCTAAGTTTCTCGTCCTCTTCTCTGGCGTATCAACTCCTGCAACTCTAACTCTTTCTTTCTTGTATAAATCAAACCCGAGGTCAATAGTGACATCGATAGTATCACCATCAAGAACACGATTAATCTCCGTTACTCGAAAGTTGTAGCAGCTTTTTCTGCTTGGTGGTGTCATTACTCCCATGTTCTAACTCATAGAATGCGGTTCTCATTATGTATAAAATGTAGTAACCAACTCCTAACAAAAGTATAACAATACACCATATCACGCTCCATACTGGATCGTTGAAGTTCTCATGTGTTCTTAGTATTAAATTCACTTGTGCCCCTTATCAAAGGGTTGCCAGTGTTGCCATCCATGTTCATGGATTAGTTGCATTCCTATCACTGGTACAACTATTAAGGCATAACAAAGACCTCCTAAGAAGAGGTCATTTTGCATGAGTGTCGCGATCATAGAACTATGAAACTCTATAATCTATATTAGCTACAGAGTATCTTTAAGACAACTATTTGTTAGGGTTTCAAATCTTTTTAGGGGTAAGTGCAAATGCTCCACTCATTACTGCGCCAAAAATGGCAAAGGTTGCTAAGATTTCCATATACTAAGAAACAAATGTAGTAATGGGAACTCCAATAAGAATAGTCATTAGAGTTCCAGCTGCTAAAGCAGTGGTGGTGAAGTTCATTGATGCCTCCTAATTCATTACAAAATTATTTAGAAATTAGTGTATCACTATGATACACTTTTGTATCAACCGTGTCAAAAATTAGTTAGGGTTTCAAATCTTTTTTAGGATCAATTGCAGAAATAACTAGTGGAGCTTGTTCTACTCTAATTATCTGTGCTGGTGATGTCTCTTTGGCAGCATCGATGAGTTCTTTTAGATCAGCCTTAGTGATGGAACCAGTACCAGCTTGTGATTTAAATGTTCCATCTCCATTCTTCTTCGCTGCCTGAACGCCAAAAGTCGCGAGCACTCCTGTAAAAACGGAGGCGATAAATGTCGGATCTAGTTTCTGCTCGGGAATACCAAGGGCTGGAGGTAACTGAATGTACGCCAACGTGAGTATTCCGCCACTCCAAACAAGGATGCCAAGCCTAACAAAAGTAGAAAGAATAGCAAGCTGTTCTTCTTTATCATCTGTTGCCTCTTTAATTTTACCAAGAAGACCTTTCTTCTTTTCTTCAACTGGTTTCTTTTCTTCCATTATTGGTTCTGGTGTGGCACCAGTATTTAGAAAAAAAGGACCCCTTATTGGGATCCTTGGTATGCGGGAACCATCATGCCCCCGTCCATATCGTTATCATCATCTTCCTCTTCTACCAACAATAACATGAAGATTAGAGGAACCAAACAAAATAAGATTGTTTGTTCGATTACCATAAGCCCGGAATGATTTGACCAGTTGTAGCGTAGGCGCCGATGGCTGCCATGATACCAAGCATTGCTGCCCAACCGTTGATGCGTTCTGCGTTTTCGTTCATGATTCCTCTCCTGTTTGTGTGATTAGTGATGCGCCCACAAAGGACGCAAATAGTATACCAGATAATGCCAGTAATGTCATCAGATAAGACCGAAGAAAATGTTACCAGTCAGTGAATATGAGAAGATAGCAAAGAAGAAACCAACCATCGCGGCACGACCATTGAGCTTCTCTGCCTTTTCTGCATAGGATTCATAACCGTATCTTTCAGCATCAGTTTGAGAAACATACATTGTAGGCTCCTTAGCGAACAGATTTTGCTGTCCTCTTTCATTAGTAGTTACAGTCATAATCTCCAAATGTTAAGTTATGTTATATTATATATGTTTTCTTAACATTTGTCAACTTTTGTTACTGTAGGGTTTCCACTACCAATCTCTATTGTACGTGCATTTCTTTGGATGTTTACTACACCACTGCAGGACATACGAGTCAGCATCCACTTCCATAGAGTAGTGAGCATGGTTATGAACCGCACCTATAAATGCTATCATTCCCAGCAACAGAAGGGAGGTCAGCGTTCCTGGATTCGTTATGAAAGTTATAAAGTATTTTTTCATAAAAAAAGGGGATGCCGTCGCACCCCCAGTATAACATCTAGATGTTTATGTGCCTATATTGTATATCAGAAGTTGTACTTGACGCCCAACTTAGCTCCATAACCACGGTCAAGATCTTCGTCGCCTGAACCTACGAAGGATACTTCACCATATGCACCGAGGTTGTCGGTCAAACCAAGACCCAGACCTGCCTTACCAGAAGGAACGGTGTCAGCATCACCACCGTCAGGAGTCAGCACGGTAGCGCCTCCCTGGACGTAGTAAGAACCAGCTTCGCCAAGAGCACCTTCATATCCTACGTGAAGGTCTGTTCCAGCGCCGTTGTACTCGGATCCAGTCCAACCAGCATTGGTTTCTACGTTGACGTAGGGACCTGCAAGGGCAGCGCCAGCGGATGCGAACAGAGCAGCGGAAGCTGCGAATACAGATTTAAACATTTGTTTTACCTTTAGTTACTTGCGGAATGGATACCCGCAGATGGATAGGGACTCGACTGTCCCGTTTAAGTATTACCTTTTGTTACTTTAATTGTCTGAAAGACAAAAGGTTAAGTATTTATACTACTAGAAATTTAATAGTATGTCAAGTAGTGTGGGTAACCCTACATTTGGTGGGTTGGGTCACTTACTTATAATATCCGAGAGTACCTACTTTGTCAAGCGTGTAGGGAAATCCAAATTACGATCTGTTGCCCCATTGTATTTCTGGAAAGGCATCCGATACATTTTTCTTGCTGATCTTATATTTGGTCTGCAAATTATGATCTTTCGTGAGCAAGAGAAGTTCTGCCTCTAGAGGATGAAGACCTTCTAGAATATTGATAAACATAGTCTCCCTCTTCATAGAAGAAAGACCATCATTACCACCTTTAATAAAGTTGTAAAAATATTTGTATTCCTTTCTAATAGAAGTTTGTCCTTGATCTTGGGAACCCAAAGATTGAGAACCCAATTCATTCATCATGTTCACTGCAGTTTCAATCCTCTCACCCAATGTTCCAGAATAAGAAGTTTGTTCTTTAGTACTAGCAAAAGGCGCAACACCTCCAGGAAGAAGAGAGATTACACTCTCATCAAAGTTCCAAATCAATAAAGTCTGCAAAGAAG
>WLWG01001069.1_pt1 | contig 26147 bp, 37 predicted proteins | sample 6712871 | NCBI WGS metagenome assembly WLWG01 (sample SAMN12718693, study PRJNA515312) | sponge metagenome | isolation source: marine sponge | host: Mycale hentscheli | place: New Zealand: South Island, Marlborough, Capsize Point | collected 2003-05-01
CTATAGTTGAAATAACAATATCATATGCTTCAATTTGTTTGAATACATAAAAGTTAGTAGTATCTCCTTCCATAGTAGAACTCATAGCAAAAATTAATTCTTTAATTTCTTTATTTTTTATTTTCTCTACCAAACTATCTATTTCCAGATCTTGTGGCCCAACTCCTTCAATAGGTGAGATTCTTCCTCCCAGTACATGGTATAAACCCTTATATTGAGAGGTACTTTCAATGGCCATTACATCACGAATATCTTCTACTACGCAAACCATTTCAGGGTTTCTATTTGAGTTAGTACAGATATCACATAATACAGTATCAGAAATATTATGACATTTCCGGCATGATTTTATATCTGACCTTAAACATTGCAAAGATGCTGTCAGAGAATGAGTGTCTTCAACAGGCTGTTTTAGCAAATGTAATACCAAACGTAATGCCGTACGCTTTCCTATTCCCGGTAAACGAGCTACTTCTTCCACAGCATTTTCAAGAAGCTTTGAAGAAAAATTCATAGTGGACAAAATTACGAATTATGAATAATGAATGGTCAAAAGTTCCAGATAAAATAATACTCGTTATATAAATTTTCCTGTACTATTCTTTTCTCTTTAACCCGGATTTTAATCACCATTTATACAATAGGCTTAATTATCGAACTCCTTGGCAAGTTAGCTCTTAACTGTCAAAGTGTAATTAGTTTCTTAAAATCCGGGTTAAAGTAAGTTCTTATGGTTCGGCAAACTTATTCAAAACATAAAGAATAAGGTCTTCAACTGTCTTATTCGGATGAGTACTAAACATCCCCAATGCTCTATTGGCTATAATGGCATTCATAGAACAGGCATGGTGGCCCAGTAGTTTGGATAACCCGTAAATAGCCGAAGTTTCCATTTCCAGGTTAGTAATCCTCATTCCTTTATAGTTAAACGAATTAATTTTATTATTTAATTTCGGATCTTGAACGGGTAACCTTAAAACTCTCCCCTGGGGGCCATAAAACCCGTCTGCAGTTGCCGTTATTCCTTTATAAAGTATTTTTGAAGACATTTTTTTATCTAACTGTTGACTACTACCTATAATGATAGGAGTCGCTCTTTTTGAACTCCAGTCCGTATGATGAATAAATGCTTTTTCCATTTCAGAATGAGAAATGGTATCAAGAATATAGGAATGAAGCATTCCACCGGTATCTAAAGCATGAGTACTCATCAAAAAACTATCAACAGGAATATTCGCTTGTAACGATCCGGACGTACCAATACGAATAATATTTAACGATGTATGTTTTTCTTTTATTTTTCTGTTTGTTAAGTCGATATTTACCAATGCATCTAATTCATTTAAAACAATATGGCCTAATTTGTCGTAAAATTTTTCAAACTTGAAGTATGCATAGTCACCTTCAATTAATACTGATCCAGTTTTAAATGCAGCATCACTGGTAGCCTTAGGTCCATTTATTTTTGCATGTATAACATCGTGTAGTTTTTCTTTTGGTGATGTACCTACCGGTGGTAATACAACTTTCTGTGTTGTGTATAGTGCATCCATAACAACTTGTTCCTCTTCACCTTTAATTAATGGTGGAAAGAATCCTGCAGCTTTTGATATTGCATTTCTTCTTTTACGTTGATCGTTTAAATGTTCTACAGTTCTACAGTGTACGGTAGCTGTGCTGATACCATCTGGTTTTGTTACATCAAATTCGTATTCTGGTTCTGGATCTAAATCTATCTTCTTAAGATTAGTTAATACAGGATAAGAACCTTTTGCTCCACGCAAGACTCCAAACTTTTTCTTAACACAAATACCTTTTTTACAATGCTCACTAAGTGGACTTTCAGTACAAGTATAACCCTTGCTACTTCTATTCCATGATTTTACTTTTTGTCCTAAAAACTTTTTATCCCATGCATTAGCGTGTATACCTGAAAAATATTTTACAGGTGCATTCATAACTTTCTGTTCCCAACTGTCAGGATATTTCATCTTAACCATGACATGATAGTTGTACATAAACCTATCTTTACCATCAAACTTTTCTTGATTTGCTATTTTAGATATTGCTGCTAGACATGGTGGACCTTCTATAAATTCTTCGTCAACACCTTCCATACTCTTGCTTTCGATTCCTTCGGTAATTTCTTTCAGTCTTTCTTTGTTAACCAGGTTTGCACTAATCACTTCTATGAATTGGTCCAAAGTAAATTTTGTACCATCAACGTTTAAAGCCTTACGCTCCTCGCCGAAGTAGGGTAGATTTATAAACTGTCCTGGTCGTAGTTGACCTGTCTCACTATCTTTTGTTAACTGTGTTTGTTTTGGAAATATTTCTGTATCTTGTTTAAGTCCAAACAAAGATAATAAGTTTGTTAGAAATGATTTAATTAGTGATGCATCTGTAAATTTATCCATGAATAAAAATAAATGCAAACCACCACTTTTAGATTCGACCGGTAGTAAAGGTAGATCGTACTGTTGTATTATATCTATGTAATCTTTTTTATTAAAACTAGAATAGTCTTTTGGGTCTATGTCTATAACACCAAATTTTACTTCTGAGTCTTCTGTACAGGGTTGTATACCAATAGATAGATCACCTTTTATATGTTGCTGATAAATATCGTTAGTAAGTTCCTCAAAGTTCCATCTGTATACAGGTTTCTTTTTACCTGTCTCAGAATCTACTTTGGAATCTTGGTGATTAAAGTCAGCTACACCATAAGCATTCCTGTATCCGTTAAAATATTCTATGTATCTTTCCATAATAACTGTTTATGCGGGCCCTCCACTCTCGCTTTAGGCCCACACTGTGCACATATCCCGAAGGAATTATATAATGCTAGCTTGGTCCTTAGGTTTTTCTTCACCATGTTTAGCTTTAACACTTCCTTTAGAAATGCTATCGCTGAAACCTTTAGCTTGATCGTAAAGACCTTTTTCAGTTACTGGGCCAACTTTACTTACTTCCCAACCAAACCAAGTGCCTTTATCGTTCGACATTTGGGTAGTCTTTAGTTTGTAAATGTGGCTGAAAGATGCCGGTGTAAACATTCCGTTCGCACCCTTCATCTTAATTCCAGACATCATTGAGTTCCACTTTCTACTAATTTTTAATTGAGTAGATTTCATAGAGATCAACGCTGTCGATGGACTATCTCCCGATACTATAACAAAGTGAGATGCAGTCTTCTCAATATAATTACCATTTGGTAATCTATCTTTGTAGTTTGCATCCGGTGTTGTTTTAGACATGATATCAGATGATGAATCATAGATTGCAATTGGTGCACCTAGACCTTCTCCTCTATCTTTCCATTCAATGTACTCCAACTTATAAAAGCATGGTATTACATTGATACCTTTCACTCCATCATAGAGTTCTCCAGAGACAGAATTGAATATCATTCCTGGCTCTGCACCTTCGACATACTTACCATCACGTTTGTTAACTTCTGGTGAAAGCTGTCCAAGGATTTTTAGAAAAGGTAAGGCTAGATCTTCTTGACCTATTGCACCTAAACCTTTTGCTGCATCATCTTCAAACATATTTGCTGGAAGACCTGCAGACTTTTTCTCTGTTACTTGGTTCATGTTTATTTACTCCTTGTTACTTTGGTCCTGTTTCCTGCGAACACATTAAATAAGTCAGAAGGCATCTCTTGTCCAGACTCAAGACGCTCTCTGACTAGTGCTTTAAGAGTCATTGGTTCGACCTTTAGTTTCTGGACAGGTTCGTACCCGTGACCCTTTGCAAGGTCTGCATATTTGCTCGCCTTGTTATCTTCGTTACGACCAAAGGAAACTGTAATCTCATTTTTAATAAGATCACCTAGGCCGTTTTCTCGAAGCCATGTATAGGCTGCTTCTTTATTAGCTACTGTAATAGAAGCGCCGTAAACTGGTTTTACTTCAACTGAAGAACCGTCTGCTAGTTTTAATGTAGAGATATTCATCTCTTGCATCATGGTAGGTATTACCTCACCAGAAACTAATTCGACTTTTCTTTTCAGTTCTTTTAATTCTTTTTCTTTATCTACCAACTCGTCCTCTAATTGTTTTAGTTTGACAACTTGATCCGATAATGATTTTGCATCATTTACTGAATTAAGATCTTCTCTTTGATCTTCTTCAAAGTTTATTGATCCACTTCCAGTAAACACTTTTACTTTAACATCACTCATCTATTTTTCCTTTCTCATATAAGTTAATTTTAATAGGATAGTATCTTCTTTCTTGTCTGTCCCATTTGAGTAAATTGTATTTACCATTTGTAATATCAGATACAATAGAACATGCAACACCAATGATAGCAGGATCACCAGTTAACAACAAATAATCATCAGCTTTGAAATCTTTTAAAAGTTTTCTAAGTTTAAAAATTAATGGTCCTGGTGAAAAAATAATTTGAGATAATTCAGGTAATAATGTTTTTATCTCACCATATTGCATTGCACCCGTTATATTTATTTTAGGTGTACCTGCTTGGCTTCCTGGTACTTCTTGTACTACATAAACTATTCTTTCTAACATTGACAAACAATATAAAGATGTTATATACTTTGTCAATAGAAAGAAGAAAAAATATTATGAATTATAAATTTAAAACACAGCCATACGAGCATCAGCTTAAGGCATTAGAAATGTCATGGGAAAGGCCCTACTTTGCATATTTTATGGAGATGGGTACTGGTAAATCTAAAGTATTAATAGATAATATATCTATGCTGTACGATAATGGTAAGATCAATGGTGTTCTAATTGTGGCACCAAAAGGTGTAGTAAAGAATTGGCATGAGGGAGAGATACCCACACATTTAGTGGATCATATAGAACACAAAAATATTTTGTGGCAATCATTAATTAATGTAAAGCAACAAAGAAAATTAGATATCCTATTTGAAACAGGTGAAGACCTACATATATTAGTTATGAATGTAGAATCTTTGTCTACTAAAAAAGGTGTGGCGTTTGCGGAAAAATTTTTAAACTCACACAGAGCATTAATGGCTATTGACGAGTCTACTACAATAAAAAATCCAGAAGCTAAACGTACAAAAAATATTGTAACACTTGGTAAGCTTGCAACATACAGAAGAATACTTACAGGCTCACCTGTAACTAAATCACCACTAGATCTATATAAACAATGTGAGTTTCTAGAAGATGAACTACTAGGTTTTAATTCTTATTATGCATTTAGAACTAGATATGCTGTTATGAGAACAGCAAACTTTAGTGGTCGATCTGTACAGATCGTTGTGGGTTATAGAAACTTAGATGAACTAGCTGATAAACTAAAAGCATTTTCTTATAGAGTATTAAAAGATGAATGTTTAGATCTTCCAAAGAAAACATTTATGAAAAGAGAAGTAATGTTGACGCCAGAGCAAACTAAAGCTTATCTACAAATGCAGAAGCTAGCTCATGCTCAAATGAATGGTAAGCTAATGTCTACAGCTACCGTATTGACTCAGCTAATGAGACTACAACAGATAACTTGTGGCCATTTTACAGCTGATGATGGTACGATACAAGAAATGCCAAACAATAGAATAGGTGAGTTAATAGATGTACTAGATGAAGTTGAAGGTAAAGTAGTTATTTGGGCCCAGTTTCAAAGAGATGTTCACAACATATTAAAAGCATTATCTAAAGAATATGGTGAAGGAACTTTTGTAGATTACTATGGTCTTACACCACAAGAAGATAGACAAAACAATATACAAAAATTCCAGGACCCCGATTCCGGAGTCCGGTTCTTTGTAGGAACGACCCAAACTGGTGGTTATGGTATTACACTTACAGCCGCTAGCACGATGATATATTATTCTAACGGTTATGATTTAGAAAAAAGACAACAATCAGAAGCTAGAATAGATCGTATAGGTCAAACAAAACCAATGACTTACATTGACATTATATGTGAGAATACTGTAGATACGCGAATAGTGAAAGCACTACGTAAGAAAGTAGATATAGCCACACAGATAATGGGAGAGGATTTAAAAGAATGGATTTAAGACCCGGTGTTGTGATTAGAATGGGACTATGGATTAGTCTTGTAGCCTGTATACTTTGGTATTTTTAAACTAGATCTTTTGCTTTTCCAAGAACAGGTTTATATTTAGTTTTACCTTCTGATTTGTAAGCCCAAAGATATGATGCTCTAGGTTTATCTGCAATCCAACTACAATGTATCCATCCGCTGTTAGGTTCGCCAGGAGTGTAGAACTCGAGGATGAGCTGATCATACGGAAGTTCTCTATGTATCCAATCTGCAAGCTCTGCATTGTCTATGCCTGGACATTCGAAGTCTGCCGCTTCAGCTTTTGCGTGCTGCGAATTAACCGAGCTGCCGATTGCAACACACAACTCTGGGCTACGAAATCCGCTAGTCACCTTAACTCTACCGAAGTGGTCACGTACTGGTTGTAAAATATTTTCGCAAAGTAGTTTTAAATTTTCTATTTGACCAGCATTAGGATTGTTATTAATCCCACGCCTGATAGCAGTGTCTGATTTAATTAATTCTGATAAAGTAAAATTACGTGTAAGTTCCATTATAGTTTTCCTTGTAGTTCTTTTAAATATTTTTCGTTTTCTTCTAGTTCAATTTGTTCTGGAGTTTTTTTAATTTTATTTAATACATAGTATACAACAAGAGCTCCTATACATATACACCCCATGCCATAAAAAAACATTCCTATGCCAAAACTAGCTGTCATTATTTCATATAGTTCATGATTAAAGCTAGGATAACTGACCCCATTCCTCCTACAATCATGTATTCTATTCTTCTAATACGTTCTTTCATTTCTTTTATTTGTTCGAACGTTTGCTTCTGCATTATTCTGCAAAGCTTTTCATGAGATTCTATTTTTTCTAACGCTGATTTTCTAGCCATAATTATCCTGTTGGAAATAGTATTCTTAATTTTTGTTCTGTTGTCAAGCTATTAAGTGAGTTTCCAGAGTTAACATTATTAACATTACTAACAATATTTGAATCAATACTAGGTAAATTAAGTGATGTTGGCGTCGCAGGTGTGTCTTGAAAGATAGGTAATAATGGATTTTCTATCAAAGGAAACTCAGGTTCTAATAAAGAAGTCGTTCGTAACTGTTGTTGTATTTGACCTAATGCATCTCCTGCAGCAAGTAAAGGATTAGACTCACCTATCTTTGCAGCATTTTCTGCAAACGCTTGTCGTATTTCTGGTGAAATATTAATTGGTCTAAACACATTATTATCTATAGATGCAATTTCTACATTAGAAAGTCTATCAGTAGAATTTCTTAAACCACTTTGTGTGATACCTAAAATTCTTGCTGCGTCTACATCTAATTTAAAATTTTTTCTAACATTAAACAATGCTCTGTTTGCATTAATGTATGCATCTACAATTTCATTTGGTTCTACTGGTCCACCTTTTAAAGCTTCTCTAGTAAACAATTGTCTAGATTCCCTTACACCTCTTTGATAGTTTGCAACTTTATATTTTAAAGTTCTATCTGGATTTACTTTTACAGATCTAAAACCAAACAAACCTGCAAACTCATCACCAAACTCATATGCTTGTCCGTATTTATCAAACTTACCTTTTTGTAATACATCAACAGATTCAATAGATTGATCCAGTCTTTTTAATTGGTTAAGTGAAAACGGCATTTGTGCTTCTACTAAGTGAGCCATAATTTTATATGACTTATCGCCTGCAGTATCTTGTGGATTAAATACCTGGAAACCGTCTCTAGTTCTACCACCTCTAGCTATAATATCTGTTACAGCTTCAGTCCAAATAGATTCTGATATAAAAGGCTGAGCAAATTCTCTCATTGATGTAAACATACCACCGATAAAATCATTCATGATTCCATCTTCATCTGTTCTACCATCAGCTACTGAGTTTAATACAGTTTGAATAGGTCTAGATAACGTGTCGTAAGCATTAGCATGACTAAAATCTACGTATTTAAAATTACCTTCTTCGTCTTTTATTGGCAGTAGTGTTGAGTTTTTAGACCAGTCAGCTACATATCTTCTAAGAGCTTCTCTCTCATCATCTGTTACATTATAGATTGCAGCAAATGCTTCTGCTGTTGCAGCTGGAACAGCTAGTGTAGTTGCACCCATACCAAATAATCTAGTGTATCCAATACTTTCAAATGGTTTTACTTTTGTGCCATCAGGTAAAATTATTTCTTCGTTTATTTCTCTAAGACCACGTCTAATAATATTAGTTCCTGTTCTAGCTATTTCTGCAGGGAATGATACGAAATTACCAATAGGTAATTTTCTTAAACCTTTTACAAAATCAGAAACATAATCATAGTTTGGTATATTATTTCTAACTATATCTGCAGCTTCTCTTTTTAAAAAGTTATCATCAAAAACTGTTTCAACACCATTTCTTGTAAACGTTTGTCCTTTGACTAAACCTTTTGCTGAAAGATTTTTTTCTATTCTAGATTTTTCCATAGCCCATGATGCTATCTTCCAGAAGTCATCTTCAGCTGTATATAAATCTTGTGATACTTGTTTTAGTTTTGATAATGGTTTTAACAACATTCTAAAACCTTTGTCTGCTGTCATTGTTTCACCAAAGTTTACATCCTCTAGTAGTCTTGTTAAATCCCCTAGTCTTACGTTAGAGTTTACAACACCTAGTTCTAATAGTTCTTCATACAAATCATTTTGTTGTCTTGTACCTTTTAGTGGTGTTTGTAATGCTTGATAGGCCTGTTTGATCGCTTGACCATCAGGTATGATACCATTTGCTGTAGCAAAGAAACTAGCACTAACAAAGTTTCTCATATGTGTTACCGGTGATAAAATTGTTTTCGCTACTTGTGATAAACCTTTTGGATATAAAACTAAACTTTCATACAACTTACCTAACATAGTAGGATCTGCTTGTTGTAGTCCTGTATCTTTTAAAGCTTTTGCAACACCAGGTCTTGCAAAAAATTGTCCTTCAGAGAAAGGGTTTGTTGCACCTGTAGCAACATTAGCTTTATCTATAACTTCTTTTTTAACACCCTTACCTGCGTCGATAGTTAATCTTTTTGCAGGATCAATTACTTCAACAGGTACAAAGTCTGTACCAAATAATTCTCTAGCTTCATCTTCGCTTTTAGCTAAGAAAGGTTTTACATTACTTTGTCCTGATCTAAATGCTGTAGCTACCTCATCATTCTTTGTCATTAGGTCTTTAAAAAACATGTTACGTCTTGTAAGCATGGATAGTTTTGCAGTAGCACCTATGATTGTTTGCATTGGGTTTCTTTGTTTACCAAATAATTCTTCAAAGACTTCTCTATCTGCTTTTGATTTTATTTCCCCAATAGACACTAGTGGTGTTGCAGTTCTTCTTTTTAATGTTTCATCTAATACAGTTCTGTTTACAAAAAATTCTGGTACCTGAAAGATTACATCTGAAGGTTTATCTAATCTAAAACCTTTTGGTAGATTAGGATTTTTTAATGTATTAGCTACGATCTCTTCCGCTTGTAAATCTGTTATAGGTTTGCCTGCTTCATCAGCACTTTTCATAAATACAGCTTTGGCTCTTTCAATTGCTTCTCTTGTAGGTGTGTATGCAAAGAAAGGTATAATACTTTTGTTTTGAAATACATCATACGTTGCACCAATGTAGTTTTTAAATTTATTACCAAATAATTTTTTAAATTCTGCTATTTCATTCTTACCTAAAGTTCTTCCTAAATTAGAAAACAAATCAGCCCATCTATCTCTGATAGTTGTCAAACTTCCAAAGACAGTTCCAATAGTATCGTCATCAACTTTTAAAGCTTTTAACTTTTTAAGTAAGGCTTCTTTTTTTGTTTGATCTAGTGCACCAAATTTTGCAACACCAAGATCATCTATCTTTGCTTCTCCTGATAACAATAAATCATTGACATCTTTTAATAATTCATCTCTATTTTTTTGACCTGTTCTGTTAGCTATGTTTCTAAACGGAGGAAATATTTTATCTATAGATAAATCTAATTCTCTAGATATATTTTTTGCTGCTATAGCATCAGAAGATCTCTGACCAATATTAGTTCTCTCAATATCAAAAAACTCTTGAGTCTTACCGCTTCGTGCCCTGAACCCTGATGCAATTTTATCGATCCATCTATCAATCTTATCGTTAGAATCTGTTATACTTTTATTTCTATTCGTTAATCTTTTAATTACTTTACCAGTACCACCAATTAAACCTGTAAATAAAGCACCCTCTGTACCAAACTTAACTCTGTTAATTAAATCTTTTACCGGATCACCATCAGACTCTCTGTCTATTTCTGTAGGCCCACCAATTAAATCACCAAACGTACCAATTTTTTCTACGTCACCAACAAAAGTTGCTTCACCAATACCGCCACCAATAGCTCCACCAATAAATCTATTTGTTTTACCTCTAGTATTTAATTTTAAAATATCATCACCAAGTTTTTTTACCTGACTTGTAGGTTTAAAATACCTCATGTTCTTTGATGCTTTCATTGCATCTGCTGCAATTTTAGATCCTATTTTAAAACCTGCAGCTCCAGGTATACCAATGTTAACTAACGCTTCTGTTATTTGACCAGCAGTTGTTGCCTCTGCTTTTTCGTCTAGTGTTGTAAGATCATCAAAGAATGCTTCTACTCTAGCTGCTCTGTTTTGATCTACACCTAAATCTAAAAGTGTTGCACCTAATGAAAAGAAACCTTTGGGTATTGCAAGAAGACCTGATCCGATACCGGCTAGTACAGATTCTATTGTACCTACTTTATTATTGTCGTCATTTGCTGACGCCATTTCTAGTTCTCTTAGAGTAGCCATAAGTTAGTCCTAACCTATTATTTCGTCTAGATCTACAAATGCGATTTGATTGCCTTTTTTCTCTACGGCTCTTTTGTTTACAACATAGATACCATCATCTAGACCAGAGTATTTTTCTTGGAAGTAATCTATTTCGTCTTTACCTTTGTTGTTTTCGTTTCTTTCCCACTTTTGAAACTTGTCATCAGGTAGTGTAAGTGCATCAGTGCCTTTAGATCTAATAAACTCTGTAACAATATCACTTGTTACTGTACCTGCACCAGATTTAGCAGAGGTTGCTGCTATCATATCAGCTACGGAAGTACCTTCTAAATCTTTTCGTAATTTTTTACCCTGTAATAATCTTAATTCATTAAGTACAGCATTAGCTGGATCAGATTGTTTAATATCTTTTTCAATCTCACCTTTAAGTATTGCAGCGTTAATCTGTTTTTTGAGATCAGCTGATGAATCTAAGTTTTTAGATATAGCTGATATAATTCTGTTTTGTAAATTACCTGATTGAATAGATCCTTTAAGATCTCCACCTTCTTCTTGTACAATTTTACTTGCATCAATCAATGAATTGTAAGCTGCTTTCTTATTCATCTTATCAATACCCATTAACTTGTAATATTTTTCTCTTGTTTCGTTTATTCTGTCTTCATTAATTTTAGCTTTTTCTGCTTCAGTTTTTGGAGTTTCAACTGCGCCTGGTCCTTCATTAGGAACTGTTGTAATTTTATCTGTTCTCTCTAGTTTTGTATCTCCGCCTGTTACTTTTGGTTCATCAGGACCAAAGGGATCAAATTTTGTGCCTGGTACTAAAAAGTTTGCAAATCCTTTTGCTGTGTCTATAGCTAAAGGAACCCCTATTTCACCTGCACTATACGCTAAACTAGGTGTTGATGCTGCTAGAATTTTATTTTCTCTTATAGCCATACCTAATTTTTTAGGGTCTTTTAAAGCTTGTAGATAACTTAATTTACCTGTTGCATCTACTTTTGAACCATAAGGCACAGGCAAGTTTCCAGGGTTTTTACCACCCATAGGTATCATAGAACCTGAACTTCTAAATCTACTACTAGGCAACATTCTTTGTATAAACTGAGGTACTTTACTCATAATGCCTTCTGTAGCTGGTGTGAAAGTCGTTGGTGTTTTTATACCAGACATAACATTTCTAAAAAAACCAGGTGTTTGAGATACCCCTCTTCCTAAAGCAGCTCTACCCGCATTAAATAAAGCGGCTGCAGCTGTACCATAACCATATTGTGACCTACCATCAGGTCCTTTTGGATATACAGGGTCACCTACAAGAGCAGGTTTACCTTTCATTCCATCCATGATCCCTTCTTTAATAGGGCCACCGTATCTAAACATAGGTCTATTTAAAGGTCTCATTTCTTCCTCTTTTTCATTGCTTTACCAAAACCACGTTTGGCTATTCCACATCCTCTAACTCTACCACCATCTTTAAGCCCTAACATTCTCATACCCATGTCAAGAGCAGTGTGTCCGTACATACCACTTTCAAGTATTTTTCTACCCATTGATTTACTAGGGTCAAGAGGATTTAAAAATTGTAAAATTTTATTTGGTTTTTTAGCCATACAGTTTACCGAATAATCCGCCGATACCTAAAGCTGTACTTAAACCTGTTGCAAATGGACTACTCTGAGGTAATGGTGCAGACATAGCTCCTAATGCTGCAGCTTGGTTAATACCTGTTCCATATTGTTGTAGTCTTTGGTACGGCTCGTAAGCTGCTGTTCTTGCAGCGTCGGCATCTGCTTGTAGTTGTTGTTGATTTAATCCTTGTCTAAATGCTCCAAGGTTACCTTGTGTAGCAACGTCTCCTGCTAGACCGGCTCTTTGGAAATTAGATAATGCAAATTGATTTTGTAAATCTGACGCTCTTCTTGCTGTTGCATCTTGAAAAGCTTGTTGTTGTAATTGTGCTGCAATACCTGTTCTAGCTGCTGTAGTATCAGCCATGTATTGTCCTTCTAATGCACCTTGTCTACCACCACCAAAAGCACCAGCAGTAAATGCATTGTCTGCAATTTGTTGCATACCTCCTTGTCTAGATAAATCATATTGTCTTAAAGATTCATCGATAACACCTGTTTGATATGGTGACATAAATGATGCGATAGAACCTGCGCTGCCTGCTCCTCCGGCCCCGGTTCCTGTTAAAGTCTGTGCTTGTGTTAAGTATGGTTGATAAGATCCTAAACCAGCTGTAGCATCTTGTATCGCTGATGTTTGTAATGGGTCTTCTCCTGCAACAAAAGATCTACCTGTAAATGTACCTGTATTAATAGGCGCCGACGTTGTAGCGGTGAGCTGTCGTGCGTAATCTTTTCCTGCTTCTTGTAAATAATCTGGTAATGCCATTATTCTATTCTATTCTCCAACATTTGTGCTTGATCGAACATTTCTTGTGCAGGATTTTCCATGCCCTGGGACTCTTCTGATATACTACCACCAGATTCTAGATTGTCCATCATATTCTGCATAACTTCTGCACCTTTGTCAATGTTTCCACCACCTGCATTTCTTACAGCGTCTGCTGTAAATACAAATTCATTCTTGCTGAGTCTAGCTGGCACATCGTCTGCTCTTTCTTCAGCTCCTAGTGGTACAAAACCACCTTCTCTGTAATCTTTTTCTAGACCGCCTAGGTCCATAATACCACCATCTGCTTTTCTATCTCTTAAAGCATCAAATATCATTTTATCATCACCACCAGAATAATAATCATCATAGCTACCCATAAATTCATCTATGTCTTTACCACCTAGTCTTAGTCTTTTAGCAACAATCTCAAGAGCTCCTTCATCTAATGCATTAATAATATATTCACCCTCTGCATCTTTAGTAATGTCGTAACCTTCTTCAATTAAGTCTTCCATAACCTTTACAGCTTTTTTAGATTTAGGTGCTATAAAAACATCTTGACCAACAGCTTGTGCTTGTGGTCCATAATCCGTCATAACGTCTTCATCACGAACTTGAATACTTATATCTGCATCATCAAATAATGATTTAACTTTACCTACACCAGCTTTCATCATCTGACCTGCTTTTTGTAATATACCACCACCAAGTCTATAACCTGGTCTCATACTAGCTAGTCCACCATCAGCAGCGTAGAAAGAACTTTGTACAGCTGACTTAGGAGGCATAAAATATAATGCAGAGTTTGTTGGATCGTTATAATATTTTCTAGCTTGATTTCTTACATCTTCTATCATTGGCTGTGCCATAGTATAAGGTGTACCTTCATCAACTTCTTCTTCACCCATAAAAAATGGTGCTGCTACTGCTGCTCCTGCACCTAGTCCACCTAATATTCTAGGTATACTAAAATCTGCTCCTGCTTTACCACCTACTCTAAATAAATCTCCTAGTGTACTGAATTTACCACCTTGTCCAAGTAAGGCACCAATACCTCCAGTGTTCCCAAAAATACCAGAAGCTGCACCACCTAGTTTTGCTCTACCTAATAGTCCACCAAAACTTGTTCCAGGCATACCAAACATCATGGCTCCTGTTAAAGCTGCTTTACCTAATGGTGATTTAACAACTTTCTTTACAGTTTTTCCAATTTTTTTTACAATCTTACCTAGAAAATATCTTTGTCTTGGCTCTTCGAGTGTCATAAGTCCACCCATATTACGAAGTTGTCTTTCCATATTCATTCTTGAAATTGCCATAATCTTACCTTTTTATAGTCTTTTTCTCTTATAATCAATCATATATATCTACTAGATCTGCTAGTCCACCGTCCATATAATCAGTTCTTCCTCTACCAGTTCTATTACTTACTGGACCACCAGTTGTTGCATTAACTCCAAACCCCTGTCCTGAGTCAAAAGATTGATTACCATCACTACCTAATCCATAGTTATTTGGTCCGTGTACATTAGGGTCATATTGTCTTGCTGATTCTTCTCTAGATTTTCTTGCCGCTAATTCTGCTGCTTTTTTAGCATTTGCTTCTGCAGTTTTTCTATCTAGATCTCTTCTTATTGTTTGTTGTTTGTAGAAATTATATTTAGCTAAATTCATTTTATTCATCTTATTAGCGTACGCTGCATTTTTACCTACAAAAGTTCCTGTTTCAGGATCAAATTCAACACCATATTTTTCTGACATTTTTCCACCTAACATATCACCAAGACTACCATATTTATCTCCAACATATTCTGCATAGTTACCCAATGCAGATCTTGTATTTATTCCAAAAGGGTCTTTCGATCCGCCCGTTGTATTTTCACCAAATACTGTTGGACCAGTATAACCCATATTCATTTTAATAAATTCTTGATCGGCATAAGGTAATGAACCAAACCTATCCATTTTATTCATTAAAAAACTTACTGGACCTAGGTTAGCTGCTTTACCCATTAGATCTTGAATACCACCTTTAACATTTCCTATAGTATTTTGAACTTGACCTGCTCTAGTTAATTCTAAAGGAACACCAGTTCCTGTTCCAATATACTCACCCATATCTGGACCTGTTAGTTCTTGTTCTCTATAACTAGGCATACCCATAAAAGTTTTTTCTCTTTGAAATTGAGGTAATGAATCTAGTCCAGGTGTGGGCATACTTTTAAAATATTTATCTGATGTATATTTATAAAAATTATTATAGTCCGTCATTGGAGAGTTAGCTTGTAATGCTCCACCTCCACCACTCATTGATCCACCTGGTTGATATACAGCAGGTAGACCAGAAGGAACTTCGTTTTCACTTCCTGCTGGTACTTGAAATGGATTTAATAGATATTGACTTTGAGGTATGTATTTATACCCTGCATCATATACCGATTGATCGTATGGACTTAAAACCATTATTCTGATCCTGCCCCTAATGGCGGCATTGCCGCAACTTTTATTTTTACAGATCTAACTACATGCCCTCTTTGTGTAGCTGTATCTGGATTTGCAATATCGTCTTCTGCTTCTTTGTCTGAATTATACTCGTAATTAGTTTCTTTGTTTCTTAAAACCACTTCTGTTTCACATTTTACAACAGGTACTTTTTTACCATTTATGTATGTGTATGCTACTTCACCTTCTTCTATAAACGCCATGACTTCTCCTATTCTCTGTTTATCTCTAGTATCGATGCAATTATATGTAATTCATTTGCATCTGCTGCTTGTGCCTTTAATACCTCATTTTCTTGTAAAATTAAAGGATGAGTTAACAGCTCTGTTGTTGCTTTTGAGGCTATTGATTTATCTTTAAACAAATTAAATACTGCTGCAGCAGCATTTGTTATTGTAAAAGTTACCGTTGTTCCGGATCCAGCATCTTCAGATACTATAAGACTTTTAATTATGGCTCTAGAATCAGCTGGTGCTGTGTACACTACAGTATTATCTGTAGTGCTTAGATCTATTAATGAGTTTTTATATATATTAGCCACTTATAAACCAAGAAAATCTTTCTTGCTCCTGTTTTTGTTCGTCTAAAAATGTAGAATTTAATTGTTCTACAATTAAAGCCACTGCTCTGTTAATTTGTTTTTGATTAGATTCATCATATTCTTTTTTTGGTTCTGGTAATCTTATTACTATTTTAGCCATTATCTTCTTCCGTCTGGTTGTACATCTAATCTCATTGTTCCAAATCTCCAAGATTCACTAACATCAGTATTTGCTATTTTTATATTAACAAAACGTCCTCTTGCTCTAGTATCTTTTTTCTGAGTAGAAGTTGTAATAGTAAAAGGACTCAGTGCTGTTGTTGTTTGTGAGTCAGATGGATATCTTTTAACTGCAAGCGTTACCTTTGCATTTCCTGCAAGATCTTTAAAGTCAGGTAAAAATCTTCTAACAGCAAGAAATACATCTCCTGCTACAGCATATGCTTGACCTCTTGTTCTTTGTTGTAAATCATAGTCGTAAGATTGTATAAATGATGTAACAGTTGTTGTGCTACCATCAGGATTAACTTGATCAGTTCCTACTTCGTGTTCAAATAAAGTAGTTTGCCCGAGCCCTGATTCTCCAACAATGACTGGAAAGGTTCCTGTAGCACTGTCATCAAATTTAGTTGCAATAGGATTAGGGTATACAGTTGCGTCAATCCAAGTTGTTCTAGCTTCTGTACCTATATACCAAACTCCTCCTGGTATTCTAGGTCCACTTTCTCCATAATTAAATATAACATATTGATCATTGTATTCAGAATTTGTTGATGGATAATACCAAGTCACTTCTGTGTATTGATTATTTAAACCTGCATATACTTGTTGTCCTTTTGTTGTATCTGCCTGATCATAGACATAATCTTCAACAGTGCATGGTAATGATTTAACTGTACCATCAAATGCAAAAAAACCATTTGTAGACATCCAATAAGCTACACCATCTATTTCAACAGCTGCATTCTTACCAATCAATCCACAGTTTGTACCTACTTGTTCAAATCCAAATGTAAAAGGAGCACCAATAAATTTCATGGTGTACAATGCATTGTCTGTCCAAACTAGAATAGTTTCTTTTGCTTTTAAAGCACCTATAATTTTAGTACCGTCTTGAAGTCTTTGTGTACCTGCAGAGTTAATTGCAGTTACTGTATAATCATTTATATCTTCTTGTTCTGAAAATCTTATAAACATATCATCTTGTGTTGATGGTGTACCGATTGTTGTTTCAGTTCCTAAATGAATTAAGTGACGTGTTGTTGGTGATACTAACGTTACCCTTGTTGCAGTTGGATTATTTGTAGTTGCAAAACCAGATGTAGCTGTTGATGCTCTTACTGTTAAAGGATCTGTAGCTCCTGCATTCCAGGTAAATGTTTTACCATTTGCAATTGTTGCAACAAGAACTTGACCAAAATTACTTAATGACCATAAACCTGGTTCTAGTGTTACGTCTGTTGCAGAAGAGGCTTCACCCCATTTACCTGCTGACCAAGTATCTGTATATTTACCAGTTTATGCAAACTCTTCCTTGTTTTTTCAACTCTTTATTTACTTTATTAAAGACATCATTATGGTCCCAATCTCCGCCTCTGTAAGCTGCTGATGCTGGGTGTGAGCATTTAATTTTTGCACAGTTTGGTATAAGTACTTTCCACTCTTGAGCTTTGTTACCCATTAGTACAAATATTGTATCAGGCTTTACTTTATTAATTGTATCAAAGAGATAGCTTGTAAAAGGTTTCCATAAATTATAATGTGAACCTATACTATTTATCTGTACAGTAAGTGCTGTATTAATAAGTAATACACCTTGATTAGCCCAATATTTTAAATCAGTATGATCAGTACCTAATGCTTTGTTAATGTATTGCAAAGATTTTTCTGCTTTACCTTTATTACTACAACTAAAAGCTATTCCGTCAGCTACACCTAATTGTGGATATGGGTCTTGCCCAACTATAACAACCTTTAGATCATCATATGGGCACTCTTTAAAAGCATTAAATATATCTTTAAACTTTGGAGTAAATCTTTTACCTGCATTTACACAGTCAACTAAGTTATTGACTATATAGTCAAAATCCAAACCATTTACAAATATAGATAGCATCTTATCCCATCCTGATTCAACTAATGTACTATTAACACTATCTCTTAATTGTTGTATATCAACTTCTATTGGTTTTTCTTTTATAATTGATTTATTATTCATAATTTTGATTTTAAATATTTTATATTATGGCTGAAAATAAGACTTATATCAATTACGATACTTCTAAAAATCTCAAAGCTGAAATCAACCCTAGTTTTATTATTGGTTTACAGCAAATTTATTTAAGGTATATTACAGAATTCTATGAAGATGTAGACAAGTTTGTTGATCTTGTTAAAGATTTTAATCAATCTATACAAGAACCAGATTCTTTTAAAAAGAATAAACGTGTGTTTACATCTACAGAGTCTGAATTATATACTTTATATGCTTTAATTCATTTACTTAAAAACTACGCACACGAGCAAGGTTTAGCTAATGTAGAAGAAGTTCCTATTGATAAAGACAAATTTAAAGAAATTACTGATAGAGTTACTAAGGATACAAAAAATCCTATTGAAATTCTTAATAGAATCACACAAGAATTTACTAAATTACCTTAGTTGCATTCCACCAAAGTCTCCAATTTCCATTGCGGCTTGAATAGCTAAATTTAGTTCATCTTTATCACACTTACCAAAAGACTTGCAGTACTCTTTATTGTTTTTTACAAAACAGAGTCCTGCTTTTCTTTTTACTTGTAGTTTGGTTTCTTCAAAAGTATAACCTAATTCATTTGCAATCTCACGTATCATAGCATGTATTCTTGCAAGTTGTGGGTTACTACCCTTCCCATCTTGCACACCTATAAATAGTTCTACTCTTACACCATCTTCATGCTGCTTAAAAAAGTTATCAAACTTTGTCTGATATGCTTTAACAGGAAAATGTAATTTACCATCTTTTACAGTTCCTTCTATAAATAATTGATCTCTCATATTATAATATTATATCTATTAGGAACCAATTCAACGCTGATAAAAATATAATTACCAGGCCAAACACAATTGTCCAGCCTAGTATCTTATAATTATTTTCAGTTTGTTGCTCTGATCTTCCTTGATTTATTAGTTTATTTTTTTTCATAATTCTAATTTACCACCATGATGAATAATATATATCATCACCATCTTTAATTGCCTCTAAAGCATCTTCTATAAATTGAAGATCTTCTTCTTTATAGTACTCACTGGAGTTATCACCAAAGAAAAATCCTTCTGTTTCTGGCAATATATTATTTTTTATGGCATGTTCTAAGTCTTCTAGGTCTTCCCAAGTTAATTGTACATTAACACAGTTAAATTCTTTTGACTCACCGCCTTTAGTATAATATAAATCTTGCATCCAACCTTGTAAGCTGGGATGCTTTCTCCAATATTTGAATTCCACTGTTTCTACTTCATCTGTATACTCATCTTTTTCTTTGTCATACACAGATGTTTCAAAATCTACAGGTTTTTGTATAAACCCGCGTTTTACTCTATATGCAAATTGATCTAATCCCATTATTCATGATATTTTTCTATTATACGTAATTCTAATTCTTCTCCAATCATTGCAAGATCATATATGTCTACAATTGAAGTTGAACCTTCATCATTAGTTAATTCTGCCCATATATGATGTATATCAATAGAAGGTCCATAACCAGGTGTCCCTGGGTCTCCATTTGAATCATACATTTGATCAGGTTCACCTGGATCATAAGTATATTCCACCTCAACTTCTATATCTTGAAATGGTAATGTTATTTCTGCAGTTAATGTATTTTTCATTACTTAAATCTTAATGCATTATCAACATATACAAATCCTTGACCACATTTAGTACATTCTGCTTCTGTTTCATTACGTACTAATTCTACTTCAAAACAATTTGGACAAGGTGTTTCACCTTCTGTTATAAATTCTTCACAAGCTTGACGTGCAAGACCGTGTATCATTGCATCATGTGCACCACGGTAAGCTAATTCTTCTTGCTGTTCTATAAATATTTCTTTCATTTTTCCCATGACTATAAATCTCTAAAGTTATTTCTTTTATGTTCCAACATTTTTCTAACTGTTAAATCAGAAATAATTGTTTTCATTTTTGATCTGCCTCTTGCTATTCCAAAGCAATAAGCAACTCTTAATAAAAATGCACTGACTGCAATAATAAATACTGGTAATAATATTTCTATCATAATACTAATTTAAAGGGTTATATTTCTCTATTTTACTTTGATCAAATGATTTTAGTGCTGACTCCACCCATGTTACGTCCTGTGTGTCTTTATAACATAGTATATGACACACTGCAGTTTCACTTGGGTTTAATCTTAATAATCTTCCTATCCTTTGTGCGGTTTTCTTTTCATTACCATATGCATGCATAATAATACCTTGTTTTAGATTAGGTATAGATATACCTTCTGATAATTGCATTACACATGATAATCTATCTATTCTACCATCTGAAAATAACTCTAAATTATATTCAGACTGATCATTTTTAGAATGATAACTATGACTGCATATTCTATCTGCTTGATCTTGAGTATTTGCAAAGACTATACATTTATCTTTAATGTTTTTAAGCATAGACTTAACGTATGCTTCTTTAGTAGTATAATCCATTAATGCACGCATTCTCATTATTCTTGCTAATTGAATCTGTTTCTGTGATTGTGCTTCAAATAATCTATTAACAACATACTGGTAATCTTTATACTCTGAAGTATACCAAAAACCACCCTTTTTGTTTTTCTTTTTGAGTTGTGGTAGTTTAGATAATTCTAATTCATGAATTATTATCTTATAGTTGTTTAATATATTTGAGTCAGTTGCTTTATCTATATCAAAAGTATATATTATTGGACAATATTTTTGCACAAGCATTCCCTTAACTGATTTTTTATCACGCGGTGGTGTACCTGTTAATCCTAATATCTTACCAGTAAACATTGCTAAGAATATTTCATGATTGGGTAACAATGAATGACATTCATCTAAATAGACTATATCATAATCATTAGGGTCTTTCTTATTTAGTGATAAATAAGTTGTAAAGGTTATATGCTTTACTAATTTCTCTAAACCCATTTTTGCTAGCTCATCTATCCAAGATTGACCTACTGAGTGTTTTGGTATAACAACCAATGCTTCTATAAAAGGATTAAAGTTTTTCTGAAGATGTTGTATAGCTATTCTTGTTTTACCAACACCCATTGATATACCTAAACCACATCTTTTGTTCTTTAATGCTTGTTTTAAAGCATCATCCTGTACTATATCTCTGGAGATATTAGTTTTACTATGTTCCACCATAATGTTATTGATATTGTTAGTATTATTGTCCAAACTATTATTTTTAATAATCTATTTTTTTCATGTTCATTCATAACTTTTAAATTTAGTTATATTAAAGTTGGCAATAAGCATTCTGGTTCTCGCAAACAGAAATTCCATCTTATTTAACCCTACTGTGCGATACGGGTACTTAAGGACAACTTATTTTAAAAAAGAGAGGTTTCGGGTCTTTCAAGGTTTCTGGTATGCTGACCTTACTACAAACCCTTTTTCAATGATGTCAACCTAACAGCTTCACTACCTCTCTTTGTAGTCTATGATTTTATATTCTTTTTATAGAATATCCAAGCTCTATTGATTCTTTTGGGTGTTCTTCTATCCAATTATGACATTTTCTACATACAGCTATCCATGTATCTATAGATAAATGGTATTCACCTCTACCTTTCATATGGTGAACATCTGTTGCATTTATTGTACAACCAGGTAATGATGCTTTACAAACAGGATTATCTAACATATACTTCTTTCTTATTTTAGTATATGCTTGATCAATTACTTGCATCCTTTTAGATTTTTGGCTAAGTGGTTTCTTAACTTTTAAAGGTTTAGCATCTGGCTCTTTTCTCTTAAACCAACAACTTTTGCAATACCGATTTCCTTTATCATTTTTCCAAATAAATTGTTCAGTATTGCAATTGTTGCATAGTTTCCTTTTTTGTTGGATCATTTAGTTTTAAGTGTTAAATAATTCTTTGGTAAAAGTCCCAAAGACATAAACTTCAAAATGACATCTTCATATCTAATACCTAAGTCTTTGAACGTCAAGGTATTATTATAGTCTTCAAGTATATCATCTACTGGTATATCCACCATTCCTTTTACAAAAGGTGAATGTTTAAACGTTCTGCTAAGATAATCATTTATTATCTTATTTGAAATAGTTTGTTTCCATGCATTGATTTCTTTTTGACCACGTTTCCACACTCTTGTAATCCTACGTTTTTTGTCCCAATGTAACTTGTTAACTTCTTCAGGTTTATAAACTTTTAAACCATGAAGTACACGTTTAAACAAAAAATGTTGATATGGATTCAACTTGTTATAACTTAAAGAGTTTACAAGTGAAGGTGGATGTAATTGATATTCAGATAATATACCATAGTAATGGTATCTTTCTAATCTTTTTGCTAATTGATCTTTTTGTTGAGTCTGTAGCAATACTTGTTGTTGTTCTTGAGATAGCATAATTGTTTAAAGTTATTGATTAAGTAGTTATTTGTTTGATATTAGGAAATGGATCCGGTCCCTGAACTCCTTCACCATTTCCCTCTATCATTTATTTGACCTATAGTTCAAAAGTTTCTTCTTCTAAAACTTCTTCTTCTACAGTTTCTTCTACTTCATCTACAACTTCTTCTACTGTATCTTCAACTCCAACTGACTCAGCTACTGTATCTGCATCAATACCAAATGCTTCTTTAGTTGTTGCATTTTTAATTTTGACGCTTGTGCTGGTTCCATTCGCCTCTCTAATAGCATCACCATTATTGTGAGCTATAAGTACATCCTGTGCAGTTTCATCAACTACATAAAATGTTTTCCTATAAATAGGTTGACCATCAACACAGCAAATAATACCAGTATCACCAGCATATTTAAGATCTCTGTCTGGGTCATTATTACTAAATGGTTCTAATTGCTCTTTAATGATAAGTTTACCTGGTAATGTAGCATTTGCTTTAAGATCTAAAGATTGTAAATCTTCTAACTTACCATGTAATAGAGTAGATATACTTGACTTTTTAACCCAGCCATTGTTACCAAATGTAACTCTGTCTTGTTGTAGTCTTACATAAGCATACTCTGAATTGTTGCTTGATTGGCGAATAACATTACCCATGTCATCAGCTAAGATGTTAACTTTGCTTTGCATTTTTTAAAATTTAATAAATTAATAATTGTTTAATTGATGATTAAATATCATCTGAATGAAAATACGGGTCATCTAATTTCTCAAAGGCTTCTAGTTCATCTAATGCTTTTTCATAATCATCTATGAATTCTAATTCATGATCATAATCATTAATTTTACCAGAAAACCTATTATAGAAAGGATTTACCACTTCTTTTGTATATGCAGAGCTTATCCCATTTAAATCCGCTACCTCTTCATCAGTCAATGAAAGGTATTGCTCAACTGAGCATTCAATTATACGGCCATTGGGTAGTTGTATTATCATAGTCTAACAAAGATAATAATATAAACTACTTTGACTCAATAATCATAAGGAAATATTAAGGAAACTCTAAATTAAATTGCATATATATAGCTATCAATTACTCAATAACTATATTACTATTTACTCTTTTTATGTAATTGTGCTGTCTCAACTCTTTTAATAGCTTATAAACATATCTTTGTGATACATTCATTGAGTCAGCAAGTGTTGAAACTGATGGAAAAGCTTCACGGTTTTTATCAGCATAACATGCTATTAAACTATATAAACCTTTAGCCTGAATAGATATCTTTGGATCTGATAGTACGGTATATTTAACAATTCCAAATCTATTGGATTTCTTTGACATGTTTCTTAAGTATGATAAGAGTAGCCATAGAAGCACTTTCTTCTTCATCTAACTCTTTATCATCAAAATTATACTTGTCATTCATATATTTACCAAATGGTATACCGTAACCATTGCTTTTCTCTAAAGCTTCATTCATGGTTCTCCATGTTTTTTGCTCTTTTTGCATCAGTTCCATTGAAATTCTAGCCATTGTTATTACTGTTTTGTTCTTCATTAGGAAATATAGACTCAGAAGTATGATGTATTGGTTCTGAATCTGTAGCTAATATATCAAAATACTTTATTGTATCAACATTTACTACTGTTAAATCTAATGGAGATGCTTGATATTCTATTTCATTTAACTTTTTTTCATCATCATGATACATTAAAGCAAGTTTAATGTGACTATAGAATGGATTAAACTTATCACCCCATGAACTATCACCTAAGACTTTTGCATATACTTGGTCATTTTCTGCATATAAGCCCATATCTTTGAGTATATCCCATTCAAACTTTTCACCCGCGTGATATGTTGGTGGATTTAAAGTTACATAAGACCCTATTTCAACTGGTTTATAATATTCATCTGTTAATGCTAAATGTAATATAGATTCTTTAGCATGTTCAGATAGTTCATTATTCAAGATATTATATATGGTTTCTCTATTAGGTGTGTTTTTTACTTGCAAAACATTCTGTAGAATGCCGTGCATTATATTCTCTGATATTTTATATTTATTATTTGACATAATTTAAATTATTTATTAGTACAAACTAAAGATAAGGAGCAGTGTGAGGAAGTGAGCAGTTGAATAAATAGCACTATCCACTTTAAACAAGTATGAAAAAAAGCTTCAAGTGCTATTATCCTGGTAAACTACTAACCAAATTTTCCTTACAAGGCCTAACTACAAGTGTTATTATATATTATAATATATTACTGGTACTGTTAGGATGAACTATAGTTCACCTTTTTGATGAACGGAACTCAAATGACACAAAAGGGATTAATAAAATCCAAGCCATATGTCCTTCATCATTATTTGGATCTACACCAAATGCAAATCCAAATATAGGAACGAACTCTGTATATACTTTAGGCAACATTTTTACTTTGCTCATAAAGACTAAATACATTACTGCATTAGCTACAATACATATACCGGCTAATAACATAGCCATTAGTATTGTTGGTGTTACGTCATAATATGATACTATATAGTATGACGTATATATAAATGCAATTGGTAATACAACTACATACATGATTTTTATTAGTGCTCTGAATAGATGTTTCATTTTATTATTTTTTTATGGTATAAATACTTGATCTCCGTTATTGTAGATAGTTTCTAAATTATATTCTATCCATACTGTTTCTACTGGAATTGCATCAATAGATTTACATAATTCCAAATAGCTATTAGTGGTATATATATAAAAGTCTGGTTGTGCATTATATGGACTTATAGATGTTTCTGAACGTAACCATGCTTCCCATTGCTCACAATCAGCTTCTGCATTATACATTGAACTATTCTGATATATTGAATATGCATTTGCTATTTTTTCTTCTGCGGTTACACCATCAAATGTTTTAAAATAGCCTATATATATCCATGTATGAGTATTAGTAGCTTGATTATAACTTTCATATTTTGAAGCAACAAATACAATATCTGTTACATCTTGTCCGTCTAATTGTACCCCTTCATCAAAGGGCTCTTGCTCACAGCTTATGCTTAGGACTGCGAGCAAGAATATTGATATGTACTTTAACATCTGGTATACCTTTGTTTCTTAGCATTCCAACATTTTTTTTGGTACATGCTTTTCTTATACTTTGACGTTTTACAGCTTCTTGATGAACCACATGACTGTAGTACTGGTGCAACCACAAATAGGAATGCATATAGATAT
>WLWG01001072.1_pt1 | contig 26050 bp, 24 predicted proteins | sample 6712871 | NCBI WGS metagenome assembly WLWG01 (sample SAMN12718693, study PRJNA515312) | sponge metagenome | isolation source: marine sponge | host: Mycale hentscheli | place: New Zealand: South Island, Marlborough, Capsize Point | collected 2003-05-01
TTGTGCTGTTGAGTTCGCCCTTGCCAGTCTTTATTTTATATTGTTTCATATACACACCTGTTGGGGTGGGGTTGTTTGTTTGAATACGGGTATGCTCCCCGCTTTAGCCCAACAGGTAATGAAAAATTATCAGATTTTATCTGACGGATTCAGGTTAATCACTAAACTGGCTGTTCCCTAAAAAGGTTTCTTAGGAGGATAAAGCTCTAACGCACCTCACACCGCTACTACCAACGCTTGTAAACACCTAAAATTCAGTTTCACATTTCATGGATAAATAGATATGTTATCGCTCGCAAATGCGTATAGTTTAGTGAAATGAATTTTAAAGATTATGAAGTCGGAAATTTTTATGATGAGATGTTTGAGTCTAATCAAACGGCACGCACGTGCGCTCAACTTCTGACGAAGAAAATTGAATCATTACCGCCGGGCGAACTTAAACGACGGCAAGCCGCCGCAGAACGTTCTCTATACAGCATGGGCATTACGTTTAATGTATATGGAGAAGAAGCAGAGCGGGAAAAAATATGGCCTTTTGATGTCATACCCCACGTCATTGAATCCACTGAGTGGAATCGGATTGAAAAAGGTTTGAAACAAAGGATACAAACTTTAAACCTTTTCCTTGATGATGTTTATAACGATCAAAAAATAATAAAGGACAAGGTTATTCCAGAAGAGATCATCCGATCCTCTTCAGGTTTTCTAGAAGCATGCATCGGTCTAAAACCGCCCCACGGAATCTGGCCGCATATTACTGGAACAGACTTAATTCGGGATCAAGAGGGTCAACTGTATGTGCTAGAAGACAATATGCGCGTTCCATCGGGAGTCTCCTATGTACTCGCCAATCGCAATCTGATGAAGCGTACGTTTCCAGAAGTGTTCAACACCTTAAACGTGAAACGTATTAATGATTATCCAACTCACTTACTTGACATGCTATCCGGTATCGCCCCACCCCATCATGATAATCCACAAGTGGCTCTTTTAACACCCGGCATCCACAACTCCGCCTATTTCGAACACACGTTTTTAGCACAGCAGATAGGAGCTGAACTCGTAGAAGGCCGTGATCTTGTAGTTTCGGATGGGTATGTATCTATGCGTACAACACACGGACTCCAACGTGTGGATATGATTTATCGTCGTATTGATGATTTATTTTTAGATCCTAACGTGTTCCACAAACATTCAACATTAGGCGCGGCCGGATTAATGGACGCCTACCGAGCAGGCCGTGTAGCCATCGCCAATGCCCCTGGAACAGGTGTTGCTGATGATAAAGTCATATATGCGTTTGTTCCTCAAATGATTAAGTATTATCTCGATCAAGAATCGCTTATACCCAATGTCCCAACGTATATATGTGCCGATGAAAAGAGCTTGGCATATACCCTTTCGAATTTAGATACACTGGTCGTTAAACCCGCTAGCGAAGCAGGAGGGTATGGGATGTTAGTAGGGCCCCCTTCTTCGAAAAAAGAACAAGAAAAGTTCGCGGATAAAATTAAAAAGAATCCTCGAAATTATATTGCCCAACCCACGATCGCGCTTTCCCGAGCCCCTGTTATTGTCGACGATCATTTTGAAGGTCGTCATGTGGATCTCCGACCTTTGATTCTGTACGGAAAAGATATTTATGTCCTGCCGGGGGGACTAACCCGAGTCGCTTTACCCAAAGATTCACTCGTTGTAAACTCTTCGCAAGGGGGAGGCAGCAAAGATACATGGGTGGTGTGAGAAGAGAAGAGTCAAAGGTCGAAAGTCGTAAAGTCGAAAGTCATAAAGAGAAAGAACAGTCTTGGCCTTAACGACCTTCGACTTTCGACCAACAAAAGAAAGGAAAGATGTTGTGTCTAACGTTGAAACATTTGAAGATTTAAGAATTTGGCAAGAGGCTCGGGGTCTAGTAAAAGAAATATATTCAGACGTTGGAAGAGGCACACCTGCTGGTACTGATTATGGATTTATAAGCCAAATTCAACGAGCCGGCATCTCTATCATGAACAATATCGCTGAAGGTTTCGAACGGTCATCTGATGCTGATTTTCTAGATCTCTTGATATTTCAAAGGGGTCATGTGGAGAGGTTCGAAGCATGTACTACCCGGCAGAAGATCTGGGATATATTACAACCGATATTGCACATCAACGACGTGATAAAGCGAAACAAATCGCGAGAGGAGTGGCATCATTAACCCATCATCTCAGACCTTGAAGACAGAGAGTCAAAAGTCGAAAGGTCTAAAGTCGAAGGAAGGAGAAAATTCTTTCTCTTATCGGCCTTGGACTTTCGACTTTCAGACCTTCGACCAAAAAGCTCCCCCATGCTAAGTCGAGTTGCAAATGCTATATACTGGATGAGCCGATATGTTGAGCGGGCCGCCAACATCGCACGCTTCATTGAAGTAAATTGGTACCTGATGCTAGATTTACCCACGGAAACCCGAGAACAATGGAAACCGCTTGTCGACGTCACGGGCGATGGAGATGTATTTAAAGAAAAATACAAAACACCGACCCGCGAACATGTCATCTCTTTTCTCACCTTTGAGACCTCATATGCACACTCCGTTATTTCATGTATTCAATCCGCTCGAGAAAATGCATTGGCTGTACGTGACAGAATTTCACCTGAAATGTGGGAGCATATGAACGCTCTTTATCATCTTCTCACGGATGCATCAAAAAATGCCTATAGGCATAACGAAAACCCCGAATTTTATAACCAGATTAAGATAGCGGGCATGTTGATGGGCGGCATTGCTCATGACACCATGAACCATGATGAAGGATGGCACTTCTTTCGATTAAGACGACAGCTCGAACGCGCGGATAAAACGTCGCGGATGCTCGATGTAAAATACTTTATCCTTCTTCCCAGTATAGACTACGTAGGAACCCCCTACGATGATGTACAATGGGCCGCCCCTCCAATCTGTAAGTGGTCTAGAAAGTTATCGGCAACGATACGGACGCATTGCTCCAGATCGCATTGTACAAATGCTTCTTTTAGATCGAACGTTCCCCCGTTCCGCTCAGAACTGTCTGATCGCCACGGAAAATTCTCTACGGGTTATATCAAGCACGCCTATAGGAACGTTCCAAAATGAAGCCGAACAACACTTAGGGCAATTATGCTCAGAATTAATGTATACGGACGTGAGCCAAATCTTTGAAATCGGTGTCCATGAATTTGTTATTGGCCTTCAAGCAAAGATCAATTTGGCAAATAACGCTATTTTTGATACCTTCTTCGCATAACCAACATCTAGATCAACAGGAGCAAATGAATGACATTTTGTTTAGGCATTCGGGTAAAAGAAGGATTAGTGAGGATTGCAGATACACGCGTTGTTTCCGGCAGCGAATGTATCACAGCTCGAAAGGCCATCTCATATCATATTGATGAAGGCGCGTTTTTTGTGATGTCTTCAGGATTGAGATCGGTACGTGATAAAACATTAACCTACTTTTCCGAAGTCGTTGAAGAGCCTGACCAACCTTTTGATCGTCTTTTCAAAGTGGTCAATACATGGGCGAATCAAATTCGTCGCGTTGCTGAAGAAGACAAAAAAATACTTGAAGAAAGTGGGATGCATTTTAATACACACGCGCTTGTAGGCGGACAATTATCCGGAGATAAAGAACACAAAGCTCTACCTCATTTGTCTGGAAGCAAACTGGGTAGAGATCGGGCCTGGAACCCCTTACGGCATCATTGGTTCAGGGCAGTATGGGAAACCTGTACTAGACCGCACCCTGAAATTTGACGACCCTATGCATCACGCGTTTAAAGTCGGAAGCCTAGCCTTTGACTCAACACAGATTAGTGCAGCCGACGTCGACTTCCCGATCGACACGATTATGTATCTGAAGGATTCCAATTATATTGTTGAGCATCGATATGAAAAATCAGACCTCCAAGAAATATTAACATGGTGGCAAGAACATTTACGAGATGGCATTGGGAATTTGCCCTCGAGTTGGATCAATCCACTCTACGAAAAGCTTCCGGGCCGTCAACCATGAAATATCAAATCCACCATCAAACCCATTATACCTACAGTAAACCTGTATTCCTTGAACCTCATATCGTGCGGTTAAAGCCCCCCTCCAATGGATCTCAACAACGTGTTGATTACACCCTCGACGTGATACCCTCGCCGGCCGGTATGTCTGAAGGAGACGATCCGAGCGGGAACGATTTTACAAAAATTTGGTTTGATGAGTTTCACGAAACACTGGAACTCAGCACATCTGTCATGGTTGAGACAAGTCGAAACAATCCTTTCGACTACCTGCCTGAACCGTATGCAAGCATCATCCCCATCCAGTTTGAGCATGACGAATTAGATCACCTGAACCCTTTTTTAAAAAGGCCTGTGACCTCTGATTTAGATCCCGTCGAAGCGTTGGCTGAAAGACTCGCCATCAAAGTGGAACACGAAACGCTTATATTCTTAGATGTGCTCAATAGACACTTATATGACACTACGAAAGTCATTGTACGTGAAGAAGGAGCGCCCCACCCTCCCTCCAAAACCCTCGAATCTCGAGAAGGTGCGTGTCGGGATTTAACCGTTTTATTTATAGATGCCTGTCGATCTTTAGGTATTCCTGCTCGATACGTTAGCGGCTACCAAGAAAGAGACTCCAATCAAACCCTTCGCTATCTTCATGCATGGGCTGAAGTCTATATACCGGGTGGAGGTTGGCGGGGGTATGACCCCACACAAGGCTTAGTCGTTGCAGATCGGCACATCACCTTAACCGCAACCCCTGAACCCGCCGAGACACTCCCCGTTCAAGGGACTTTTAGAGGCACTCAAGCAACCAGTCATATGGTTGCCTCTACTCAACTTATATGCATTTCTTAAACCCAGATAATATAGCTAGGCTCGGGAATAGTCTTTTCTGGTCTCATATCGTTGTCCACTTTGATGAGATCGCTTTAAAAGGTGGCAATCGACAACCGTTTACATATCGGCTTTGGAAAAACATTACACTCGCTTTAACTCCTTTTGCCCCCAAATTTGATAAATTTCATGATCGCTTAGTCATCGTCCCGGCTTCACCAGACCATATTTCACCTATCCTGACAGCCACCGCCCAACTATTTGGCGTAGCCTACACCATCCCCATCAAAAGACTCGAACTGTCTATCGAAGCTATGAGTCAGGCCGGCGTCAAACTATATAAAACTCTCGCAAAACCTAATGATTCATTTCGGGTCACCGTAAAAAGAGTGCATAAAAAATTTCCCATGACCTCAACAGAAATACAGCAACAAATAGGTCATGATCTCCAACAAGCAACACACGCTCCGGTTGATTTACATCAACCAGACATAACGCTCTTTTTTCGCATGTATAAGGATTATGTTTATCTCGAAGGCCCACGATGTCTCGGACCCGGTGGACTCCCTGTCGGCACAGCCGGAAGCGTGCTCACGCTCTTTTCCGGCGGCATTGATTCACCTGCTGCTGCTTGGCTCATTATGCGACGTGGGTGCATAACGCACTTTGTCCACTTTCATGTATTTTCCAACGCTGAATCTGTTCGCGAAACCAAAATACCTGCGCTCATAAGGAAGGTGCTGAATCCTCATAGATTAACCGCAAAATTATTCCTCGTTCCCTATCATCCATTTTCATTCGAATGTTTGAAGACACACATCCCTGAACGTCTTGAACTAGCCTTTTTTCGACGTTTTATGATGCGAACCGCTGATGCGTTAGCCGAAAGAGAAAAGCTTAGTGCACTCATCACTGGAGACAATTTATCTCAAGTCGCTTCTCAAACCATTGAAAATCTAACGGCACTTGAAGGCACCTTTACACGGCCCGTATTTCGACCTTTGCTAACCTATAACAAGCCTGAAATCATCCAACTAACCAAACGCATTGACACCTATGAACAATCAACGACCCCCTATAAAGATTGTTGCTCACTGGTGACCAAACATCCACATACGAAACCTAAACAGGAAAAAGTACTCGAAGCAGAATCTTCTCTCGATACAAAGAAGATGACAGAACAAGCGTTAGATGAAACGGTTATATGGACAATAGAATAGCTGTGTTCCCTTCATTTCACATTGGAAAAGTTATAGGTATACCCATTAAGGTGCATATCACCTTGCTGGTTCTATTCCCTTTTTTTGTATTGCGAATCACCGAGGTCAGTGAAGCATTGACTCTTTTCTGGTCTTTTCTCTCCGTGATAGGACTTTTTGCTAGCATCACATTACACGAGTTAGGCCATGCCTATGTAGCGATTCGAAAACGGTTAAGAGTTCGTCAAATTCTGCTGCTGCCCATAGGAGGCATCGCACAACTCGAAGGCATGCCAATACAACCGAAAGATGAATTTCAGATCGCGATCGCAGGTCCAGCCGTCAGCTTTGTGCTCGCGCTAGGAGCCTATCTTTTAGCCAATGGAGCTTTTATGCTAGGATTTCCTGACGCCCCCGTACTTTTTTTATTGGTTTTATCTACGACCAATGCAGCGCTCGCACTATTCAACTTGATCCCTTCCTTTCCCATGGATGGCGGCCGTATTTTTCGTGCATGGATGACCCCCCGCGTGGGTAGACTAGAGGCCACACGGATCGCTAGTAAAATAGGTCGAATCATAGCGATTGGGTTTGGTCTTATAGCGCTCTTTCAATTCAATTTTATTTTAGGTGCGATAGCCCTCTTTATTTATTATACCGCTCAATCGGAATATCGAACAGTCCGCGCTCAAGAAACGTATACCCCATATACTTCCTCACCGTTCCATACGACCCGGTTTTCAAAAGAGGATAACGATGAAGTTACTGTCAGCCCGCCTCCGTACGAACGCAAAGACAATGAACCAAGATCTAAGAAAGCAACGCGTATCCGACGGAACCTTTTTAATGACCTCTTTGGAGGAAGGTAGTTATCGGCTGTCTGGTATTCGTGGGTCATAAAGAGGAACCTCTGGAGAACCTTCTTCATGTAACAATCCTTCTTCTGCATGGATCACCTTTAACAACATCGACCGGGCCATAAAGAACCAAACCATCACCACCACAAAGAAGCTAAGAAACAATAGAAACTTCCTCTTTGCGGGCACCTTTCTTTTCACCGAAGCTCTTTGTCGGGGGACAGGCTCCACTTTTAAAGGGGGAACAGACGGGTTCACTGAAACCGATTCAGAAACCCGTGAGGATTCTTTCGTTTCTGCTCTGCGGGGCTTTGAAAAAGATCGAAACTGCTTTGCTTTCGGATCGTGTATAAAGTTGTCTTTATTCATGAAGAGAACTATAATGATTTAAATTACATTATCAACCTAGATCCGGCATCCAGCTATGGTAACGCAAAATTCATCAGATTCCCTGTGGGCAAACCGATCCGACGAAGAACTGCTCAAGATACGAATATGCGATTTTAACCTTGAGATTGAAGGATCCGAACTAGCGCCCCGTATCGACAAATTATATAAAGAACTTGAATCAAAAGGGATCTTTTTCAAACCTACCTGTTACCTGACAACGGAATGGTTATGCCCAGATAAGATCCCCATGATTGGTATTCCATTTTGCCTGGCCCATCCACGATTAAAACAACTCGAAAGAAATATGATGCTTGAAGTTGAGGGGGGAACCGAAACAACCTGCATCCAACTTTTGCGCCATGAAATGGGCCACGCTATAAACTATGCATATCGACTCTATCGGCGTACACGTTGGCGGGAATTATTTGGCCCTTTTTCAACTGAATACAATGAACATAACTATTACTCAAGGCCGTATAGCAAACAGTATGTCCTTCATTTACCCGATAACTATGCCCAAGCTCATCCCGATGAAGATTTTGCCGAAACGTTTTCTGTATGGCTTACACCGAATCTTGATTGGCAAAAAAAATATAAAGGATGGGGCGCGATAAAAAAGCTAGAATACGTCAACCATCTCATGAAACAGATAGGTTCAACATCACCTCTGGTCACCCGAGGACAGAAATTATGGGCTATTCATCGACTACGATCCACACTGGCTACCTATTATAAAAAGAAACGAGAGGAATTTGCCGAAACCTACGCAGGGTACTATGATCCCGATCTACTCAAAATATTCGCCCCTGAACCTAAAGAAACACACGTAAAGGCTGACCGTTTTCTCCGCCAGCACCAACGTATTCTCACCGATACCGTTGCCCAATGGGCGCATGCAAGAAAATATGCTATTGACCATTTAGTACGTCGCTTAGCAAACCGATCCAAAGAACTATCGCTCTACATTAAAGGGGAAGAGAAAGAGACGCTTCTACACATTGGCGTTTATTTAACAACCTTAATATGTGAACAAAGAGATGTGAAAGCTCAACACAATCCATAGCTAGTACGCATGAAAGTCCTCGTCCTCGTAGACCCCGAATCCATACATCCCGAAGACCCTCAATTCGAAAACGGTCATGAATCAACCCTCACCGAGGTAGAATATCATGTGCCCGAAGCCCTCCGCCATTTAGGTCATGAAGTTTCTGTGCTGCCGTTTGACCCGAATATTCTGACGACGATCCATGAAATCAAGGCTTCTGCACCTCAACTTATTTTCAATTTAACAGAACATTACTCAGGGAATAGACAGATGGACTTACATATTGTCGCTCTTTTAGATATGCTGCATCTTCCCTATACAAGTACATCGCCTACCGGACTCATGCTGTGCCGACATAAAGGAATCTGCAAACGCATTCTCGGCCATCACAGAGTCAAAATTCCTACCTTCGTTACAGTCCCCCTTGGAAAAGCAAGAGTGACTAAACGGCTGCGCTACCCCATCATCGTAAAACCCGTTATGGAAGATGGATCCGATGGCATTTCATTATCCTCCTTAGTCCATAACGAACAGGAGCTCAAAGAACGCATCATACAAGTGCATGAACGCATGAAACAAGCAACCATCTGTGAAGAATTCATTGAAGGTCAAGAGTTGTATGTCGGCATTCTCGGCAATAAGAGACTTCACGTTTTGCCTCCACGAGAAATTGCTTTTGACCACCATGATGTCTCAGGTCCCATCATTGCTACATCTAAAGTGAAGCGCGATGAAGCCTATCGGAAAAAATGGAAGATCACGTACCGGCATGCCGAACTTGACCCAGTACTAGAAAAACGAGTCGCTAAAATCGGAAAACGGATTTATCGCCTGTTACAGCTTAAAGATTATGGCCGTATTGATCTGCGTGTGACGCCTGAAAAAGAGATCTATTTCTTAGAAGCCAATCCAAACCCCGATTTGTCCATGGGTGATAAAGTTGCCGAAGCCGCCGAAAAGGCAGGTATTCATTACAGCCAACTCATTGACCGGATTCTGCGTTTAGCCATAAAAAGGAAAACACTTCACAAATCCTGACTCAACCTTCCTCCATATGCATCTATTAAATGTTTAAATTGTTTAAAGATAGGAATTCAACCCATGAAGCCTTCAATAGAAAAGTTAAAATCCCTTTGCCCAGATATTAGCGAGCCTGTCCTTCAGCAACACTTGGATCGACTTGATCTGTCCTATTTTCAGCACTTTGAACCCTCTGCCATTGCCCAGCATATTAAAGGACTGGCTCAACTTTCTCCAACGTATCCGGTCCATATCATCACATCCTTTGACCCTAAAAATCATACGGCAAACTGCACCCTGCTCGCTTTCGACTATCTCTCAGAATTCTCTTTAATTACCGGCATTCTTGCTGGCATGGAAACCAGTATACAATCAGGCGAAGTTTTTACCTATAAACGAACAAAGACACCCTCTCACAGTCATCGACAAAAAATGTATCGTTCCCGATCACACGTAGACCCTGAGCAGCGGCGTAAAATCATCGATCATTTTCGATGTCGAATCACCCCAAAACAAACTTACAAATACTGGAACCGAGAGATCCAAAAATGGCTTGTGGAAATTATTACATTACTCGAAAAAGGAGATAAACCATCCATACAAAAAGCTGAACATCGTGTCAACGAACACGTCACACAAAAATTGGCTGTACTGCAATCGAGCGACAACCCTGTTTTGTATCCCGTAGATATCGAAATTAATAATGAGTGTGGACCCTTTACAAGACTACGTGTTGTTTCTCAAGATACGCCCGCTTTTCTCTATACATTAACAACGGTGTTATCACTTCACAATCTTTCCATCGAACATGTAGAGATCCATACGCAAGAAAACCAAATCGAAGATATAGTAGATATCGTCACAACACGGGGAGAATCTATTCGCGATATACATTCGTTAAACAAAATTAAGCTGGCCGTCCTACTCACCAAACAGTTCACCTATTTTTTGGATAGAGCGCCTGATCCCTATTCAGCACTTGCCCGATTTGAACAGCTCGTCGAAGAAGTTGTTCAACTTCCGGATAGTCAGCAATGGATCGCGTCTCTTTCTGATCCGTACGCCATGCAAAAGCTTGCCCGCGTATTAGGCGCCAGCGACTATCTGTGGGAAGACTTTATCCGGCTCCAATACGAAACGTTGATTCCCCTTTTCTCTTCACACGTAAATGAGACTTCGTTCCATGTAAAAAACATGGATACACTTCCCGAACGACTCGATCAAGCGCTAGGCTTTGCTGAAACCTATGAAGATAAACGGAGGACGCTGAATCAATTTAAGAATCAAGAAATATTTCTGATTGATTTAGCCTATATTCTCGACCCTGAAAAAAATCTTAAACGCTTGGCTAGTCACCTAACGCGATTAGCCGAAAACATTGTCAATACCGCAACATCGGTCGTTTATAACGACCTTGCTGAAAAATACGGGAGCCCGAAGACTATAGGAGGTTTAGAGGCAACGTATTCTATACTAGGATTAGGTAAACTCGGTGGAAGAGCTCTCGGCTACGCATCCGATATCGAACTACTCTTCGTCTATAGTGATAATGGAGAGACCGATGGTCATACCCCTCTAGGCAACCAAAAATTCTTCTCTGATATGGCCCGGGAACTTTCGCAATTCATTGAAACAAAACGGGAAGGTATTTTTCATATCGACCTACGTCTTCGCCCTCATGGACACAGCGGACCGATGGCATGCAGCCTTGAAAGTTTTATAAGTTACTACGGTCCGGGAGGCGAAGAAGCCCATTCCTACGAAAGACTGGCGTTGGTGCGTATGCGCGCGATTGGGGGACATATGGAATTAGGAGGCCGATTGGAGCGTCTTAGAAATGAATTCATATATGCTACATCAAGTATCAAACTAGAAGAATTACAAACCCTGCGAATCAAACAATTTAAAGAAAAAAGAAAATCGGGGAGCTATAACGCAAAGTTTAGTCCAGGGGCCTTAGTCGATTTAGAATATACCGTACAGATTCTTCAGGTAAAACATGGAAAAGAGATACCCACGTTACGAACACCCCAGATTCATCAAGCCCTCGAAGGTCTAAAGCATGCAGGGGTCTTACAACAAAAAGAATGTGAACGCCTTATCGCGGCCTATCAGTTTTTCAGGCATCTCATCAATGGACTACGGATGCTTCGTGGTTCCGCTCAAGATCTCTTCCTCCCTTTTGTAGAGTCCTACGAATTTGTCCATCTTGCTAGGCGTATGGGCTATGAGCGTCAAGAAGAACTCGAACCGGCTCAACAATTACATGTAGATTTTCAAACCCATACAGCTATCATACGTACTTTTGTTCAAACACATCTTGGTTCCAAATCCTTACCCGCTCCGACCATGGGCAATGTCGCGGATCTAATCCTTTCCCACACTGATGATGTGGGAAAAAGAGACAAAGTTTTAAGGGCTTCTGGATTCAAAGATCTACATAAAGCAACCAAAAATCTACGTAGTCTCGCGGGCACAGGAAAACGCCAAGAGCTATTTGTGAAGCTTGCGATTTTAGCGTGTGACGTCCTACAACATGAGCCTGATCCAGATATGGCATTAAATAATTGGGAACGCTTTATAAACAGGGTTCGCGATGTAGAAAAAGTATATCGAAAATTTCTAGCGCAACCCAAACATCTAGAGCTTATGCTTTCAATTTTTTCGCGCAGCCAATTTTTGGCCGATTCACTAATATGCCATCCCGAATACCTCGAATGGGTCACCAACCCTGAAATCCTCCATAAAGAACTCTCCAAAGAAGAATGGGGAAAAGAATGGAACGATTTGACTCCAGCGATTGAACAAGATGAAGAGTGGCTTAATAGACTAAGAGGGTATCGGAAAAGAGAAATGCTGCGTATCGGCGTTCGCGATATGTGCCTTTGCATACCTATACAAGATATTATGGCCGACTTAAGTGGTTTAGCTGAAACAATCACACAAATCGCTCTTGATCGTGTTTGGCTTAACCTTCAAAAGGAATATAAACTCTCGAAAGAGACCATCCATATCCTCGCAGATCATTTTTGCATCATGGCCTTTGGGAAGTTAGGTGGCCAAGAATTGAACTATAGCTCAGACATCGATCTACTCGGTCTTTACGATAATACGGCTCAACCAGTAAACAGTTCTCTGACCCTTGCAGAGTATTACGCTAAAGTAATGGAAAAACTACGTGCTGATTTAGCCACCCCCATGCTCCAAGGACATGCTTATCGAGTAGATTACCGACTGCGCCCCTATGGGAGCGCAGGTCTAATCGCCTGCACCTTTTCCGAAGTTAAAACCTATTATATAGAAAAGGCTTCTTTATGGGAAATACAGGCGTTACTAAAACTACGGGCGATTGCAGGGAACCTATCTATGGGGCACGCTTTAAAAAAAGGACTCCACCCTTTACTCTGTCAACAGCGTACCGCCCAAGAGATTTTTCAATCGATTCACCATATGCGCGAAATGGCTATTCAACAACAGTCCATAAAAAAAGGGGGACTTCTCGATGTTAAAACCGGAATCGGAGGGATACGAGACATCGAATTTCTCGTACAAGGACTACAATTTTTTCATGGGCACAACAACCCTGACCTTCTAGGTGGAAATACGCTGAATGGACTGCATGCATTAGCCACGTCAAAGATTTTAGAACCCCATATCACCAAAGAACTTCAGGATGATTATATCTTCTTACGCCGTATAGAACATACCCTTCAAATTCTCCACGACCAACAAAGCCATTCAATCCCTGAAGACGAAAATGAATTAGAGGTCCTCGCTAAACGCGTGTTAGGCACAGAATACAATGCTAAAAAGTTTATTGATCATCTTGAAGCCCGACTCACCCATATCCGTACACTCTATCTGAAATATTTATCGGTTGAATAGCCATCCACCTACTAAGTAGAATAAAACCTGGATCCGTAAGTTAAACGTAGGATTTCTGTGCGAATGCTTTGGAGGCAAAAGGTTGCAAAAAAACGCAGGCGCACCCGCTGGGTGCGTCGAGGCTTTTTTGTAATTCCTTTTGGCCCAAATGGTTCGTGCAGAACACCGCGTTTAACTGACGGATCCAGGTAAAACACATATAACAAAAACTCTGCAGAAGCATCCGATTCCGACTTTTTATTACACAACTGATAATTTTTCGGACTATGAAAACTCGACATCTGAGTCAAATAATCATTGATGATGTGTTAGTGGACGTTCGTTAAAGTCACTTATTATGATATGTAGCCAGATAGACGTTTACGATCTACTTTCATCCTATCCGGTTCCATTTCTTCTGGCCAGGGATAGAAAACGACCGGAATTTTGAATCGAGGCAAAACCTGTTCCAAACAGTAAACTATTTTTTGTATATCTATATCCCCATTTTTTCCCTGAATAAAAGCCACCGGTCTAGACCCGAATTCTTCATCAGAAACAGGGACAACAATGGCTTGATCAACATCTTCTAACATGCAGATAGCCCGTTCGATTTCTTCGGGTTGGATATTTTCACCGCCTGAAATAAACATATTGTCTTTACGACCTAACACAATTAAATAACCTTCTTCGTCTAGATACCCCCTATCACCCGTGGCAAACCATCCTTCATGATTAACAGGACAATGAGCATCTTGACCGTCGACATATCCGGCAAATAAAGTCTTTCCTCTCACCCAGATTTCTCCGTCTTTTTCAATTTTAAGCTCTCGGTGTTTTAAAAGTTGACCCGAGGTTATCCTTTTTACAGGCGGAGAATCAGGACGCATACTGGTTACTTGTGAAGCCATTTCCGTAAGTCCATAGGTTATATAAACGGGGAGTTTCTTTTTATAGGCCTCTTTTAATAATGTAGAGGATACAGAACTCCCCCCTAAAAGAATAACCTGAAGGTTTTGAAAATCGGCTTGTTTGAATTTGCTTTTTGATAAACGGTATAATTGTGCAGGAACAAGAGAACAATGCGTGATACCCTCTTCTTTTAAAGAGGTATCAATGGCTCTTTTTCTTTCAGGGATAACCATAGTGGCGCCGGTAATAAGACAACGAAAAAGTATCGCCAATCCTCCCACATGATAAAGGGGCAGGGATATAAGCCATCGATGTTTTGAACGTAAACGAAGGATCAAATTACTTCCCTGTGCACTATAATAATGATTTCCGTAGGTTAGCAAAACAGGTTTAGGAGCTGAAGAAGAGCCTGAAGTAAAAACGATCGTTGTGGGTTGTGATAACGAAATCATATCATCTTCGATAGATTTCTTTTGGGTTAAGGTTTTTATAATAAGGTCATCCGGACTCCATCTCTCCACACCTGCAAGAAGCTTAAGGCCCTTTCCCTCTACATAGGCTATTAACTTTTTATAGTCAATCGCGTCTAATTGATTTCTTAAAGTTTGTGCAGGCAGCCTTGTACTCATATGACAGGCAATGGCTCCTATACGCAACAAACTCAACGTCAAAACAATAGTTTGCCAATCGTTATTCATAAAAATAGCAATGCGATCACCCGGTTTACAATGTCTCTCACGCAATCGTCTCGTCGTTGACGTAACTATTAGATCAAGTTGATTGTACAAAAGTTTGACCTCTCCACTTATAATAGCCGTTGCTTCACCTGAGATATTTGCTGTTTCCCTTAAGGGACATTTTATCTTAGTCATAGGTTAAATCCTGTAGCTCCTCACATCGTATTTCAGGGGGGGATTTTTCTAACTCATCCAACTTAATACATCCACCCCTAAAAGGGATTGGCATAGATAAAACATCTTTTTTAAGCCATCGATAAGTATCTAGACCCGCAGAAGTAACTCTGTCACCGATGGCAGCAGCCAGTTGCACGAGGGCACAGATTCCAACGCCGGATTCAAAAGTAGAACTGATAACCGATCTAATTCCTAATGATCGGGCTTTATTCGAAAGATTCAAAGCCTGTAAAATCCCTCCCAAAAGAGTGGGTTTTATAATGACGGCTTTTATCCCTTGCCAATCCTCTATATTGGATCTGTTTATAAGGCTTTCATCTAAAGCAACGGGTAATGAACTCTCTGCCATGAAGACGGCTAAATCTTCAGATGCTTTGAGAGGTTCCTCAATATACTCGACCTTGTCTGATTGAATGGTACGGCTAAAGGTTAAAGCTTCATCTAATGTCCATGCTTGGTTTGCATCCAATCGTATCGTCATATCTTTATTGGCAATGTCACATACTTTATTTATACACTCTATATCGTCAACGAGAGCCCCCTGCCCTACTTTAACTTTCAAAGTTTTATACCCATTGTGCTTCGCTTGTTCTGCAGATTCACAGATAGTATCCATACCTCCCGTTAATAAAGCATTAATGAATACAAAATCATTTATTCGGGTCGATAGGATCGAAGAAACAGATGTTGCCCATTCTTCAGCAGCGAGATTACACATCGCTGTCTCAAGACCGAAACGTACAGAAGGGTAAAGGGTCATGGTTGAGAGAGGTTCTAATAGACGTTCTAAAGACACGGTGGTTTTGTCGATAGTTACGCCTATCATGTTTTGGGTAAATTCGGGTACCTGTTCTTTGATGGTTTCCCATGTTTCTGAACTAAATTGGGGGATCGGTGCAATATCCCCCCACCCTACACCTCCTGACTCAGCGATACATTTGATGAGAAACCCTGACCGAAAATGGATGGATAATCCCTTTAGAGAAAGAGGGTTGATCAATGGAAGTGTATACCCCCACACTTCACACGCGACAATTCTCATAGATTCCAACCCATTGCAAAAAGGACGCTATATAGCAAAAGCAGCTTGGCCGTGTAGCCTAAGAGGGGATTCAATACTGTTCCACTTGTTGCATTAAACATTTTACGGATAGCGGGTAGCGCTAAAATTAAAATAAGGATTGTCGTTAAAGCGTACATACGTTCGCTCAACCGGAAAACTAGAAAGACAGGTATGATGACTGCTCCGCCAATACACGTGACATATTCTAACCGAGCAAACGTTTTTCCAAAACGCACGGCCCATGTTTTTTTTCCTACTTTAGCGTCCTCTTCTCTATCCCTAAGATTGTTTACAACTAATATAGCCACAGACAAAAAACCAGGGGGAAACCCAGCCAAAATAACGATCCAATTTATTTCTAAAGCTTGGACATAATAGGTCGTTACCACCGCTACCGGACCAAAAAACACTAATACAAATAGGTCGCCCAGACCGTGATATCCCAATGGAAACGGACCTGCTGTATACAAGATACCGAACAGGATAGAAAAAATTCCTATTATAGCAATAGGCCAACCAGCTCTATATATTAAATAAAGACAAAAAAGGAAAGCGATGCCAAAGGCAAGAGATGTGGCCCATATCATCGTCTGCGGGCTCACAAGACCAGCTTGTGTGGCTCTAAGAGGACCTTTCCGTTCTTTGGTATCCGCTCCTTTTTTAAAATCGGCAACATCATTACAAAAATTTGTGCCTATTTGGATGAAAACCGCAAATAACAATGCCACACTAGCAGATAAAAGATGTACAAAACCATCGGAATAGGCGATCGCCGTTCCGATCAAAACTGGGGAAAAAGCCGCCCAGAGCGTCTTAGGTCTACATGCTATAATCCAAATCGCGGAAGAGCTTAACTGAGTTCTTTTTATATTCATTAACGGTATTTGGCGATCGAATGTCCTCGACTTTTCCGAAAGTTGATGTACATTTTTATCATGTTAAAAATTTTAACCCATATAGCGTGTCTTATTAACAGGGTTATTAACAGAAAAAGCAAGAAGAGTCCGTTGAAGACTTCTTCTTGGATCCGTCAGTTAAACGTGGGATTTCTGTGCAAATGCTTTGGAGGCAAAAGGTTGCAAAAAAACGCAGGCGCACCCGCTGGGTGCGTCGAGGCTTTTTTGTAATTCCTTTTGACCCAAATGGTTCGTGCAGAAAACCGCGTTTAACTGACGGATCCAGGTTCTTATAAGCTTTCTCTTGGGTTAGTGATTATCATATTAATCGCACCTACTTTATCAACGGCCAATAAGAAAACTACGATTAAAAAATCTTCGCTCGTCTCCGACATAACTTTTGTAGCTTTTGACACTGAAACGACGGGTATTAATCCGAAAAAAGACCGAATTGTAGAAGTCGGTGCCGTAAAATTTCGTTCTGGGATAATTATTGAGGAAAAGAGTTGGTTAATTAACCCTAAACGAAAAATTCCTCATCGCGTCCAAAAAGTTCACGGGATCACTCATGAAATGGTTAAAGATAGTCCGTCATTTGTAGATATCTATCCTGAATTCAAAGCGTTTATCAAAGGCTCTGTCTTACTCGCTCATAATGCGCGCTTCGATGTTTCTTTTGTAGGAGAGGAGATCAAAAGAAACAAACAGGAACTACCCAATAATGACGTGTTAGATAGTCTAAGACTTTTTAGAAAGTGGTTTCCCAAATCAAAGCCTCATTCACTCTCTGCCTTAGCGGATTATGCAAAAATTGGGGAAGATCCTAATCATCGTGCATTAGCCGATTCCATTGCCGTAGCTCTCATTTTTGAAAAAGGGATTAAAACGAAAAGGCTAAGTAAAGTCTACAAAGATGCTGGAGGGGCGCTGCGATTTTAAGAAAAATTGCAGAGTTAGACAACCCGTCACCTTATATCCCCATCTTTTTCAAAAGCGTCAAATTTAAACTTCTTTGTTGCCTTTGTTTCCTTCTGTAAATAATCTCCTGTGACTTCTACATTAAAGCAAAGGAAAAAGATTATGAAACCATTTGAGTACAGTTTAAAAAAACTAACCCTATCGACGGGGACATCCTATTTTTATTATGATCTACACACACTCGAAAATAAAGGGTTAGGCGCTATATCAAAGTTTCCTTTTTCCCTGAAAATACTGCTTGAATCTCTTTTAAGAATGCAAAGCCATCCCGCCTATACCGAAGAACATGTGACTGAATTTTGTGAATGGCAACCGGGCAAAGAAACGCGCAGAGAATTTCCGTATATGCCTGCCAGAGTGTTATTGCAAGATTTTACGGGCGTACCCTGTGTCGTCGATTTGGCGGCGCTGAGAAGTACTCTCGAAAGAGCCGGACAAGACCCAAGCCTTATCGAACCTCAGATTCCCGTTGATCTAGTCATCGATCATTCTGTGCAGATTGATGACTACGGAAAGAAACCTGCGTTTGACTATAACCTCGAAAAAGAATTTGAGCGCAATAAAGAAAGATATAGTTTTCTACATTGGGGCCAAAACGCGTTTAAAAAACTCAATGTATTACCACCAGGCCTTGGTATCTGTCATCAAGTGAATATGGAATATCTGGGTTCTTGCATTACTAGTGATACCGATGATCAAGGACAATCTATCGCCTTTCCAGATACCCTTGTTGGGACAGATTCACATACGACCATGATCAATAGTATGGGTATCCTCGGTTGGGGTGTTGGGGGCATTGAAGCAGAAGCCGCTATGCTAGGCCAACCGATTCCTCTGCTCACACCTATTGTGATAGGGGTGCGGATTGCAGGAGAGATGCAATCAGGTGTTACGCCTACAGATATTGCATTAGCGATTACCCAAATGCTACGTGAAAAAGGAGTCGTTGGCCATTTTGTAGAATTTTTTGGATCGGGCCTCGACCATTTAAGTTTGGCTGACCGTGCCCCAATAGCCAATATGTCCCCTGAATACGGGGCCACCATGGGATATTTTCCGATCGATGATAACACTCTAAAGTATTTACGTACAACGAGCCGGTCTGAGAAACAAATAGAATTGGTGGAACGTTACTGCAAAGAACAGGGTCTATTCCGTACTTCAAATGCTAGCGAGCCTGAGTATGACCAAGTTGTTGAGTTAGATCTTTCCACAGTAGAGTCCAGCGTCGCAGGCCCTAAACGGCCTCAAGATCGTGTCTTAGTAAAAAACCTGCACACCTCATTCAACAAAGGATTAACCGCACCTGTGGCTGAGCGTGGATTTGGTCTTGCTGACGATCAAGTAGATAAAACGGGATCTGCTAATCCCTATGGTACATTGACACACGGGTCTGTTGTGATCGCGGCCATTACGAGTTGTACCAATACTTCAAATCCATCGTTACTTATCGGTGCAGGTCTTGTAGCAAAAAAGGCCACAGAACGAGGTCTTGCTGTTCCAGCTTATGTCAAAACAAGTTTGGCACCTGGTTCACGTGTTGTAACAGAATATCTCAAACGAGCTGCACTATTGCCGTATCTCGAAACACTTGGATTTCATGTTGTTGCATACGGGTGCACAACCTGTATTGGTAATAGCGGCCCCTTGCGACCCGAAATCGAGACAGCCATTAAAGAGAATGATCTTGTAGTCGCTGCGGCATTAAGCGGAAACAGAAATTTCGAAGGTCGAATCCATCCCTTAACCAAAGCAAACTATTTATGCTCACCCCCTTTAGTGGTAGCCTATGCCCTAAAAGGTTCTGTAGAAGGTGACTTATTAAATGATCCACTCGGAGCAGACACCAATGGGCAACCTGTTTATTTAAAAGATATCTGGCCAACCCGGGAAGAAATAGAGTCCTTACTCGATATAGCTTTTGACCCTACAATGTATCGTACGTTATATGAAGATGTTATGAACGCATCTCCTACCTGGAACGAAATATCGAGCGCCAAAAATGCTGTATACCCATGGGAACCAACATCTACCTACATTCAGGAACCCTCTTTTTTTGAGGACTTAGAAGAAACACCTCAAGCGCTCGAAGATATTACAAACGCATCCATTTTAGGATATTACGGGGACTTTGTCACAACCGATCATATCTCTCCTGCGGGCGCTATTGCATTAGATGGCCCTGCAGCAAAATATCTTATAAAGGAAGATGTCCAGCCAGAAGCATTTAACTCCTTTGGCTCTCGACGTGGAAACCATGAAGTAATGATGAGAGGAACCTTTGCGAATATCCGTATTCGTAACAAGCTCGTTGACAAGGAAGGCGGATGGACCGTTTACCATCCTACGAGTGAAGAAACCTCCATATACGATGCAGCGATGAAATATAAAGAAACAAAAACGCCTCTGGTTGTCGTTGCAGGCAAACTGTATGGCGCAGGCTCATCACGAGATTGGGCCGCAAAAGGCACTTTTCTACTTGGTGTCAAAGCTGTATTGGCTGAAAGTTTTGAGCGTATACATCGAAGCAATTTAGTGGAAATGGGCGTACTCCCCTTAGAATTTGTAGAGAACCAAAATGCAGAGACCCTAAAATTAACCGGCAAAGAACAGATAACCATTACGGGCATTGCTGATAATCTTCAACCCGTAAAATTAATGGAAGTTATAGCTAAAGGTTCAGATGGCAACGAAATTTTCTTCAACGCTAAATGCAGGATCGATACCCCGATTGAAGTAGAATACTATCAACATGGTGGAATCCTTCAATACGTATTAAGAGACGTGATGAGAGGTAGAGACAGTGATTAGCTATTGGAGCCGCTTGCGCGGCTACTACAAACCATCAAATAGCTTGACCCTATGTTTACACGTGTTTGCGTCACAAGACACATCAGCGTTTATCCATTCGGTTGGCAAGAGGGTTATTGGTTATTCGTTATCAGGGTTTTCCTTGTATAATTTCATCATCGCGGTAGTAGCAACTTCAATGGCCCCTTGAATATTTTGATCAAGCTTAATCACATCTTGGCCTGGTCCTGACCAAGGTGTACGATCTGAGACCGTACAAATACAGCCTGCACGCAAACCAAACAGATTGGCCAAAGTCAAAATCGTTGAGGATTCCATTTCAACGTTAAGCACTTTCGCCTGTTTCATATCCTCTACAAGAGGATTCATCCAACTCTGCTGGTATCCTTGAAATGACATGGGCAATAGCTTTTCATCTTTACCGATGACTTTATTCCGAGCATAGAACCCATCCACAGACCACGTGATTCCTATGTGAAAAGAATGATCCGTCATTTTTACGGTATCGACTAACGCTGATACAATCTCGTAATGAGCAGAAGCAGGATATGCAGGACAGATATAAGACGTTGATGTTCCTTCATCTCGAATCGATGCAGTTGTAATAACGTAGTCGCCTAAAGCAACGTCTTCAGCCAAAGCGCCGCTGTTGCCGATGCGAATAAATGTATGAGCACCTAGCTTGGCGAGTTCTTCAAACAAAACAGCCGTAGAGGGTCCACCGACCCCTGTAGACGCGGCTGTTAAAGGCACCTCTCCTTTTTTGCCGGTATGAACAACAAATTCACGAACGCGACACACCTCATTCGCTTCATCCCATTGTTGTGAAATTTTTGGTACGCGTTCAGGATCTCCACAAAGGAATACGTAAGGGGCAATATCGCCTTCTCCACAGCCTGTAATCGGTTGCACATTCTTTTTCATCCAACCCTCCTTATAAACAAACGTTCAGCATCTAGTACCAAGAATTCATGATCATACATTTATGGCTTCACACACTACCTATCCCACCAAACCGTATCTGTGCTTTCAAAAAGAGCATCGGCCTCTTTCGGTCCCCAGGACCCGGCATCGTATTGATGTATAGGGATCGTGTTATCTTTTTCCCAAGCCCTTAGAACAGGGTCTACAATCTTCCAAGCAGTTTGAACCTCATCCGACCTCATAAAGAGCGTAGAATCACCACGCATGACATCCACTAAAAGACGTTCATAGGCTTCGGGCAAGGTATGTTGCCAGGTATCCGCATAGGTGAAATCCATGTCTACACTTTCCACTTGTACTTGTAAAGCCGGTCGTTTAGCAGAAAATTTTAATGAGATCCCTTCTTCGGGCTGAATGCAAAACACGATCACATTAGGCTGTGTTTTTGTTAAATCACAAACATCCCCATCACATTCAACCGTTCGAAAAAATTCCAGTGGAGGCGTTTTAAATTGCACCACAATTTCGGCCACCCGTTCAGGTAATCGTTTACCCGTCCGAAGATAAAAGGGAACACCTGAGCATCTCCAATTCTGCAAATATCGATTCAATCACATGCTCGCGAAAAATAGCATCTGTATAATCACGACGGGCAAATCCAATAATAGCCAGCGTTTCAGGAATGAGTCCCTGGAGATACATCGCATATAAAGCGGGAATAAGTTTGCGGCGAGTCAAATCCCCTGACGCCCCAAAAATGGTGAGGGTTAAGGGTTCGATCACCTTACTCAAAACGAAATCCTCAGCGATGTTCTCTGCATGTATCTTATTTTTCATCTTTGTGTCTATTGACGTATAGGTATGAGGAAGATAATATAAGTCTTATCAATAGTAAACATATATGCCAACGGCACTAAGAATAGGCGTGACTATGAGTTATATCCGAAAACGTAAAGGCTGGGAAATCCCTGAACGAAGCGTAACTTCAGAAGATATCTACTGGAATCGGCGACGTTTTATCAAGGCAATGGGATTGGGCAGTATTGGAGCCCTCTCTTTAGCGACAGGGTGTGAAGCAGGTGAGACTTCTACGAAAGAAGTCATGAGCCCAACGATTCGCAACCCTCTAGATGCACCCGCTCGTGATTTATATCCCGTCAAACGCAATCTATCCTTCACCGCGAATCGATCCTTAACACCCGAGGATATAGCAGCTGGATATAACAACTTTTATGAGTTTACAACCGACAAAGAAGGCGTATGGCCTCTCGCCCAAAAATTAAATATCAAACCTTGGGAAATAGAAATCACAGGTCTTGTTGATAGACCCCAAAAATGTGATATCGATAAACTCATTCGCATGATGCCTCTAGAAGAGCGCATTTACCGGTTTCGTTGTGTTGAAGCCTGGGCCATGACCGTTCCCTGGACGGGATTCCCCTTAAAAGCTTTAATCGACAAAGTGAAACCTAAATCCTCCGCTAAATATCTTCGCTTTATTACCTTTATGCGACCCACTGAAGCGCCCGGACAATACAGCGCTTCTTGGTATCCTTGGCCATACTTCGAAGGGTTGACCATGGCAGAAGCAACGAACGAACTCACTTTACTTGCAACAGGTATTTATGGACACCCACTCCCCAAACAACATGGAGCGCCGATTCGTTTGATTACTCCATGGAAATATGGGTTTAAGAGTATCAAGTCGATTGTCCGCATTGAATTTGTTGAAAAACAGCCACCGACATTTTGGAATAAGTTGGCGCCCGCCGAATATAGTTTCACAGCCAATATAAATCCAAAAGTCCCTCACCCTCGCTGGTCTCAAGCCTCAGAGCGAATCATTGATACAGGGAAAAGAGTCCCTACGTTACCGTACAATGGATACGGAGAATACGTGGCTCAACTCTATAAATCTTGAACCATAGTCCTTTGTAATCCTTAAATGCCCCGTTAAATTTCAGTTAGCCAGAATACAAGATGGATCAGCTCCAAAGTTTAAATTTAAAGGAGTGATCCCCCGTGTACAGGGGTATAGCCGTTTGGCAACGACCATTGATTGGTTAGAGTCAGCGGGTTTAGTGATTCGGGTTCATTGTAAACCGAGCCGCCATTCCCCTTTCTACGTATACCGCAGAAAACAGATTCAAACTATATTTTTTTGATACAGGGTTATTGGGTGCGATGAGTCGTCTATCTCCTAAAACAATCCTCGATTATAACTACGCATCCTATCAAGGATATGTTGCTAAAAATTTTGCAGCCCAAGAATTCCTTTGCTCAGATGTTGAAAACGTTGTCAGTTGGACAGAGCGAACGGCTGAAGTAGAATTTTTATGTGAATATGCTGGGGACGTCTTCCCTATTGAAATAAAATCAGGATGGATTACACAGGCAAAAAGCTTAAAAGTTTTTGCAGACAAATATCATCCGCCTTATCGGACCATTATGAATGCAAAGAATCTAAAGATAGATACACACGTCCATTATTATCCATTCTATTTGGCATCAAAATTTCCGCGGTAGAGATCGGACCTCACAGGTGGATCAAGGACCATACAACTCAACAGCCTGTTTCATAGCATCTTTCTGCATAGCTCTTTGCTGTTTAAGACTTACATTAAATAAGCCCAATTGCTCGGGAGATAAAATCGTTTTAGCGCGCAAAAGGTATCGTTCTTCTAATTGGGCTGTTTCTTCCAGATGTTGATTGATCCGTTCAGGCGTAAAAGACATAGCGTCCATATTCGCTGGGCTGTAAAAATCCGTTGAGAACGGGAAAACACTACGCTCTTCATACATCGCCCGCACTAGCTGATGCTCTTTTTCTTCGTTTAACGGAAGAGATGAACCAAGCGATTGCTTATAATGATTTACCTGCATCCGTTCAGGCTGTGTCTCTTCAAACTCTTCGTATATCCCGTACTTCTCTTCACCTAAAAACGCTTTTATTTCTTGATCAATTTCTTGTATGGACACGACATTTTCTTGTCTTGCGGCCACCTTTTCTTCTTCCGTAAGAGATAGATTCATAATTACCATCCCCATTTCAATAGAAACCATGGTTTTATCAACTAAAAATTTTTTTAAGGATTCTAACGCTTCAGCTTCAAGAGCTAAATAGCTAAACAGAGAGCCATACATATCATCTAAGGTCTCTTTTTGCTGATTCCGAATCATCTCTCTCATTTCAGGGTCCCGTAGAATCTCAATCGGGTTCGGCTTATCAGGCGGAACAGCCTTGGACGATGCGGAAGAAAGGGCTTCAACCTCAGCTTTGGATTCAGCCAGTTTATCCCTTAGTTCCTCGATCTTCCTTTGATAACTTAAACGCTCATCATCTAACAGAGATGAAGGTCTTTCTGTAAGTTTTGCAGGGGGTATAGGTTCTGTTGAAGCTTCAGATTTTGAACGTACCTCAACGGGTGCTTCTCCTTGATTCTTTTTCAAAGTACAATATTTTTTTAGGGCACAACATTGATAGAGACTCAACCCCGCTAACCCTAACGTAGCAAGAATAAGAAGCGCTATGATTACATTTTTTTTCATTGTTTCTCCTTCTCAATTAATATAAAGAACCCGTACCCGTACCTGCCTAACGTATATATACTTTCCGCCACGGGTGGACCAGCCTGTGGCTAACAAAGTGAGTCTCCCCTCTCTCCCTCTGGGAGAGGATGAAGGTGAGGGGCTGACTTCTTAGAATCTTTCTTCACCCTCACCCTTCCGCCACGTTCAAGATTCAAATGGAAAGGCCGATCGTACTACAGGCAGACCAGACATGACTGGAAATTTCTATACGGATAGAGTATCATTTCCGTTTATTTAGTCATTACACAGTACAAAAATGTTCAAAGATTGGAACATTTTTTTCATTATCTCCACTTACTATAAACATGTAGAAATGTGAAAACAATAAAGTGTCCTTATAGGGCACAGATGCAGGGCTGAAACACTTCTAGGATCAGAAATCTTTCAGAATAGAGTTTACATAGTCTGGAAGCCCCGTTTTCAAAAAAATCCAACCATTGAAAACGAGCTTTAAAAAGCCTTCCAAACAGTGGAAAAAAAGAGCGAAAAAAGATCCATGGACATTAGAGCGCTTCACGATTGAGGTGTCGCGATGTAGCACAAAGAAAACCAGCCGATTACCTCGTCGGGAGAAACCTCTTCGAACGCTTGTGTGAGCGCTTCAGATAGTTCCTGCTGACTGCGGGCTGCAAGGCTGCCCAACCGATTCTTTATCTTGCCCCACATTTTTTCAATGGGGTTGGAATCGGGGCTGTAGGGTGGAAGGAATCTTACATGGGCCC
>WLWG01001076.1_pt1 | contig 25999 bp, 35 predicted proteins | sample 6712871 | NCBI WGS metagenome assembly WLWG01 (sample SAMN12718693, study PRJNA515312) | sponge metagenome | isolation source: marine sponge | host: Mycale hentscheli | place: New Zealand: South Island, Marlborough, Capsize Point | collected 2003-05-01
TAACGATTGCTGCTCCAGCCTTTAGGGGTCTTAATACTCAAGACTCTCCTATTACGCTGGACGCTTCCTATGCGTCAATTGCCGATAATTGTATTATTGACCAATACGGACGTATAGGCTCTCGTAAAGGTTTTACGGCTGTAACTACAAGCACAACACCCATAGACGGTAGTAACGGGCTTGAGGTTATCAAGGAGTATATTAACCCCACTGGTAATAATGTTATTATCTCAGCGGGTAACAACAAGATATTTACTGGTACTTCTACTTTAACTGACGCTACCCCCGCAGCCTACACAATTACAGCTAACAACTGGAAGATGGTAAACTTTAATGACCATCTTTATATGTTTCAAAGAGGATACGAGCCTTTAATCTACTCTGCTCATGCGGGTGTTGTAGAAAAAATGTCTTCCCATGCTCATGCTACAGGTACTCCACCACAAGCTAATGAAGTGTTAGCAGCCTTTGGTAGACTTTGGGTTGCAGACTTTTCCGCTGACAAGTCCACTATCTACTGGTCTGATTTGCTTAACGGCTCTGGATGGTCTGGAGGTTCCACAGGCTCTTTAGATATTAGTAAGGTATGGCCTAATGGTTTGGATGAGATTGTGGCTTTAGCCGCCCATAACGGATTCTTGATTATATTTGGAAAAAACTCCATTGTTGTCTATCAAGGGGCCACAGACCCATCTACAATGTCCTTAACGGACACGATAGCTAATGTTGGTTGTATTGACAGAGACACTGTTCAACCTACAGGTACTGACTTAGTATTTATGTCCAGTGAAGGCTTAAGAAGTTTTGGTAGGACTATACAAGAAAAGTCAATGCCCGTTAGAGACATCAGTAAGAATGTTCGTAATGATTTACTTTACATTAACACACAACAAGTCAACAGCCCCCTAAGGTCTATATACAGCCCTGAGGAAGCTTTTTACTTATTGTCTTTTTCTGACTCAAAGTACGTTTACTGTTTTGATATGAGGACTGTTTTGGAGGATGGCTCCCATAGGGTTACTACATGGTCAGACACGACTCTGAGGGGCTTAGAGAGGCTACAGGACGGTACTCTGTACGTAGGCAACACTAACGGTATTGCTACTTACAGTAACTATCAGGATTACGGACAGTCTTATGATATGTCTTACTTTAGTAACCCGTTGTCCTTTGGGGACACATCACGGCTAAAGATTTTAAAAGAAATAATAATGACTTTCATAGGAGGTCAGGGAGCACAAGTAGTTATTAACTGGGGTTACGATTATACTCAATCGTATGCTAAACAGATTGTAACTATTGATTCTGGAAGTAAAACTGCATACTTCAATGTAAACGAGTACAACGTATCTTCTTCAGAATACAGTGCTTCAGTTATTGTGGACAGACCAAAGACTAAAACAACAGGTTCAGGGACGGTAGTAACCATAGGTATGGATGCTACTATTAATCAAAACGCTTTATCTTTGCAGGAAGTTAATATTCAAGCTTTAATAGGTAGGATGATCTAATGAGCAACTATACAAAGACTACAAACTTTACAGCCAAAGATACTCTTCCTACGGGCAACGCAGCGAAGATTATCAAAGGAGCTGACTTTGACACTGAGTTTGATGCGCTTGTTACGGCAGTAGCATCAAAAGCAGACACTAATAACCCAACTTTTACAGGCACCGTTACGATACCTACTTTAAATGTTAGTGGTACGTTGACTGCTGGAACAATTACTGGAGGTACATACTAATGGCTCTTATTGATGATTTGTTAGGGCTTGGTTTTGATGTAAGTCAGTTTAAAAGTCTTTCCGATGAGCTTAAAGCTTTTGGTCAAACTGCACAAACTGGGATGGAAGACATAGGGACAACTGCTGCCAGTGAAATGCAGTTTAAACCTTTTACGGTAACTTCAGGAACAGGCACAGCAACAACTACTGCCGACGGTAGTACCGCATTAGCTTTATCTCCAGAACAACAAGCTTTACAGGATACGCTTTTTGGAGGTGCCGGTGGTTTAGCTACACAGGCTACAGCAGCTTATGATCCTATTTATGAACAATTAGCTAGTCAAGCCTATGGCGGTGTTAGTGGTTTAATGTCTAATGCTCAACAGGCTGCTTTAGATGCTGGGTCTATGGACAGAGCAGCTAGAGAAGAACAAGTTTACGGACAGCTAAGAGCCTTACAATCGCCTGAAGAGGAAAGACAGCGGTTAGCCTTAGAAAACCGTATGGCTGCTCAAGGACGTTTAGGTACGCGCACAGCGCAGTTTGGGGGTACACCGGAGCAACTTGCAATGGCTAAGGCTCAAGCAGAAGCTCAGAACCAAGCGTCCCTTATGGCTATGCAACAATCAGGAGCTGAACAGCAACAAGCACTTCAAAGAGCCGCAGGGTTGCAAGGTTTAACTTCAGGTATGTTTGGAATGGGTACGCAAGCTAGAATGACCCCAAGACAAATACAGGCAGCGGACTTGCAAAACTTAGCTGGCATGATGCAATCCGGTTATGCTCCTGAATCTCAAATGCTTAACCAACTACAGGTAGGCACTAACATAGCATCTCTTGCTGATACAGCACGTAGACAAGCCGCTATGGAAAAAGCAGAATCTTACGCATCAGGACTTGACGCTAACTTACAAGCTCAACAAATGAGATCAAATTTATTGGCACAAGCTATAGGCTCTGCTGGTAATGTTATCGGTGGAAGTGTAGGGGGTGGAGGCTTATTTAGTAGTATTTTAGGTGGAATAGACAGCGCTGGCGATGGTGGTAATTTAGATTTCTTACCTGATTGGTTAAGAAAATCAATTGGTCTATAAGCATAAGGATATATAAATAAAATGGCTAAATTATCAGAAAGTACATTACAAAGTATTAGAAACTTTGGTAGACAAGACCCCGCAGCTCCTGCTCGTAGACTAGCCCAAGCAGCCCCTCAGTACAAGCAAATGGGAACTACAGACCCATTGGCTCGTAGAGTAGGTAGTTTGTTTGGTAACTTAGGGGTAGACACAAGTTACATGCAGACAGCCCCTGAAAGAGCTGCTGCTGAGTCTAAAAATTTAGATATGTCTAAACCTGAAGACCTTGCAAAGTCTATGATTATCCGAGCACAGTATTTACAAGATCCTGTAGCACAACAGGCACTTATACTGAAAGCCCAGCAAATAATGCAAGTAGAGCAAGAAAGAAAAGCACAACAAGCTGCGGCTTTACAACAGACTCAACAAAAAGAAATATTTATTAAGACATTAATATCTCAGGCTAATGAAGCTGGACGTACAGATATAGCTCAAATGTTAGCAGGGGCTGGTATAAACATTGACGATAAAATACTACAAGAAACAGTTAAAGATCTTAGAGAAGTTAAAACTAATCAAGTAGAAAAAGTCAACAGTCTTGCGGGTCGTAAAATACGTTACACACAAGCAGGATTGCCTGAAGACCAGTGGAACGATGCTACTATTAGGAATATGTCTCCAGAAAGCTTTAAAGAGCTTATTGAAGGTAAAACTGAAAGAAGTAAAGCTAAGAATGAGTTTTTTAGGGATAAAAACGGGAATACTGTTGCCTATAGAGTTAATGAGTTTTCAGGACAAGTTGAAAACCCTGCCTTTGGTACTGACCCTAATGCAAAACAGTGGGTTAATGCCAGCGAGTTAGAGTTGCTTCCAGCTCCTAAGGTAACTGTCAACGAAAACTTTGCTATGAACAAAGAAGTTAATGAGCAAGTAGTTAGAATGGGTATGGAAAGTTTTGAGCAGCTAAATGAATTAGCAGGAGATGCTCAGAACGGTTTAATAACAAACCAGATTGCTTTGGACAATATTGATGAGGCATATTTAGGTGCTGGTGCTGGAGCTAAATTAGGCTTAGATCGTATAGGTGAGTTTATTTCAACAGCTACTGGTCAAGAATATGACTCAACAAACATTGAAGCTACTGAGACTTTTGTAATTAGCCGTATTAAAGAAATGGCTACGTTTATTAAAGCTCTTGGTTCTGGTACTGGTTTGTCGGATAAAGATGCTGAGTTGGCCTTACAAGCTGTTGCTGGAGATAAGGCACTAAATAGAGAGACTATTAGAGGAGTTCTTGAAGAGTTTATGGCTGCTCAGAGATTTGTGATAGGCCAGAGAGATAAAGCTTTTGATATCTTATCTAAAGATAAAAGTTTAGAAAGAAATGACTACTTAGACTTAATCAGGCTAACCAGTGAAGGTAGACCTCCGCAGTCAGCGGGTAGACAAGTTGGAAGATTTACCGTTACAGAAGGGTAAGACATAATGCCGATATATACTGTTACTGATCCAAATACAAATAAGACGCTACGTCTTGAAGGTGATTCTCCTCCAACTGAGGAAGAACTTGAAGAAATCTTTGCTGGTTACGCTCCTAAGCAGCCTGCGGGGTATCAAGCTCCGACTTTTGCTGAAATAGGCTCTGGGCTTGTTGAAGATCTTTCTGGCGCAAGAGAAACACTTACTTCGGGTGTTAGCGGTGCTATAGAAGACTATCAACAAGGCGGTTTACAGTTTTCTAAGTATCAAAGTCCCGAAGCTACTGCTGCTTTTTTAGGGGTAATGGAAGGTGTTGCTCCAGCCGCTGGTGAAGCTATTATAGGTGTAGGTAAAGCTGCCTTATCCGCAGCAACCCCTGACGTTATAGAAGAACCTTTTGTAAACAACGCTGTAAAGGCTTTTAGCGCTGCTGGTGATTTTATAATGAATAATGATTGGGTTGGCCCTGTTCTAAACATGGCTAAAGAATCTTTTGCTGACTACAATAACTGGAAAAACTCTTCTGAAGAAAACCAAAAAAAAGCTAGGGTATTAGAGTCTACTGTAGACATGGCTGCTCTTGTAGCCCCAGCTAGTAAAACAAAAGCTTTGACTGACGGTTGGGAAGACTCAGGCCGTAAGATGATTCTTGCAGGGGATAAGAAAAAGTTTACTAATAAACGTGAAGGTGTTCAGTCTCTTTTAGAGCCTAGAAACATAGGTAAGGCTGAAGGAAGAGTAACTGAAGAAGGCCCTTTGCGTACTAAAACTTACAATCCTACAGAGTATGAACAAGAGGCTATTGACGTTGTTACAGGATTGCCTAAAATAAATACAAGCAGGTCTGCAACGTACAACATGAATATCGTTGAAGATGAAATAGGTCTTGCCGCTCAACGTCTTGAGAAACGTATAATAGGGCAAGGTAATCCTAAAGTAGACACTCAGCTTATTCAGCAAGAATTAGAAAAAGATCTTATTGGTTTAGTAAACTCTGATACTTTTTACGGTACAAAAGCTGTCATTTCTAACATACAAAGTATGCAACGTCTTGCTAACAAACTTATCTTAAGTAGTGACGGTACTGCCGTTGGTCTTTTAAACGCTAGAAAACTTTTAGACAGAGAGTTAAAAGCTAACGCTCCTGCCGTTTATGACGCAGACTATGAAAACGCAAAAGCAGCGGCTCTGCGAGTTATTAGACAAAAAATAAACGCTTCTGTTGCTGAAGCTGTTCCTCAAACTGATGTACTTAGGCAGCTAAAAAGACAAAATTTAATGTTCAATGCTTTAGACACTTTAACGGATAAGTCTAACGCTGAAGATTTAACAATGGTAGCCAGAGCTATTACTCGTTTAGAAAAAGCAACGGGGCTTAATGCTCCTAGCTCTGTAGGCGGTTTAGCGGTAACTGCTGGTTTAACTACAACTGCTTTAGCTTACAGCGGTGCTTTGCCGTATATAGCTGGTGGCGGTGCTGTGGTTGGGACTATGTATGCCTTAAGAGCCGCTCAGAGATCTGGGACACTTAAACAAGCTTTAGGTGCTACCTTAACAGGTTTAAACCAAGCAATTAAAACAGCGGACGGGGCTTTACTAAAACAACTGAAAGCAGACAGGCTTGCTATTATAGCTCTTATGCAGGACGTTAGAGAAGAAGAGGAAGTTAAGTAATGGCTGATATGCGACTTAGGGCTAAAGACAGAGCAGCGAGTAGTGAGCCTTCTCGTTTACTAGCCGCTTTACAAGAAGGTTACAACGAAGCTGGAGAAACTGTTCAAGACTACGTTGATAGAACCTTAGCTAATAACGAAAAGGTTATGTCTGGGGAAATAAATGCAGGACAGCGTTTACTCAGATCTACTGGTGATGTTGTAGGTTTGTTTGGGGGTCTTGCTGGAGATACTTTAGGCGTTATAGGAGATTTAGTTGTTCCTGATGAGTTTGGTGTAGAGGCTGCGTATCAACGAAACATTGAAAAGCCTTTACAAGAAGCTATTATGTCTGCTGCTGACACTGACATAGGCCGTAAGGTAATTAAACTTGCTCAAGAAAACCCTGAATCTGCTTCAGATCTGGGATCAATAAGTAATGTCTTAGCTGTAACACCTGTTGCTAGGGCGGCTAACGCTCTTGCTCGTAATATGCCTACTGAAGTTAGAGGTTTTTATTCTGGTAATCCTCTTTTAGTTGCCGCTGGGGTAGCTGAAGCAGGAACTTCTGGAGCTAGAGATGCTTTAGCTTCAGCTTTTAATCCGCGAGCTTTGGCTTTACAAGATGAAACAGGTATTACCAAAGGTCTTGTAAGGCAAGCTAAGAAAGCAGAGGCGTTGGTAGCAAGAAGAACAGCCTTAGCAACCAAAGCTGATGCAGGAGATCCTAAAGCTATTAAAGCTCTTGAAACTTTTGATGAAAAACACAAAGGCTATGGGTCTATGACCGAAGGTGCTTTAGCTTATAACTATTTATTTAGAAAGCAGGTGGGTGAAAACATACCCCAGTTTATACAAAGAAACTTTGAAAACTTGAATGTTTTAACTTCCGAAATGGGGCCATCAAGACAAAAGTTTAACGAAATGGTGTTTCAAGCTCCCCGAGCAATGGCTACAAAAACTCCTGAGAATCCCACTATATCTCCAAAGAATCAAGAATACCTGCAAGATAGGATATATAGAACTTGGGGTGTAGACGGCAGTAGGGACAAAACAGCTATCGTAGTTAAAGACCCTGATAAGCAACACGGTATGACAGATCAAGCCCGTATGCAGCGCAATGAAGGGACAAGTAAGTTTTTCACCACTTTTGATGAAACAGGTATAAACTTAAAGACTGCTTCTCCTCAGCAAGTTATTGACTCAGCCAAAGGAAGAACCTTAACTAAAGTAGAAAAGGACATACTACGAAGGTACGAAAACGGAGAAACCCTTACGGAGAAACAGCTAGAAATCCGTATGACTGCCCAAAGAAAACTGGCCTCTGAGCCTAACTTAGAGTGGAACGCAGATCAAGGTTTGTTTGTTCTTCAAGACTCTTTTAAGGCAGGAGCTAAAGAGCTTGGGGGTGTCAATCGTATTACTACTATGGATAGAGACGGTAATGTGAATGTTATTGTTAGTGACAGGCATGATATGATGGGTTTTGATCCTGTAGACGGAAAGCCTTTGCTAACTGTCTTCCCACCGATGCAATACAACGTTTACAAAGGCAGAGGAAAGGACGCTTATAATACAAGAGAGTCTCAAGCGTCAGCCAGAAGAAGACTGGCTAAAGAATTAGGAGAGCCTGTTGAAACTGTAGCTCCGATTTACAATAAAGCAGGAGGCATTAAACAAGGCAGGGCTAGACTAGCGGGAGGTGAGATCGTAGGAGAATATTCGCCTTTAGACGCAGATCCAAAAGCTTTTGGCAAGAACCCTATATATGATAAAGGTAGACAGGGTGTTGCTAGAAGAGTTAATCAGAGGATAGCTCAAGAAGCTCAAAACTTTAGACCTACTGCTGGTCAGGTAGCCAGACAGCTACCTAGAGTTGCTACTAATGCAGCCCTAGCCGGTAACTACGGTCTACAGGGTGCTGGGATGCTTACAGGACAACAACAGGAAGAGCAGTAAACAAAAGGGGGCGCAAGGCCCCCTAAGCTTATATCTCGCAGACTCCAGCTACACAAGCCAACGTCTGAGTACCTTCGGTATTATCATCCTTCTCTTCAATGTCCCACTCAAACTCTTTGGGCATATCCTTGAGTAACTTCTGGTACGTCTTCTTGTCTATCTTCTGGTAAGGCGCTTGCTTGTACACATGCTCTGCTTCCGGTAGGAAACTGATACCACTAACGCTGTCAAAGTTTTCCCAGATCCACTGACAGACAGCATAGAAGTTATCGTCATTGTAGTAACAAGTCATAGAGGGCTTATGCTCACACCAGCTATCTTGATAGACCTTCCACAGCTTTAACTGTTCCATAGCTCCCATGCTTTCTACTGTCACAGCCTTCTCAGGAGCCTTCTGAGGGAAGCTGAACACCCAGTTAGATACGTTCATTACGTCCTCTTCATGAGGAAAACCTGCATCAATCATGGCTGTAGCAAGAGGATCTTTCTTGTCCGCTCGTACAGTCCTAACGTAGTAGTCACTGAATCGGGGGTGAATACCGCTGGCGCTGTCAGTCAACTGTGAGACAGTACCGGAGGGCTTAACACAGGTGATAGCAGCGGACTGGTTAATACCTAACTTGTCTGCCCACTCTTTGTTAGTCTCCACCGCAATGTCTCTAAGATTCCTCAGGAGCTTACCTGTAGCCTCTTCACCTGTAGACCCATTGGTCAGCTTACAGTCCATAATGCCCGTCATGGAGACACCCAGCAACGCTTCCTCTTCTGTGTTCTTCTTCCAGATGTTACGTAGGTAACGGAAGTCAGTAAGAGTAGCCTGTAGAGTCCCTAAGATAGTCGCTATGCGTACCTTCTCTTTGAGTGTCTGTGCTGTGTCGTCTTCCCGTACAATGACTTCAGACAGATTACAGAACTGATAGGGGCGTAGGATAATCTCAGAGCAGGGGTTAGTCCCAAACTTGTGTGTAGCGTCTCTGCGTTCGTTACGTGCTGCTACCTTCTGTGCTGCAATACGACTAAAGATACCCCGCTCACCGGACTTAGAGTCATACAGACGCTTCATCTCAGAAGAGTACGTATCAAAGTCAGGCTTCTCAGAGTATACGGCACTGTTGTTTGCTAAGGCTCGCTGACCGTTGCCTAAGTACCACTCACCGTTCTTAGCGTTAGCCATACGATTGTCAGTAACATTACTCAGGCTGATGAGGGCTGACCTACGGACACCGCCTACAACAACAATGTCTGCAATCTTACACACTAAGTCATGACATTCCAGTGACGTTAGCTTACGTCCTGCTGCCCCTTTGAACATATCCACAGAGAAGTTAAACAAGTCAGCCAAAGGCTGTGGCCCACTGGCTCTGCCTCCAAATGTCTTGAGTCTAGCTCCTGCTGGCCTTACCTTAGTCAAGTCACACTTAGGAACCTTACCTGCGTACAGGAGGCTTATAAGCTCTCTGAAGGCGCTTGCCCATCCTACCTTGCTGTCGGACACAACCACAGTGGACTCAGTGTCATGGAAGCTGTCAGCGATAACTGGTAGTTGATTCACATAGTCTCGCTCTACGCTGAACCCTACCCCTGTACCGTTGAGAAGAATGTACATAAGCTCGTCAAAGGATCTGGGGCTATCTATGGGTAGGTAAGAACAATTGAAGGCTGCTACATTGTCTCGCTTCAAAGCCGTACCTGCGGTCATCACACAGCGCATAGAGGGCATAACCTTCTGGCTGCTAATGGCGTTGTAGAGTTCTTCAGCCTCTGTGTCAGTGATCTGCTCACGCTCAGTAAAGAAAGAGACGTAACGGTTTACTGTCTCCTCCCAGTCTTCTCTGCGCTGCTCTTCATCTAAGTAACGTGCGTATCTACTTTTGTGTATGTATTCTTGATATTGATCCATCAGAGTTCGTACTCCCCTCCAGTTATTAGCGATAGTTTTAATTGATCCAACAAAAAGTACAATTCCAATGTGTCCATATTGGTAGAAATAACAATGTACTCATCTGATTTAGCGATGCAGAAAGCGTCCCTGTAGTCCTCTAAGTTTTCCTTCTGAGTTAAAGTTTCAAACACAACAGGCACAGGGACTTTATCCGTACTTGTCTTTTCACCAAAGTTACCTTCAATTACTTTCATTCTGCCCCTGCCTGTTCTTCAACCATTTTGTTTAAGTACCACTGAGCCTTCTGCAAGTCTTGTAAGCCATTCTTGTAGCGCCAACGGTGTAGGTACTTTAGCACATTACCTTCACAGTAGTCAACGATACCTTCTCCTAACTGCTGCTTAATGTAGTCAATGGCCTCCATGCCTCCCTGATTGTAATGAGGAGGTTTGTTCACTAAAATTGAATTCCATTCCTCTTTAGTCGCTAAGTCAATAGACATCTTCGTCCTCCTCTTCAATCGCCAACTCCTCAAAAACTTCAAGTTTATTTATTACTCTGTTTTCAAAGGCATCTAAGATGTCCTCTGCGCTTATGTCTAAGACTTCACAAAGCAGGTCTACATCGTACTCTTGTAGGATACGTTCTCTAAGCTCATCAATTAGCATTGGCATAGTCAATCAACTCTTGTGTAGTAGCGATGGTATAGTGCTTGAATCCTTCTTTATCACACCATTTACCCATTGTCATCTTAGCTCCTTTCCTCACTTTCTTGTTTGGATCTGACAGGAGAAAGACCAGCTCTTGATCCTCCTCCAGACAGTCCCGTATTGATTTATATTTAAGTGTGTCCCCTTCTCTGAAGAACCCCTTACACTCAACCAACAGCCAGTCTTTGTACACAAAGTCAGGTTTGTAATTCCTGTGGGTTACGTAGGGTACGTCATACGGCTCATACTTCATGAACTTTCTCGGTAATGTCTCAGCGAACTTCTTCTCAAGCCCTGACCTGTACATACCGTACCTTGTCTTTTTAGAAGCCATCCGGTATCTCCGAGACAAAGGGTTCTTTAACTACCTTTGTTAAATACTTTGGCCCACTTGCGTAGATAAAAGTACGTAAATCTGGGTAGCACTTGTCTCTGAATTGACAGTAAGAACAACCAGCGGCGAGCTTTCTGTTTCCAGACTTGCCATCCGGTACGTCTTCGTAGCAGAACTCCAGAGGCTCTTGCCCCTCTACTAGCTTTTTTACATGCCGTATACGTTCAGCTATGTCCCCCTTGAGGTGTTCATGCATGGGGTCAGACTCATCGTCTAAGTCATGCTCACAGAAAGTTAAATGACCATTCTGTTTATCCATAGCCAGCCATGCTATCTTACGCTCACCCTCTGAGTGTGCATAGGCTTTGATCTGGTCTACGTAGCCAAAGGGATCATCCTCAGGTACTCTACGATCCTTAAACTTCTTGAAGGCAAAGGTGCTTGCGGACTTAACGTCCGTCACTACACCGTCTATCTTGCAGTCCATGTGGCCTACAACTCCCTCAACCTCACACCGTTTCTGTTCGCAGGTGACTTCATGACCAGAGGCTCTGGCAAGGAATAAGACCAACTCCTCTATGACATGCCCGTACAGGAACTTTACTAAGGTGTGAGGCTGCAATTCCTCACCTTCAGTACCGTGATACTGATTCCACAGATACCTGTCAGTCCTGCCTATGCTGGATAGGCGTAGCCTTCTGGTATCCTTAGGTCTGTCCTTCTTGAACTCAATCTTCATTAGTTCTTTGATTGACTCGCCCAGCTTATCTATCTCTTTGTCTATGTCTACCCCGTCAGCAACCTCTTTGGTAGACACCAAGCCATAGATGTCGTCTATTAGTGTGTCTGTGCCCATGTCTCTCCTACCTTATATTCTCCGTCCAGAGGACAGTTTAGTTTCCATTCAAGACCTGCTGCTTGTATACAGGACACAGCCAATCTACCAAAAGTTTCTGTACGCTCGTTGATAACCTCAGCCTGTATCTCATCATGAATGTTACCTACGAACTTGTAGTCTATACCCCATATTGTAGCATAGTCATCCAGAAGAGTCAAAGCTTTTTTCATCACCAGAGCACCAGCGGACTGTAGTAGTGTGTTTAGAGCGGCATGTTCTGACCTGACTTTGAGCTTTCTTCCGTCAAGCCCTTTGAGGTATCCTCTTTCTGCTGCTTCTGAAACTCTTTCCTTAAGATCTGCGAATGATGGCAGATTATGTAAGAAAGATTCTCTAAGTTTCTTCCCAGCCTTTCTACCTCCACCAGCCACTGTTCCAAGCTTCTCATCTCCTGCTCCGTATAGTAGGGCATAGATGAAAGTTTTTGCCTGATTTCTTGATTCAAGTCCAGCAAGGCGTTGATTTGCTGTGTGGATATCGCCGTTGATAATTTCATTTGTATAGTCCTCATCCTTCATATAGTGTGCCAACATACGTAACTCAAGACCACTGGCATCACAACCTACGATCTGGTAGCCCTCAGGGGCAGACCAACAGGATCTGCACTCATTACCATACGGTGAGTACACCGCAGGTACTTGAGCCATGTTGGGGCTTGAGTGTGTCATACGGCCCGTCACAGCGCCGTTAGTGTTTACGTAACCATGTACTCTACCGTCCTCCTCAACAGCGTCCAGCCAGCTCTGTACTTGCGCTACACGCTTCTGGATCATGAGGTATTCAGCAATGAGTTTTGCTTCAGGTATGTCCGTTACAGTACCCAATACAGATTCATCTACAATTGCGTGTCCCTTCTCAGTGAACAGTTTAGGCTCCCAGCCAAACCACTGTAGATATCTACCTATCTGCTGTCTTGATCCTAAATTGAAAGGGGGATAGTCTATACGAGAAAACCTGCCAGCCACATTCTCAGACTGATCCCCCAGAAACTTTAGACCAACCACCGAAAAGGTACCGTCCTTCTTAACTTTCGGAGTAACCTCTTTAACATATACAGGGAGCGGTAGAAAAGTTTGTTGTACATTCTCTTCAAGTTCATATTTCTTCTCCTTCAATAGTGCTAGTAAATTATGTGTGTGCTTCTCATCTATCAGCCAGCCGTTCTTTATCTGCTTCTGAATGATTGTCTGAACGTCATGTTCAAGCGTTATTGACTCATCGCTGAAGTCTTTAAGCTCTTCCTCAAGACACTCCAGAACACGGACAGTAACTGCTACGTCCTGCTCACAGTACGCAACCATCTCACAGCTTAGCTTTGACCAGTCCTCATGCTCACCTTTGGGGAAGCCCAAACGCTCACCCCATTGGCGTAGACTGTGACCGGCTTCTCTGGATGGATCTGCCAGTCTTGACAGGACTAAGGTGTCGTACAGCTTGTAGCTGGACCAGTCAACTCCCCATAGCTTAGACATAACTGGATAGTCAAACCCAATGCCGTTGTGAGCTACGATGTTCTCTACAGCATGTTCAGCTAACTGTGTTTTGAATGTCTCAGCATCGTACACAGTACCAAACAGATTAGTAGCGCAGCACCAAACAGTAGTCGGTTTTAGCCCATCAGTCTCAATGTCAAGTATCAGAGTTTTGCTTTTTGATAAGTTCACTTATTGGCCTCAGTTCGTTTATCGGTACGTTGTAGCAGTCCGATTTTACCTTCCATCCGTTAGAAGAGTCAACAGTTCCCTTCTCCATAAAGGTTGCTTTGTCAAAGTATTCTTCCTTTGGCAAGAAACCGAGTATCCAACCTACGGTCATGTCATTCCTGACCCGTGTGAATACGTACATGTCACACTTCTGTTTAGTGTTTAGGGCTGTGATGGAACACTCGTAGTCCAGCTTTGGGGTAAAACCAGTACGCTTAGATTTTACGTCAAGAGTGAGATCACCGTCAAGCACTAAATCATAATCATACGTGTTAGTCCAACCGCACATTTGTCCCTGCTCCTGCAAGTATTCATGTACTAAGCCTTCTCCTACAAACCCTACGAGATTGCCAGCACCTCTAGTGACTGAGTTTCTCAGGGTTCCCATCTCCATAGACTTTTCATGAGAAGTTGTCATGATGGGTGTTGTCACAACCCGTTCTATAATGTCGTCATAACTAGAAATCACCTATAACCTCCGCTGGTTTTTGTGTCTCCAACATACGTCCTGTGGTTTTGTCGTACTTCAGGTAACACGCTGGGCCAGTCAAGCCCGTATAGCGGTTCTTCAGCACTCGCACTGTCGTAGTGTTGCGAACGTCCTCATCGTCGTTCTGTTGATCCCTCTCCAGTCCCAACACAATGTCAGATAATTGAGCGATGGACTGTGACCCTCTGAGTTCAGATAAAGATATCTTCCCTCCGTCCTCATGGGCCTGTCCACCGCTACGTTTGAGGTGACTGACTAAGAATAGACCTACGCCCAACTCCTGAACCAGAGTCCTGAGTTTAGTCATGATTGCGTCTATGTTCTTACGCTCGTCACCGTTTTCCTGACTTGAGACTACGATTGACAGGTGGTCAAGGATGATCCACTTGCAGTCCATAGCCTTTGCCAAGTACCTTATCTGAGACATTAACGTCTCCTCACCAGTTGAACCCCAATGGTCAAGCAAGTAGAATCTATTAGACCCTAACGTGCTTTCCCAATAAGGTTTGAAACTAGCGGTGTCTGCGTCCTCATCTAAATGTAATGGCTTGTTAGCCGCCATTGACATTAAACCCAAAGTAGTGCGGGACAGAGATTCCTCCAAAGCGAGTATACCGATGTTGTCCTCTGTGCAGTTGAACAGGAAGTATTCAATCTCTTTTACGAGTTGAGACTTGCCCATGCCACTGCCTGAGGTTATCGTCACTAGCTCAAAGGGTCTGACTCCTTTGGTCAAGTCATTTAGACCTGCCCATGGATACGGTATAGATTTAACCTTGCGAGCATTAATGAGATGATCCCATGTGTCTACACCCGCTACGATACCGTCAGGTCTGTGTGTCTTAGCGTCCCACCATGCCGCTGTAAAGTCCCTGATCTTGTTTGCCATGAGCATATCACTGGCATCCTTCAGGGGTAGCTTACAGACCTTCAGCTTGTTGGGGCTAAACAGATCCTTAACGCTGTCTACGGCTATCTGACCGGCCTTATCGTTGTCAAAGCACAGTACCACATTGTCGTAGCCTTCAAGCCACTCTAGCTGCTCTTTGATCTCTTTGGCTGCTGATGCCGCACCAGTTCGTAAAGACACTACGTCCCACTTCCTGTCAAACATTTCAGATACAGCTAGGCAGTCCAGCTCACCTTCGGTAATGGTAATAAACTTACCTCTACCTCTACAGGTGTCCTGACCAAACAGGCCCAGATTGTTGCCGTAGGAGCCGTTAATCATGAATTGTTTGTCCTTCACAATACGCACTTTGGTACAGACAGTCTCGCCTGTGTCCGCATCTTTGAAGGGGTAGTGGTGTTTTGCAATGTTACCTTTCTGGTCAAACTCTATACGCACACCAAACTTGCTACATGTCTCTTTGGACAAGCGCCTGTCGGGTATTGCTTCAATTACTCCAGTCATTTCCGTTACCATTACCTTTTGATAGGTTCCATTTGTAAATGAGGATGCAGTTACCGGAGTGTCGGTAGCAGGTTCAAAGTAGTCACATTCAGCCGTAAAGCAATAAGCATGACCGTCTGAATATCTTCCTAAATTGTCCTTACTACCGCACTTCGGACATTCCTCATGCCTTGTAAACTTGTTCTCAGACATGAGTCATGTTCTCCTTAGAAGTCTTCCGGTGATTCGCTAAGAGTTGTCTCCGCAAGATCTAAGACCTTTACCCTGTCAAGATACGTAGACGTACCGTGAACGGGATGGGGTTTACCATAGCTGTACAGGATACGTACATGCGAGCCTCTGGTTACGTCACCGTCAAAGGGTGTACCGTCCTCATTCAAGATGGGGACTGTGTACTGGCTGCTAAACTTACGCTGAGCAGTCCCTTCGTAGTCCCTTAGTTTTACACCTTCGGACTGTAGAGCTTCCGCTACGTCTTCCGGTAGGCTCAGGGTGAGCGTAAATTTACCAGTGGACTGTCCCTGCCACTCGTCATGCTTTCTTAGTGATTGAAAGGCCACTGTACCTTCAGCAATATGTTTCTGGTTCATATACCAATTACTCCATTAGTAGTTATCTTCAAAGTTATTGTCCTTAGTTTGGACGTACCGCAGTATATCAGCTTCGTCTATATAGTCAACCTCCCTTTCGTCTAATAATTGAATTGTGTCAATGTCCGTTACCAACCCGTCCAGTTCAAGCAAGGCTTCAACGGACACCACCAAACACGCACTGCACAAGTCTGTATAGTCTCCGCTGTGAGGATCTTTACGTTTCATTTCAGTATCCGTCATAGCATTGTTACAGGCTCTGCATCTGCTCATGATTATTCTCCTACCATGTACCAGAATCTCTTCTCATACATGTCCGTTAGTTCTAAAGGTGGCATTGAGCGGTACTTTTGCATCAAAAAGTCCCTCAGCATAGCATGAAGCTCGTTAAACCTCAGGCTGTGTAGCTCATCGTAGGCTAACTCAGAGGCCATCTTCTTTTGGTGTTCCAGTGACATGTAACCCTCCACAGGGCTTGTCAAGTCCATATCTTCTTTGTTCATGATTATTCCCTTTCAGTTAGACATGCCCAAGAGTAGCTTACTTCGTCTGATATTGCAAGTGCTTGATCTATCTTTTGTGCAAGTATTTGGCACTCGTATTGAGCATCACTGGAGATCCTTTGTTGGACAACACGGGCAAAGGCTGCCAAAGAGCCAGTCCAGTACCACTCAGTCATCATTGATTGAGGTAAGACCATACGGGCTTGCTCTGGGGCTACACCGCTGGCTATCATGTTGTCATAAACAGCTTCAGCTTTATCCATCAAGTCTTTGTATCTCATATCAAATCTTTCACCGTCGGGGCCTGTAAAGGATTCATCCGATGACCCTTGCTTCTTGTTGTCCGCACGTTTACGCCATGCTTCCGGTTGGTGAAAAGTAGGTAAAAAGTCTACGTATCTTCGGCTAATCTCATTCCAAACTAAACCCACTTGATGCTTCACCAGTTGCCTAGCGACAAACACAGGTGCTTTGATCCTAAACTGAACCTGTACGTGACCAAAGGGTGTCCAATGGTTATGGTTAGCCAGATATCTAATCAGTTTCTTGTCTCTACTACCAAACTCCTCTGACTCAGCAGCAAAGGACACTCTGGCAGCATTAACTACCGTCAGGTCTGACCCCATGATGTCTAATAGTTGTACTTCCATGTCACATAACTCCTATGGGTTGTAGTGGTGGATCAAAGGTTGAAAACATGACGACGATGAACAAGCACCAGACCACCATGGCAGTCCAAAAGATGAGATCAAAGTCGTCTTCGGTCACATTGCCCTCTGCAATGTCTACAAAGATACTGTGTATGGCTCTGTAAAGCCTCTTAAATATGTTCATCCGTTCACCAGTTCGTCTTTTATAGTTAGCTCCACAGTTACGTCTCCGTCAGGATAATACGCATACGCTGCGAGAAGGGAATCTCTGAGGTTTAGCATTTCTTTGAGGTGTTCGTCTGGGTCATCATAGTCCCTGAAAGTAGTGAAACAACCAAGAATCCTTTTCTCATCAGAAACTTTATGCACACCGTCTATACAAACATAGTCCCTTGTGTAAGCCTGAAGAATAAAGTCTGCATCCAAATCAATTGTTGCTGTGTTGTTTTTTATAGCCATGCTGGTATCTCCCTGTTTGTCCATCTCATGTCAATCTCACTCCTTCTCACTTTGTAATAATTACGGTACGCCTGTACTGTGTCGTCAGTCTTGCACTCGTCATAGATGCACTGCGGTGGTGCTGTGAATGGCAAGTCAGGCAGCGCTGTTGGTATAACTTTGAGGTACTGCAGCTTCTCACGTTGTGTCTTGTGAATCCTGTTGTATCTGTGGTCATACTCAGCGAACAACGCTTGTAGATGCTCTAAACCCCATTTGTAGGCAGCCTGAGACGATCTGAGCCACTTTGTGCTTGGGTGGTTCTGATGGGTCATCTTGTAGACAAAAGGGGCTTGTGGCGTGTCTGAGAGCCTGTGAGCGGTACTAAGCATTTGGGCAGTCTCTAAGATCATTTTAACTACGTGTTTATCACATAGGCTCTTAGCTGCTGTCTTTGGGTCTTCGTGTACGTAGAATAGGTTCATTTTGTAGCCTCCAGTTTTATAAGGATCTCGGGCCCTGTGGTTGTTGAAACCTTGTCCCCTGCTTTGACATAGTAACCGCTTTCAGCAGCTTGTTCAATGGCAGAGTAGGCATTAGCAGCTCTAAACGTGCCCCTGTTGGTCCAGCTTAAGCCACCTTTGGGCAACCAGTCAGCTTTTGGGACACTTTCCCATATCGTATAGGGTTGAGTGCGTTTGTTAGTGAACATAGAATTTTGGCTCATTGTCTAAAATCTCCTGCAATTGTTCGTGATGGTCTAACAGTAAACCGTGATCGTCTATGATAACCATAGCATGACGGTCTAGGTCAAGCAAGATGCCCTCTAAGAAGGCTACAGCCTCTTTACGTTGAGACATCCCAAACTCTCTACCCTCTATGATAATCATACAAGAAGTCTTCCTCTGCTATCATACGCTCTCTTTGAGCTGTGTTTAGAATGTCCATTGCATAGAGCAACGTTTTAGACTGTTCGTCCGTCAGGGTGGACTCAGACTCTCTGAAATCGTACAGGCCGACGAACAACTTTAAGACCTCTTTGCGTGTTAGTTTGGGGTTGTTAGTCATCTTTCCAAGTCTCCCGTGATTCCTTTTCATATCTCTCTGCTACTTTGCGCTGTCTTTCCAGTGACCTACGCTCGCTTGTGACTGCCCTATAAAAGACATACAAGAACAATATCCCTATGATTTCCATGCTTTACGCCTCCTTAGGCTACCTTAGGTATCCTTTAGTATATTATCTATAGAATATATTCTAAAGATACCTTAGGTAGATTTTACTGGTTGTCTCTGAACCTGTCAAGGGTCATCGCAAAATAAATACCTCTACTGCTATGATGACCCCAAAGATTGCTGAAGAGCCTACGAAGGACAGCAATGCGTCATAGGCTACCGTTCTGTATAATCTAGCCTTTGTCATGCTGTCACCGCGCTTGGTACTGGAATCTTGCCTTCCCAAATGCGTCGGGTTACTTCTAGCATGATCTGGTCAACGTGCGCTTGCGTAACGTGATCGTTTGGCATAGCCGCACAATCCACTAACCAAACGGTGTCGGTCATTCCTGAAACTAGGTTTTGAAAGTCTGTAAATTTGTTCATGTTATGCCACCTCCATATCTGTTACATAATGGTCTGCCAGTTCCTGCCAATTGACTGCACCTAAATCTATCAAATCCTGAAACATTGGGGGCACTTCTGATTCTTCAAGCATTCCCCAGATTGTTTCCTCTATATAGTCAGCAAGTAAATGCTCACCGTCGTTCGCTACCTCTTGGAAATAATCGCCCATCCAAACATTGATTACCCATGTTTCTCTGTTTGTCCATCCATTATAGTCTGTCTTTGTCATCTTGTGCTGCTCCTCTGTAAGTGATGTAGCTATAGTATCAACTCAATCGCCCAATGCAAGCACTGAATGTTGTCTATATAACGCATCATAAGTAAGACTTATAGTAGTCTGTATGTCTACCAATCGTTGCCAATCTGTGATAGGGACATGGGTTGCCATAGGCTACCATAGGCTCCCACTACTCCCCTCACACTTGCAAATAGTATGCCAATGGCCCCAATGGTATGCAATAACCATGCCAATAGTTATCCACAAGTTATCCACAGGCTACCAGCATGCAAGAAGTGTGCCAATAGAACCAAAGGGCCCGTGTTTTCAGGGGCGGGGAGGGGGCTGGCCTCTGGCTATAATTAGTAGTACCCCAATAGACACAAAAAAGTAGCATTTTGGGTACTTAAAGTGAATAATTAATGATTTATTCAGTGAATCATCTAGTTGAAATCAATAGATTTTACCAATAGCAGTCAATAAAAGTAAAAGGTGGGCCAATGGAAGACACAACAAGCACCGCACAGGTGCGGCTTAAGACAATATTTTAGCTAAAAGTAGCCTAAAGGGGTTGACTTTTAGTAAAAAATATGCTATAATATACAGGTAAACTAAAGCAGATTAAGAATAAGACTTTAAAGAAATAAAATAAAGAAATATCCTAACGCTGCCTTAGGTATCCTTAAGTATCTCATAGAAGGCAATACTTATGTCCGAAGGTAATTTACCTAAAAAAAGAGGTAGACCTAAGAAGTCCGAAGTTATGTCCAATAAGAAGGGACATAGGAATGCAGTAGGTAGACCCAAAGGTGACGCAGCTATCATTAATGAGTACAAAGCTCGTATGTTAGCATCCCCTAAGTCACAGAAAGTCTTAGACAGTATCATGAATGCTGCCTTAGACGACGATCACAAACATCAAGCAGCAGCTTGGAAGCTAATGATGGATAGAATGTTACCCATAAGCTATTTTGAAAAGGATAAGCTTAATGGGGGGAGGTCTTCCATATCAATCAATATCACAGGCGTAGGCACTGAAACAACCATCACCGATAATCCTAACATAGTAGAAGGGGAATACACAGAACATGAGTAATGAATTTAAATATTTTACTTATGAGGAGTTTAACTGTCAGGAGACAGGTAACAATGCTATGTCCATAGCTTTTATACATCGTTTGGATGAGCTTAGAGAGAAGTGTGGTTTCCCTTTCACAATCACCAGTGGCTATAGAGACAGAACCCACAGTGTTGAAGTTAAGAAAAAGAAAGTAGGTCAGCATGTCTTAGGTATAGCTGCGGACATTGCTGTAGCAGACGGTAATCAGAAGTATGTGATTATAAAAAATGCAATGGAAATGGGCTTTGGGGGCATAGGTGTCGCCAATACGTTTATACACGTAGATGATCGTAAGTCCGTACCCGTTGTTTGGTCTTATTAGTGTCTGAACTTAACATATCGCTGCTACCATGGCAACAGCAAGTCTGGGAAGACCCTACACGCTTTAAGATAGTAGCAGCAGGTAGACGTACAGGTAAGTCTCGTTTAGCGGCATGGTTGTTAATTGTTAATGCTTTACAGACTAACAGAGGGACTGTCTTCTATGTGGCCCCAACTCAGGGCCAAGCCAGAGACATTATGTGGGAAACTTTAATGGACTTGGGGCATCCCGTAATAGCCACCAGTCACATTAATAATTTACAAATAAAGTTAGTCAATGGGGCTACAATAAGCCTCAAAGGTGGAGATAGACCGGAGACAATGCGGGGTGTCTCCCTAAAGTTTTTAGTCTTGGATGAATACGCAGACATTAAACCTGACGTATGGGAACAAATCTTAAGACCTGCTCTGGCTGACCAAAAGGGTCATGCCTTGTTCATAGGTACGCCTATGGGACGTAATCACTTCTATGATCTGTACAAATATGCAGATCTAAGTGACGATGAGTCTTACAAAGCATGGCACTTTACCAGCTACGATAACCCTCTGTTGGACGATGAGGAGATAAATACAGCTAAAAAGTCAATGTCCAGTTATGCCTTTAGACAGGAGTTTATGGCCTCTTTTGAGGCTAAAGGCTCCGAGATGTTTAAGGAGGACTGGGTACAGTTTGCCGACAGTAGACCGGAATACTTTGACTGTTACATAGCTGTGGATTTGGCGGGGTTTCAGGACGTAACTAAAAAGAAGTCTAAGAATAGTCGTCTTGATAATACAGCCATTGCAGTTGTCTTTGTAAATGAAGACGGTTGGTACGTAGAGAATATTATATACGGTAGGTGGACTTTAGAGGAGACTGCTCAGAAGATCTTTCAGGCCGTTAGGGACTATAAGCCCATCAGTGTAGGTATTGAGAGAGGTATCGCTAAACAGGCGGTTATGTCTCCCTTAGTGGACATGATGAAGCGTAACGGTTTCTTTTTTAGAGTGGAAGAGTTGTCCCATGGCAACCAAAAGAAGACTGACAGAATCATGTGGGCCTTACAGGGCAGGTTTGAGAATGGTATTGTAAGTCTCAGTAAAGGAGAGTGGAACAGCCGCTTTTTAGACGAACTGTTTCAGTTTCCAGACCCACTGACTCATGATGACTTAGTGGACGCTTTAGCCTACATAGACCAGTTAGCAAAGGTTGCTTACGCTGGGGACTTTGAGCAGTACGACGAATTTGAGACTTTAGACTCCGTAGCAGGATATTAAAATATGGAAGATTACAACGAAGACAGCAAACCCCTAATGATTCAAGAAGCTCTTGAAGACTGGGTTATCACTAAATGTGATGATTGGCGGGATCACTTTGAAGCCAACTACGCACAAAAGTTTGATGAATACTACAGACTTTGGAGGGGTATCTGGGCACAGGAAGATGTAACCAGAGAGTCCGAAAGGTCTAAGATTATTAGCCCAGCCCTACAACAAGCAGTGGAGAGTTCCGTTGCAGAGATTGAAGAAGCGACATTTGGTAGAGGTAAATTCTTTGACATCAGGGATGATTCTAATGACCCTGACAAAGCTGACATTGTTTATCTCCGTACTCATCTGCATCAAGACTTTGAGAAGACTAAAGTTAGGAAGGCCGTTGCGGAGTGTCTTATCAATTCCGCTGTCTTTGGTACAGGGGTCGCTGAAGTTGTTATCTCCGAAGAAAAAGAAATGAAACCAGCCACCCAGCCTATTATGGGTGGAGACTTGACTGCTGTAGGGGTAAACATTACTGACAGGACTGTGGTTAGCCTACGTCCCGTAATGCCTCAGAACTTTCTAATTGACCCCGTTGCTACAAATGTGGATGAATCTTTGGGTGTGGCTGTGGATGAGTTTGTCTCCGCACACACCGTAGAGCAGCTACAGGAGACCGGAGTCTACAAGAAGTGTCACATCGGCACAGCAGCACCGGACTTTGACATTGAGCCTGACCAAGACCTAACAACGTACTCGGACGATAAAGTACGCCTAACTAAGTATTACGGTTTAGTTCCTACTTACTTATTACGGGACGCACAGGCTCAATTGGCACGTTCCGAAGACAGTGATGAGGAAGAAGAAATTGTAGCGTTGGGTGAAGACGGTGGTATGCTCAACGATGAGGACGAGAACTACTACACTGAAGCCATTGTTGTTATTGCCAACGGTGGTATTTTGTTAAAAGCGGAAGAGAATCCTTACATGATGGGCGACAGACCCATTGTGGCTTTCCCATGGGACGTAGTACCTTCACGTTTCTGGGGCAGAGGAGTCTGTGAGAAGGGCTACAATAGCCAAAAGGCATTGGACGCAGAAATCAGAGCACGTATAGACGCTTTGGCCCTCACAGTGCATCCTATGATGGCTATGGACGCTACACGTATTCCGAGAGGGTCTAAACCGGAAGTACGCGCAGGTAAGCTTATCTTGACCAACGGTAATCCTGCGGAGATCCTACAACCTTTCAACTTTGGGCAAGTCAGTCAGATTACCTTTGCACAGGCTGACGCATTACAGAAGATGGTACAAACCGCTACAGGAGCCATTGACTCAGCGGGTATAGCAGGGAGTATTAACGGTGAAGCAACGGCTGCTGGGATTAGTATGTCTCTTGGTGCTATTATTAAGCGCCACAAGCGTACATTAATTAACTTTCAGGAATCTTTCCTAATTCCCTTTGTAACCAAAGCTGCACATAGGTACATGCAGTTTGACCCTGAGAACTACCCTGTTGCTGACTACAAGTTCAACGCTACGTCAACTTTGGGTATTATGGCCCGAGAGTACGAAGTTACACAGCTTGTACAGTTGCTACAGACTATGAAGGCAGACTCACCTCTGTACAGTGCTTTGATTTCAGCAATCATAGACAACATGAATGTGTCTAACCGTGAAGACTTGATCCAACGCTTAGAGCAAGCAGGACAACCCTCACCGGAGCAACAACAGGCACAACAGGCTGCACAGCAAGCCGAGATGCAGTTTCAACAGTCTCAAACAGCGGCTCTCTCAGGACAAGCTCAGGAGTCTCAGGCAAGGGCACAGAAGATTGCTATGGAAACACAGCTTATGCCTCAGGAGCTTGAGATTGACCGCATGAAGGCTGTAACGACTAATCTTAAAGCTGGCACTGAAGACGATAAAGAATTTGAGCGTAGACTTAAAGTAGCCGATATGTTGTTAAAAGAGAAGGCAACTAAAAAAGCTGCACCCAATAACACTATCCCAATGCAACCAAGAGGGCCAAATGGTCAGTAACAGAGAACTGGAAGAAGTAGTAGCACAGATCAACCGTAACTTTGATTTAATATTTAGTAGACTGGAGGCTTTAGAAAGTGTCAACGACGAAAGACCCAAGACTAGCAAGGGCGGGAGTAAGCGGGTTCAACAAGCCGAAGAGGACTCCTAACCACCCCACTAAGTCTCACGTAGTAGTTGCCAAAGAAGGCGACAAGGTTAAAACTATTAGGTTTGGACAACAGGGAGTCAGTGGTGCGGGTAAAGCCCCTAAGTCTGAGAAAGATAAAGCCAGACGCAAGTCATTTAAAGCTCGTCATGCTAAAAACATTGCAAAGGGTAAGATGTCAGCAGCGTACTGGGCAAACAAGGAGAAGTGGTAGTGGCGGGTTTATATGACAATATTCACGCTAAACGTAAGCGTATTGCTGCGGGTAGTGGGGAGAAAATGAGAAAGAAGGGCGCTAAGGGCGCTCCTACAGCTAAAAACTTTAGACAAGCTGCTAAGACAGCTAAAAAGAGGAGTAAGAAATAATGCCAATGGTCAAAGGAAAAAAATACCCTTACACTAAAGAAGGTAAGGCAGCAGCTAAGAAAGCAGCAGGAAAAGCTAAACCTAAGAAGAAACCTATGAAAAGAGGGTACTAAAATAATACTTGACTTTTAGACCAAAATGTGCTATAATAAAGATGTACATTGAGTACATTACTTAAACTGTCCCATAGAGGAGAAACAGATGAACGATCAAGAATTTGAAAATTATACCCGAAGTATGCAAGAGATGTTCCGTAGCGAAGGTTGGGAATATTTCTTAAATGATATCAAAGGAGGCGTACCTAACGTGAACTCCGTTGAAGCTGCTAAGGATGAAAATGACTTATTCTTCCGTAAAGGTCAGTTGGCTGTTATGGCTAACATCCTCAATCTTGAAGCACAACTAGACAGCGTTATAGAAGAACGCAACAACCCACAAGCTGAGGGTCAAGAGGAAGCCGCTTAATGCGCTTACTTTTTGATTTCAGATGTCCTGACAATCACGTTACGGAGGCTTTAGTGGCCTCCGACGTTACAGAACATTTGTGTGGTTTGTGCAGTAAAACTGCTAAAAGAATTATATCTCCTGTCCGTTGCTCACTTGACCCCATCAGTGGGGACTTTGTAGGTGCTACTATGAAGTGGGCGAAACAACGTGAACAGAAGATGAAGCAAGAAAGAAAGGCAAACTCTTAGCAGACCTTTCTACATGAACCATATCACTCCATAATACGTTAGTACGGAGATTTAATAATGGCTACACTTATAGACGAGCGTTTGGAAGACGACGAACAACAAACCGAAGAAGCTCAACAAGCTGAACCTCAAGTAGAGGAAACTCAGTTTGAAGAAGACAACGAAGAAGCACAAATACCGGACAAGTACAGAGGCAAATCAGCCGAAGATCTTGTAAGGATGCACCAAGAAGCTGAGAAGCTTTTAGGTCGTCAAAGTGCAGAAGTCGGTGAGCTTAGACAAGTCGTTGATAGTTACATTCAAACACAACTCTCACAACAATCAGCACCACAGCAACAAGATGAAACTGTTGATGAGGTAGATTTTTTCTCTGACCCAGAGACTGCCGTAAAAAGGGCAATAGACAATCACCCTAAGATTAGGGAAGCTGAACAGATTAACGCAGAGTACAGAAAAACTACTGCACTGTCTCAGCTACAGGCCAATCATCCTGACATGGAGACAATCCTGAAGGACGAGAAGTTTGCAGATTGGATTAAAGCATCTAAGATACGGACTCAGTTGTTTGGACAAGCGGACAAACAGTACGATTACGAAGCAGCTAATGAGCTGTTTAATCTATGGAAGGAACGTAATCAGGTTGTCCAACAAACAGCACAGGCTGAACAGGCAGGACGCAAACAAGCTGTTAAGAAGGCAGCTACAGGCTCCGCTAAGGGCAGTACAGAATCT
>WLWG01001077.1_pt1 | contig 25973 bp, 41 predicted proteins | sample 6712871 | NCBI WGS metagenome assembly WLWG01 (sample SAMN12718693, study PRJNA515312) | sponge metagenome | isolation source: marine sponge | host: Mycale hentscheli | place: New Zealand: South Island, Marlborough, Capsize Point | collected 2003-05-01
CATTACCATTTAAAGAACCTTCACCAACATTATTACAGTTGATGGGAATAGTGGTACAGGCAGGGCAACGGTTTGCCGCCATAGCTGACATGCAGGTCGGTGACGGCAACCAACAAGCAGCTGTTGGTACGACTATAGCTCTTTTAGAACGTGGTTCGAGAGTCATGTCAGCCATACATAAAAGATTGTATGTGGCGATGAAGAGCGAATTTAATTTATTAGCTGGTGTTTTTAAAACTTATCTACCTCAAGAATATCCGTATGATGTAGTTGGTGGTCAAAGAAATATTAAAGTTGCAGACTTTGATGAAAAAGTAGATATCATACCTGTTGCAGACCCAAATATTTTTTCTCAATCACAAAGAATTAGTTTAGCACAAACAGAATTACAACTTGCAATGTCAAATCCACAAATGCATAACTTGTATGAAGCATTTCATTCAATGTATTCAGCAATTGGTGTAAAAAATATTGATAAAATACTTCCGCCACCACAACAACCAACTCCTATGGACCCTGCAACTGAAAATATTCTTGCAATGAGCAACAAACCATTCCAAGCTTTTAAAGGACAGGACCATCAAGCGCATATTACGACTCATTTAAACTTTATGGCAACAAATATTGCTAGAAATAGTCCAGTTGTAATGGCTGCATTAGAAAAAAACATCTTTGAACACATTTCTTTAATGGCACAAGAGCAATTAGAGGTAGAATTTAGAGAAGAAATTGCAAAATTAATGCAAATGCAACAAATGTCACAACAAAACCCAATGTTACAGCAAGATCCGCAGTATCAACAACAGATTATGGCTATGTCAATCAATTTAGAGTCTAGAAAAGCTAAATTAATTGCAGAAATGACTGAAGAATTTAAAAATGAAGAAAATAAAATTATGGGTGAGTATAATGGAGACCCAATTGCTAAATTAAAAGCAAGAGAACTTGATTTAAGAGCTATGGACGACAATGTTAAACGTGAACAGGACCAAGAAAAAATTAATTTAGATAAATCTAAGCAATTAATGGGCCAACAACAGTTTGACGAAAAGCTGCAACAAAACGAAGAATTAGCTGAATTAAGAGCTGATACATCGCTAGAAAAAACCCAAATGGGTATTGACTCAAAAATGGTCAATGACATGATGAAACAAACAGACGTAAGGATCTTGAAAGGTCCTAAAAGATAGTATAAGGAGAAACTATGACTAAAAAAAATAAAAACCCAAATGTCACTCCAGAACTAGGTGCTGATAAAGATGGTATGCAACAAGGCGGAATCGTTATTGAAGCAACTGATCCTTTTGAATCACAAGTTGTGGAAGTAAAAGGCACTAAAAGACTTAGAGCTGACAAAAAACCTGTAAAGGCTACTTGGTACTAACATGTGGTTATCGGCAATTAAATTAGCCGTATCTGCTGGAAGTAAAATTTATGCTAACAAGCAGAGAACGAAGATGGCTATGTCAGATGCACAATTAATGCATGCTACTAAAATGGCCCAGGGTGAGGAAGCTTACCAGGGAAAACTCTTAGAAGCCCGACAAGCAGATTATAAGGACGAAGCCGTTTTGGTGGTACTCACGTTGCCCATCGCGGTGCTCGCATATGCAGTTTGGTCAGACGATCCGAGTGCTATGGACAAGGTAAACGTGTTCTTCGAGCATTTCGCGGCGCTCCCATCATGGTTTACAAATCTTTGGATACTTGTAGTCGCGAGCATATATGGTATAAAGGGTACACAAATTTTCAGAAATGGAAAAAAATAGGAGTTAAAAATGGCTAAGAAGAAAAAAAGTAAATTAAAAAAATTTCTTAAAGGAGCTGCGTTAGCAGGAGCAGCTGCTCTTGGTGCAAAAGCTCTTATGGGAAACAAAGGAACTGGATTAACTGATAGTAAATTTTTATTTTCACCAGCAGCCGGAGGAGCAAGATACAAAAATCCTATGGCTAAAGCAAGAAAAGCAATGACATCGAATGCAGCATATTCCGATGACACAATGCCAGGAAATCTTTCTGCAAACATGGGAATGAATAGAAAAGAGTTTATGCCAGGAATACAAAACTATTATAAAAAAGGTGGCCGTGTAGGTTGCGGAGTTGCTAAAAAAGGTTTCGGTAGAGCGATGCCAAAAGGGAGGAAAAAATAATGCCAAATAGAAGATACAATACACAAGTAGCACAACCACTAAAAAGTGGTGGAAGAGCAAAAGCTATGGGTGGTGGAATGATGAGACGAGATATGAAATCTGGTTACTATCCATCAGACATGGGCATGGAAGGTGGTGCTATGTACAAAAAAGGTGGCCGAGTTAAAAAAAAGAAACAAGGTTACAAAGATAGAAAAGATGAGTCTATTGCTATGAGAATCAAAAAGAAAAGAACTAAGAAGCAATTAAAAGCTTCTAGAGATGAGTCTTATGGTAAGTTTGGTTCTGCAATGAAGAAAAAAGGCAAAATCAATAGATAATGATCAAAACGATTATTAAAAAAATAAAACAGTTATTCTGTAATTGCAAAACTTTTATAGCTATAAAAGTTGAAGATGTTTATATTAGAGTCTGTGCAGTTTGCGGAAAAAAAGTTAAAAGATAAAGGAGAACAAAATGAAGAAACCAATACCTGCCGGTAAAAAAGGCAAAGGAATAAGAAAACTTAAAAAAGTAGCACCACAAGTTGCAAAACGAATGGGTTACAAAAAAGGAAGGAAGGTAAAATAATGGCAAAACGTGGATTATACGCAAACATTCATGCGAAGAAAAAAAGAATCGCTGCTGGTTCAGGTGAGAAGATGAGAAAACCTGGAAGCAAAGGAGCACCAACTGCTGCAAATTTTAAAAGAGCAGCAAAGACAGCAAAGAAGCCTAGAAAGAGAAAATAGGCATGAGAAAACAGGATAATATGCCTGCAAGAAATAAGAAGAACTTCAGATCTACGAAATCTGGAGCAGGTATGACACGAGCCGGTGTCGCTGCCTACAGAAGAAAAAATCCCGGTTCAAAACTAAAAACAGCCGTGACTGGAAAAGTAAAACCAGGATCTAAAGCTGCAAACCGACGTAAGTCGTACTGCGCAAGAAGCGCAGGCCAAATGAAACAATTTCCAAAGGCTGCAAAAGATCCTAATTCTAGACTAAGACAGGCACGTAAACGATGGAAATGTTAAATGAAAAATGCAATACTGGATGCTTTAGAAGATAGATACACAGCACAAATTTCAGAAGCTGATGCTACTATTAAAATATATCTTGAAAATTCTGTAGGCATTGGAGAACACCCACAACACATAGACGAAATAGATAAATTGTTTCAAAAAATTGCTGACGCTCAAGAAAAGTTAGAAGCAATTAAAGATTATAGAGGAGAAAGAAGTGCCCTTTAAATCTGAAAAACAAAGACGTTATCTATACAAAAACGAACCTGCTGTAGCAAAAAAATGGACTAAAAAATATGGCAGTAAAATAAGTAAACCAAAAAAAAGGAAAAAGAAATAATGGACGAACTAACTTTTATAGAAAAAATAAGAAAAATAATTAAAATGAGACATGATGATGTTGTCTCTGCAATGGCATCTGGTGGTGTTGACAATATGGAAAAATACCAGTATATGTTAGGTCAGATACGAACATATCAGTATTTAAGTCAGGAAATATCCAGCCTGCTAAATAAAAAGGAGCAAAAAGAAAATGAAGGAACAGTCATCGACATCAACTCAAAAACCAACAATTGAGTTACCAAATAAAGATTTAGTAGGTGTAAAACCAACTAAGAAAAAAGAAATTAACGAATCTTCAAAACTACCAAATCCAACAGGTTGGAGAATTTTAGTTTTACCTTTTAAACAAAAAGAAAAAACTAGTGGTGGAATTATTTTAGCAGACGATACAATAGAAAGATCACAAGTAGCATCAACTTGTGGTTTAGTATTATCCATGGGCCCGCACTGCTATGACAAAGAAAGATACCCAGAAGGTCCTTGGTGCAAGAAAGGTGATTGGATTGTATTTGCAAGATACGCCGGATCACGAATTAAAATAGATGGGGGTGAGATAAGACTTCTAAATGATGATGAAGTTTTAGCGACCGTGGAAAACCCTGAAGATATATTCCACGAATTTTAACAATCATAGGAGGAACTATGCCAGATAAAGAAGAAACAAAATCTAATGAGCCAATGGTCGATTTAGATACATCCGGACCGGGTGCAAGAGTAGACTTACCAGAAGTAGAAAAAGAAGCAGAAAAAACTTTTGAAAAAGAGGAAAAATCAAATGAACCAAATGTTACGTACGATGATCAGCCCGCTGACACATCTGAGAAACCTGTTGAGCAGTCTGATGTTCGAGATGAAAAGAACGAAGGCGGAAAGGTTGCACAGAAAACTGACGAAGTTAAAAGTAATAAACAACAAGATAACACTCAAGCAGTTGAAGAATACTCTGAAGGAGTTAAGAAAAGAATAGCTAAACTTACAAAAAAAATGCGTGAAGCAGAAAGACAAAGAGAAGAAGCTTTACGATACGCAGACAGTGTAAAACGAGAAAGAGATCAGTTTCAAAATCAAGCTACATCTTTAGATAAAAATTATGCCACAGAAATGGAAGGCAGAATCTCATCTTCTATTGCAGCAGCGCAAGCAAAACTTGCAGCGGCTAGACAAAATGAAGATTCTAAAGCTGAAGTAGAAGCATTAACTGCTATTTCTCAATTAGGTTATGAACAAGGTAAATTAGCAGAATTAAAGACTCAGCATCAAATGCAAGAAACTGCTGCTAAAGAACAGCCTGTTCAACAACCTGTTCAAAGACAGCCAGAACCTGCTAGAGATCCAAAAGCAGAAGCTTGGGCTGAAAAAAATGAGTGGTTTGGCAAAGATAATGCCATGACTTACACAGCATTCGATCTACATAGGAAACTTACCGAAGAAGAAGGTATGGATCCTCAGTCTGACGAATATTATGAGGAAGTTGATAAAAGAATAAGACTTGAATTTCCCCACAAATTTGATAGACCAGTAGAAGAAAAACAGACTACTAAACCTACACAGAACGTTGCCTCTGCAACGCGTAGTACAAAGAGTGGTCGCAAACAAGTGAGACTCACATCTTCTCAAGTCGCAATAGCGAGAAAATTAGGTGTGCCACTAGAAGAGTATGCGAAACAACTTATAAACACGAAGGAGGTATAGGCATATGGAAAATAAAAAACCAACTCGTGCGAGCCAAGTAAAAAGTGATACAACAAAAGTTGAATCACAAGCAAAATCGGTTAAACCGAAAATGCAAAATAAACCTTGGACTCCACCATCGTACTTAGATACGCCCAACGCGCCAGAAGGATTCAGACACAGATGGGTCAGGATAGAAGTTTTGGGATTCGTTGATACGAAAAACATACAAGGACGCTTAAGGTCTGGGTATGAATTAGTAAGATCAGATGAATATCCCGATGAGGACTTTCCAGCAATCACGGACGGCAAATACGCAGGGGTTATCGGGCACGGAGGCCTAGTGCTGACTAGGGTACCGGAAGAGATCGCAAGGTCAAGACAAGAGTATTTTGCAAAACAATCGCAAGATCAAATGACCGCAATCGACAACGATCTTATGAAGGAACAGCATAGGGGAATGCCTATCGATATTGATAGACAAACTCGTACAACCTTCGGTGGCAAGAAAAGTTAAAAATTTAACAATTCAAACCAGCGATTGAACATTAAACCGTGACTGGAGGCCCGCAAGGGTAGGTCACATAAGGAGAAAACAATATGGCTAATGCGTCAACAACTGGGTTTGGATTCAGACCCATTAAAAAAATTGCGCAGAACTATAACAACGCTGCTTTAAGTGAGTGGTCAGTTGCTGCTTCTTCCGCTTTAATTTCCCATGCGGCTATGGTGAAATTAACTTCGGATGGTGTAGTACTTGCTGCTGGAAACACTGATGATCACAATCTAGGTGTACTTAACGGTGTGTTTTATACTGACGCAACAACTAACAAGCCTACTTTCTCAAACTATTCGCCTGCATCTAACACTGCAACGGATATCGTAGCGTACATCAATGATGACCCTATGAGCATGTTTGAGGTAATGTCTGCAGATACAGCTTTCAACCAAAATGAAGTTGGACACTGTGCGGACCAAGTGGCATCTGCTGGAAGTAGTCCGTTGTACATTTCGAGATCAAAAATTTCGGCTACAACATCAGCTTCAGCAGCACAACTAAAAATCTTGGGAGTTTCAAGAGATCCTGATCATTCTGATACAACTGAAGAGGGCTTTGCTCTTAGAATTCAGATCAATGAGCACATTCTTGGAAACAACCGAGCAGGGATATAAGGAGGAATAACTATGGCTATATCACGTAATCAACTAGTTAAAGAACTAGAGCCCGGTTTGAATGCCTTATTCGGACTGGAATATAAACAGTATGAAAATCAGTCAGCTGAGATTTATACTACTGAGTCATCAGACAGAGCTTTTGAAGAAGAAGTTATGTTGTCTGGTTTCGCTCAAGCACAAGTAAAACCTGAGGGAAGTGCTGTTACTTACGATAACGCTCAAGAAACTTTCACAGCTAGATACACTAACGAGACAATTGCTCTCGCTTTTGCTATCACTGAGGAAGCTATTGAAGACAATCTATATGACAGACTTGCTTCTAGATATACAAAAGCTTTAGCAAGATCTATGGCTCAAACTAAACAAGTAAAATCAGTTCAACCATTTAACAATGGTTTACCTGGTGGATCATTTACTTCAGGTGATGGTGTTACTTTATTTAACGCATCTCACCCAACTATTGCTGGAACTTTCAGTAATACGTTGGCAACTGCATCTGACTTAAACGAAACTTCATTAGAGCAATCAATGATTGACATTGCTGCGCTTACTGATGAAAGAGGTTTAAAGATCGCTGCAAAAGCTGTTAAAATGATCGTTCCATCTGCACTACAATTCACAGCTGAAAGACTTATGGCTTCTGCTGGTAGAGTTGGAACTGCTGATAATGATGTTAACGCACTTAAATCTATGGGGATGATTCCTCAAGGTTACTCTGTTAATAATTTCTTAACAGACACAGATGCGTTCTACATTATTACTGACGTGCCAAATGGTATGAAACACTTTGAAAGATCTCCATTGACTACTAAAATGGAAGGTGACTTTGATACTGGTAACGTAAGATACAAAGCTAGAGAAAGATACGTATTTGGTGTATCTGACCCTAGAGGTATTTTTGCATCACCAGGTGCTTAATAAATAATTTTTGTGGCCGGACATAGTTCGGCCACAATCACAAAATAGAAAGAAAAACCATGAAAAAATTCCTAGTAAACATATACGCATATGATCATCACGGTAGATTCCAGGTAGAATCTAATGATGACGCCATTTCTCTAGAACAAGCAATAGTTGACAAACTAGGAGAAAATAGTATAGTTTGGGAATCAACAGGAATGTTCGCAGATATTCCTTATCGAATAACCTATGAGGAGGTTAGTAATGATACAAGACCTTTACAAACAAAAAAGGTCCTTGGAGTTGAAGTGGGAACAGGAGCATCTATCTAATGGTAGATACACTCTTGAAATGGTCAGAATCGATGACAAAGTTAAAAAAGTCATTACTGACATTAAGCTTGAAGAAGCGAGAATTGCTCACTTACAAAATAGCGTCGAAGGCGCTGCTCCACAAGTTTCTGTAGCTACTTAATTAAAAGCTACATTGCTGAAATGCATAAATACCGTAGGCTCTCTTGCGCTCCACTAAAATCTAGTATATAAAAAACAAACTATACAATTTTAAAAAGATACGTAGACGCGTATAGTCGACGGCCTAGAGACTATGTATCATAACTAGGAGGATAAAATTATGGCAACAACTACATTTTCGGGACCAGTAAAAGCTGGATCGATAAGAGAAGGAGCTAGTTCAAACTCAGGTTTTGTACTAATGGCTCAATCAGCAGTAATCGATATTATCGGTGCAACTGCTACAACAACTGTAGGAATTATACCTGCAAATTCACAAATCGTTGACGTTGTATTAAATGTTACAACTGTCAGTAATGATGGTGGAACTGCAACAGTTCAAGTTGGAAATGCAGGTGATACTGATGAGTATTTACCAGCTACTAACGTGAAAGCTTTAGCAACAACTAGAGGTACGATTCAAACTGAAGGTACAGATATCGGAGCATCTGATCAAACTGTGACTGCTACTTTTACAGCAGCTAACGGTGATGGTACTACAGGTGCAGCAACTGTTACTGTTTTGTATATTCAAAACAATAACTTAAGCTAATAAATAATTAGTGTGGGGCTTCGGCCCCACATATTAATTTTAAGGAGAAACAAATGTCGTTTAAAAATGATATACAAGCAACTAGATCTGATGCTGCTGCAGGCGCAACAGCTATTGTAGAGCCACCAGTAAGATTAAGAGGTATAATTATTGCTTCTGATGGTGGGGGTGCAGGTGTTTTAGAACTTACAACAACATCAAATTCAGGAGCAACTTTATTTCTTGCAGATGTTCCAACAGGTGACGTAATTAATTTTAATTTTCCTGAAGATGGAATTTTATTTCCAAAAGGAATTTTTTGTAAAACAAAAACAAATGTTACTGCATATACTCTATTAACAGACAAGTATTCTGGTCCGAATTTAACAGCAGGATAGGAGGTCTAAGTGGCTAACGTAACCTCAGGTTCTTATGTTTTTGATAAGAATCTTGGAATAGATGAAATTATTGAAGATGCATACGAACGTATTGGGATGCAGGGGGTTTCTGGCTATCAGCTTAAAACTGCAAAGCGATCTTTAAATATTTTATTTTCTGAATGGGGAAATAGAGGACTCCAGTTTTGGGAAGTAAAAAATCAAAACGTTACATTAGTAGACGGACAAGCTGTATATACTTTTTTTAGATCCCCGTCTGATGGTACTTCAAGCGGCGTTAGTACAACTTTATCTGCCGGTATAAATACAAGCGTTACTACAATTGGAGTTGCTTCTGTTACCGGACTACCTACAAGCGGTATAATTATTATTGGAACAGAACAAATTACTTATTCTGGAATCTCTTCATTAAATTTAACAGGATGTGTAAGAGGTGTTAATGGCAGCACAGCTGCTACCCATAGTACAAGTGATGCAGTTTTACAGTTTCCAATTGGTATGACCGACATTCAAGAAGCAGCTTATAGAGTTAAATCTACTTCTGTTGATACACCAATGACTAAAATTAGTAGATCTCAATATCAAGGTTTTTCAAATAAAACTTCAGAAGGTTTACCAAACCAATACTGGGTTCAAAGATTTATTGATAAAGTTACAATGACTTTATATCTAACACCGGGTGCGTCTGAAGATGGAAACTATATTAATTTTTATTATACAAAAAGAATTGATGATGTAGGTGCATACACAAATGCAACTGATGTCCCTTACAGATTTATACCATGTATGATTGCAGGTTTAGCATATTATTTAGCTGTAAAATATGCACCACAAAGAGTTCAAGAATTAAAATTATTGTATGAAGATGAGTTATTAAGAGCAGAAGATGAAGATGGTTCTTCTAACTCTACATATATATCTCCTAAAATATACTACCCTGGTGTTAGTTAATGACTACTTTTTCACAAGGTAAATATGCTTTAGCAATTTCAGATAGATCTGGTATGGCTTTTCCATACAACGAGATGGTTAGAGAATGGAACGGTGCCCTGGTCCATGTTTCAGAGTACGAGCCTAAACAACCACAGTTAGATCCTAAACCAACAAGTGCAGACCCACAAGCTTTACAAAGAGCAAGAACTGCTAGAACAGAATTTCCAACAGAAGATTTTTTACCAGAAAATCCTTTTGTAACTGCATCTAATACTACATTAAAAATTAATTTTCCAAATGGTGCTTTACAAGTAAATGATTTTGCAAGATTTAGAAATGTTAAATCTCCAGTAGGTGGTGTTGCAATATCAACACTACAAATGTCTACAACATTAAATGGAGCAATAACGGATACTGCTACTACAATTAATTTAACTGATGGATCACAATTTCCTACTTCAGGGTTTATTGTAATTGAAAAAGTTTTAACTTCTTCTGACACAAGTGATCCTTTAAAAGTTGGAATATACCAAAATGAAGTCATACAATATACAGGAAGATCTACAAATCAATTAACAGGATGCACTAGAGGAACAAGTGCACCTTACAGAGGAGAATCTCCTGAACCTACAGTTGCTGGATCTCATTCTAATTTAGCAAAAGTTTTTGGTTGTTATAAAGTTGTTTCTTTGAATGAGACATCAATTCCAAGCACAGGTCAGCCATCTACAACCACACAATTTGATGGTATAAATGTTACATTAACTAACGCTGCATCAAGCACAGAAACAGGGGGCGGTTTTCAGTGTACAATTGGACCCGTAAATGATAGAGCTTAATTATGTCAGGAGTTAAAAAATACGATTATAGCACATTAACTACAGCAATAAGAAATTATACTGAAGTAGATGATAGTGTATTTACACAAGCAGTCATAGATGAATTTATAATGGCAGCTGAATTTAGAATTTATCAAGAACTTCCTATGGACTCTCAAAGATTTGTTCAAGAAGGAACATTAGCTGCTGATGACAATACAATTAATGCGCCTGCAGGATGTTTATTTATAAGAGGTATAGAAGTATTTAATTCTACTTCTAGTTCAGCAGGTAATGGAAGTTGGTTAGAAAAAAAAGATCAAACATATTTAGCAGAATATACAGATAGATTAACAGGACCAGAAGGAGACCGTACAGCGCAGGATGTAACAGGTTTTCCTAAATATTATGCGATGTTTGGTGGTGCTGATAATACTACAGATACTTCATCAGGAGGTATGTATATAGCTCCTACACCTGACGCTGGTTACGTATTTAGGGTTTATTATAATAAAATGCCTAATGGCCTTGGGTCTGGAACTGGTTTTAATAACAATACTTATTTAAGTACATATTTTCCACAGGGTCTATTATATGCATGTCTAGTAGAGGCATATGCATTTTTAAAAGGTCCAACAGATATGTTGACATACTATGAAAATAGATATAAAAATGCAATACAACAGTTTGCAGGAATGCAACTGGGAAGACGAAGACGAGATGATTATACTGACGGAACAGTTAGAATACAAGTCAAGTCCCCGTCTCCGTAAATTGAGGAGAAAAAATTATGGCAATAACATCGGCAATCTGTAACACTTTTAAAACAGAAATTTTAAAGGCTGTTCACAATTTTACAGCTTCGACTGGAAACACTTTTAACATCGCATTGTACACAAGTTCTGCAACTTTAGGGGCCGGTACTACTGCTTACAGTTCATCAAACGAAATAACAAACTCTTCTGGATCTGCTTATTCTGCAAAAGGAAAAGCTTTAACTAGTGTCACACCAGTTTTAGATTCAACAACTGCAGTTTGTGATTTTGCTGACATCTCTTGGACGTCTGCATCTTTTACAGCCAACGGTTGTTTAATTTTTAATGATACAGCGACAGGTGACCCTGCAGTTTGTGCAGTGGCTTTTGGAGGAGACAAAACAGTTTCTTCTGGAACATTCACAGTTCAATTCCCAGCGGCAGCAGCAACAACAGCTATAGTTCGAATAGCATAAGGAGTAAGTCCTTATGTCGGTAACCCGAACATTCACAGTCACAGTTAGCAACCCGGGATCTGGCAATAAATATTTTATTGACGGCGTACAGCAAGACACAATAAATTTAGCTGAAGGTGGAACTTATGTATTTAATTATCCTTCGGCTCACCCATTTAAATTTTCTACAACATCAGATGGTACACACAATTCTGGAAGTGAGTATACAACAGGTGTAACAGTAAATAGTTCAACACAAGTTCAAATAACTGTCGCTGCCTCAGCACCACAACTTTATTATTATTGTCAATATCACTCAGGAATGGGTGGACAAGCTAATACAGTAGATCCAAATACATGGGGAGTTTTTGCATGGAATGATGGAGAATGGGGCCAACAAAACGATCAAACAATTACATTAACTGGATTAAGTGCAACCTCTTCTGTGGGAGAAGTTATATCAGGAGCTAATCAAGGTTGGGGAAGAGCTGAGTGGGGCGAAGAACCATGGGGAGAAAGTAATAACCCAGTTATTACACTAACAGGAAACGGATTAACTTCTGCTATTGGGGCCGTAACTATTCAAGATGAAATAAATACAGGTTGGGGCCAAGACGGATGGGGTGTTGAAAACTGGGGTGAATCAGCGTTAACAGTTGTCGTTGATGTTGAATCTAGTGGAGTAGCAACAACAGAATTACCGGATACATCATGGGGTGCTCAAGGTTGGGGAAGTTCTTCTGATGCAGGAGATGTCGGTGTTACGTGGGGTGGAGATTTTATTTTAAATGTAGCAGATGCTGTAGGATTAACTGGACTTTCTGCAACCTCTGCAATTGGTTCTCCAACAATTATATTATCACCAACAGTTACATTATCAGCACCTTCAAATTTAACATCTAACGTTGGAGCAATTTCTATTAATGATGTAGTTATTGGATTATCAGGACTTGGTTCAACTTCTGCAGTAGGCTCAATAACACCAGCAGACGTTGTTGGTATAAGTAGTGCAGGAGTTTTAACGACCGCAGTTGGAGAAGTTGTTGTCGACGAAAATTTAATAGTTAGTATTTCAGGTGTAGGAGCTACTTTAAGTGTAGGATCTGTGATAACAGAAGTGGCTTATACTTTAACAGCACCAACAAATTTAACTTCTGGAGTAGGTGCAATAGCACCTGCAGATGTTGTAGGATTAGAAGGATTAGAAGCTACAATTTCAGTAGGAAATCTATCTCCTTTAGGATATAAAGATATTGACATAACAGGTAATACATCTTATACAGATGTAGCTTAACTGAAAAGAGCACAGGAGAAAAATTATGGCATCAACTTATACGGATCTTGGCCTAGAATTAATGGCCACTGGTGAAAACGCCGGTACATGGGGAACAAAAACAAACGCTAACCTAAGTCTAATTGAACAATTAACTGGTGGATATTTAGAAGTATCTATTGCAGGTGGTGCTCAAACTACAGCTTTAGATATAGATGATGGAGCTCTTACAGGTAAAGCTCAAAACAGAGTATTAAAATTAACAGGTTCTATATCTGGAAATCAAATTGTAACTTTTCCTCTTCTTACAGAAAATTTTTATATTATTGAAAATGCAACTTCTGGTGCATACACAGTACAATTAAAAGCAGCTTCAGGTTCTGGAGCAACTGTTACTCTTGCAACTGATGATAAAAGAACTCACATAATTTATTTAGATGGTGTTGCAACAAACACTGGAGTTTTTGATACAGGCTTAGGGGAAGGAGATGTAACTCTTACAGGAACACAAACTTTAACAAACAAAACTTTAACTTCACCTAAAATTGGTACATCTATTTTAGATACAAGTGGTAATGAACTAATGCTTTTAACAGCTACAGGTTCAGCAGTTAATGAAATTACATTAGCTAACGCTGCTTCAGGTAATGCACCTAGTATTACAGCTTCTGGTGAAACAAACGTAAGTCTTAACCTTGTTCCAAAAGGAACAGGTACATTACAAGGTAATGGTTCTGCAATTAAAATTGCTGGAAAAGAAACTATATGGGTACCAGCTACTGCAATGTTCGGACCTACAACTAATCCTGCAGACGCAGCACAAGTTGAAACAACAGCTACAAGACCAGATTTAAATGTATTTGATTTTGATGCTGGTACAAAACAATACACACAATTTTCAATAGGAATGCCTAAGTCATGGAACGAAGGTACAGTAACTTACCAAGTTTACTGGTCTCCAAGCACAACTAACACAGGTGACTGTATATTTGGTTTACAAGGTGTAGCATGTGCCGATGGTGATACTATCGACGTTGCATATGGAACTGCAGTTAATGTTACAGACGCTGGTATAGGAACAGTAGAAGACCAACAAATTTCAGCAGAAAGTGGTGCAGTTACTATTGCAGGTTCTCCTGCAGCAGGTGAGCAAACTTATTTCCAATTTTTTAGAGACGCAGCAGCTGGTGGAGATACTTTTACTGGTGAATCTAGAGTTTTAGGTATCAAATTATTCTTTACTACTGACGCGGCTAACGACGCATAAGGGATTTAGATATGAGAGAATTAAAAAATCCTCTTACTTCAGGTAAGAGTACAAAAAATACTCAAAATAGAAGAGGCAAAATGTTTGGTTACCAAGTACTAGGTTTTGGTTCTGGTGGCGGAACAAAATTTGTAGCTGCTACAGGTGGAACTATTACCGAATCTGGAGATTTTAAAATACATACCTTTACCGGCCCAGGAACTTTTGAAGTAACTTGTGCAGGATCTGCAGCAGCAGAAACTAATAAAGTTGACTATCTAGTAGTTGCAGGTGGTGGTGGAGGTGCATCTGGTTCTAACAACGAAGGTGGTGGCGGCGGAGGAGCCGGTGGTTATAGAGAATCAGCTGGAACTTCTTCTGGTAGTTATTCAAGATCTCCATTAGGTGCTTGTGTTGCAGCAATAACAGTTTGCGCACAAAGTTATCCTATTACAGTTGGTGCCGGCGGTGCAAAAGCCGGAGGCCCTGAAACTGGTAGTAATGGTGGAACTTCAACTGCTTTCCCTATATCTAGTGCTGGTGGTGGAGGTGGTATGGGTGCAGACGGACCACCCGCAAGACCAGGTGGATCAGGCGGTGGTGGAGCAACTTATAGCAGACCCGGTGGATCAGGAAATCAACCTCCTGTAAGTCCACCTCAAGGAACTAATGGCGGAACCGGAGGCGGCGGTGGTGGTGCATACGCAGGCGGCGGTGGCGGCGGCGCAACTGATGCAGGATCATCTGGAAGTCCAGGATCTGCAGGACCAGGCGGTGACGGAGGAACTTCTTCAATTAACGGAACACCAACAGTAAGAGCCGGTGGTGGCGGTGGTGGTTACTGCAGCGGTGGCGGAGGATCTGCGGGACCAGGTGGTGGCGGTGCAGGTGGAAATTCAAGTGGAGGAAATGGAACTGCAAACACTGGAGGTGGTGGTGGTGGAGCTGGTGGACCTACTGGTAACCCAGGCGGAAATGGTGGTTCAGGTATAGTTATTATAAGGTATAGGTTTAAATAATATGGCACATTTTGCAAAAATATCAGAAGAAAACGAAGTACTGCAAGTTTTAATTGTAGATGACAAAGACGTTCTTAATTCTGAAGGCGTTGAAACAGAATCAGTAGGACAACAATATTTAGAAACACATAACAACTGGCCTGCAAATTTATGGATTCAAACATCTTACAACACATTAATGAATACACATGCTTTAGGTGGAACACCTTTTAGAGGTAATTATGCAGGTATTGGTTATGAATGGGATGCAGAAAATAATATTTTTTGGAATGAAAAACCTTATGCATCTTGGGTAAAAGACTTAGCTACAGCTTCTTGGAAATCACCAATTGGTGATGCTCCAGCATTAACAGCTGAACAAGAAGCACAAAGAACAGCTGGTACTAATATGTGGTACTATAGTTGGAATGAAGACAATCAATCTTGGGACTTGACAGATCATACAGCATAAATTATATTTGGTGGTGGTATGGAAAAGAAAGTATTAACAGAGCAAGCTCTATATTATGGTGATGTTTCAATGCCGAAAGGTTTTGAGATTAATTACGACAAATTTAAAGCTGATATTCTACAAGCAGATCTTGAAAAAAATAATTTCAAATCATCAAGAAATTGGGATAAATTAAATACATTTATTAAAGACCACATTAATCTTAAACACCAAGTTAATTTAGTTAATAAATCAACGTGGGGAAATTTTTATAAACCTTTCACACTTACTGAACCTTTATTACAAGTTGACCCAGTAGATCTTAGAAACTCTCCTGACTTTGTATTACTATACGGCGTGCAAGTAAAAGATTGTTTTATTAAAATTTTTTATGACGACAACAGACGTAAAGGAAGAAGCTGGGATATAGAACTTAAAAACAATATGTTTGTTATGTTTCCATCTAATAATATGTATATTATTGGTAATAACGATAGTAAGGATTTAAATTTTATTCAAACAATAACGTATGAATATATCTAATTACTATTGGTATTTTCCATCTGCACTTACACCTAGATTTTGCGATGATGTTATAGCTTATGCAAATGCACAAAAAGAATCTATGGCTAGAACTGGTGGGTATGAGAATCAACAATTAAATAAAGATCAAGTTAAAAACATGCAGAGAAAAAGAAAGTCAGATTTAGTTTGGTTAAATGATACTTGGATATATAAAGAATTACATCCGTATGTTCACGAAGCAAATAAAAATGCTGGTTGGAATTTTGAATGGGATAGAAGTGAGTCTTGTCAGTTTACAAAATACAAACTTAATCAATATTATGATTGGCATTGTGATTCTTGGGATAAACCCTACGATAAACCAGATAGACTAGATTATGGTAAGATTAGAAAACTATCTATGACCTGTCAATTAACAGATGGTTCAGAATATGAAGGTGGTGAATTAGAATTTGATTTTAGAAACTATGATCCACACATGAGAGATGAAACCCAACATTTAAAAAAAGCAAAAGAAATATTACCTAAAGGTTCTATTATTGTATTTCCCTCATTTGTTTGGCATAGAGTTAAACCCGTAACATCAGGCACAAGATACAGTCTTGTTGCTTGGCATTTAGGACAACCATTTAAATAATATGAATATAAGTAATCATTTTAGCACAACTATTTGGTCAGAAGAAAAACCTGAATTTGTAAAATCTTTAACACAAGCATCTAACAAATATATTAAAGCTGCTAGAAATACTCCACAAGCTAAAGCACATATAAAAAAGTTCGGTGACTTTGGACTTTCTTATCATTCGACACCTCTTACCTTAGATAATAATTTTATAGATCTTAGAAATTACGTCGGTCAAAAATCTTGGGATTTTTTAGATCAACAAGGTTTTGATATGTCACAGTACACAACTATGTTTAGTGAGATGTGGGTGCAGGAATTTTCTAAAAATGGTGGTGGACATCACAATGCACATATACATTGGAACCAGCATGTGTCTGGTTTTTACTTTTTAAAATGTAGTGATAAAACTTCATTCCCTATATTTCATGAACCAAGAACAGGTGCTAGAGCTACAAAATTAAAAATGAAATCTGATAATATTTTATTTCCTGGAATGGAATTATTACATTTTAAACCAAAGCCTGGTTCATTATTAATCTTTCCAGGTTTTTTAGAACACGAGTTTTCAGTAGATTTTGGTAAAGAACCTTTTAGATTTATACATTGGAATATACAAGCTGTGCCAAAAGAAATGGCAAAAGATGTTTAAAGTAATAGACAATTTATTAGACAAAGATAGTTTTAAAAGAGTTCACGACATGTTTTATAACAACGAGAACTTCCCCTGGTTTCCTACTCCTGTGTTAGATTATAAAGAACACAAACAGTTTGTGCATTTTTTTTATTATGACCATAAACCTAATTCTATCTATAATGAAATATTAAAACCTATTTATAATTTATTAGGAGTAAAGGCTTTAATAAAAGTAAAAGCAAATTATTTATGGAAAACAGATAAAATTATAGAACATGGATTTCATACAGATGGTGCAAAACATATACCTAAAGATGATAACCCGGATTGGAAGACAGCTATATTTTATATAAATACAAACAACGGATATACAAAATTTAATATAAAGAAAAAAATTGTAAAAAGTAAAGCAAATAGACTTGTAAAGTTTCCTGCAAAAATTAAACACACAGGCACTACTTGTACAGACAAAGATGAACGAATTGTTTTAAACATTAATTATTACTAATGAAAGAATATAAACTACCATTAAATAGTTTTATCGGAGGCTGGTTTATTCCTGCAAAAATTTGTAATGGATTAGTTTCTTATTATAATGAATTTAATAAACACGCCACACCAGGTAGATCAGGCAATGGCAAAGTAAGAAAAAATGTTAAGGACTCATTAGATCTATTAATTAATTCAAACAACCTTGATAAAGAAATATTACTTTATAGAATTGAGTTACAAAAAATTTTAGAATTATATATAAAAAGATATCCTGAAATAAACGACTGTTCTAAATTTAATGTTAAAGAGTTTAATATTCAAAAATACAATAAAAAAGGTGGATTTAAAAAATGGCATTTTGAAAGAAGGTGCCTTGAACATTCTGGAAGAGTTTTAGTTTTTATGACTTATTTAAATGACATAGATGAAGGAGGCACTGTTTTTAAATACCAAAAAATTACTACTCCTTCTATAAAAGGTTTAACTTTAATTTGGCCCACAGATTTTACCCATACCCACAAAGGTCAGATAACAGATAAAGAAAAAATAATAACAACGGGCTGGTTTGAATTAATATGAAATTTTTTAAAATAAAATCGTATTACATTGTTACAGATATAAAAGAACATAAAAAAATAAAACAAAAGTTTTTAGACTTAATAGATTTAATGCCTGACTCTAGTTTAAATACTATATCTAAAACTGATTGGAATTTACCAAGAGAATATAAAAGAAAGTATTTAGATTATTTTTATAATATAATTACACCATACATGGATACAATGGCTAAAAAGCTAAAGTGTAGAGATTGGAATATTTCTAATGGCTGGTTTCAAGTGTATGGTAAAAACGATACCCATACTTGGCACACACATGCAAAAGCAAATTACACTAACATTTATTATATAAGCTTGCCGGATAAATCAGTAAAGACACAAGTCTATGATGTGGTAACGAAAAAAATAATTGATGACTTTAAAGTAGCAGAAGGACAACTATTGACACTGCCTGCTAATTCAATACACACCTCTCCTTTAAACAAGACAAAAAATAAAAAAGTTATTATATCTTTTAATTCTAATTTTGAAGATGTGGATTTAAATCTATGAGTTTTAAAAAAAATAAATATACAATTATACGTCAAGCAATATCAAAAGAATTAGCTTCGTTTATTGCAAACTGTTTTTTGATGCAAAAACAAGTTTATGATACTTGTAGAGCACACAGGTATATATCACCTTTTGAGAATATTATAGGTCATTACGAAGGCATGGATGAACAAATACCCAATACATATGTTCAATACGCAAACATTGCTATGGAGACTTTAATGTTAAAATGTCAGCCTAAAATGGAGAAAGCTACTAAACTTAAATTATACCCAGCTTATACTTATGCAAGAATTTATAAAACAGGTGATGAATTAAAAAGACACAAAGATAGATTTAGTTGTGAGATATCTACTACTATGAATCTTGCCGGTAATGATTGGCCAATATATCTTGAGCCTTCCGGTAAAGAAGGTATGAAAGGTATTAAGGTAAATCTTAAACAAGGAGATATGTTAGTTTATTCTGGTTGTGAACTAGAACATTGGAGAGAAAAATTCAAAGGCAAAGAATGTATACAAGTTTTTCTGCATTATAATAATCGTAAAACCCCAGGAGCGAAAGATAATATGTTTGACAAACGTCCGCATTTAGGTCTTCCTTCCTGGTTTAAACGATGATATAATATTTAGATGGAGACAGGGCACCACCACATACCCCCTGTCTCCTTTTAAATAAGGACTACCAAAAAATTAAAAACCTTGTATTATGGTAAAACTATGCTACAAAAATTAGGATTTGCCCCTGGATTCAATAAACAAGTCACCGAGACTGGAGCTGAAGGACAATGGTTTGATGGGGATAATGTACGTTTTAGATACGGAACTCCAGAAAAAATAGGTGGTTGGTCTCAATTAGGTAACGATAAATTAACTGGTGCGGCGAGAGCCTTACATCATTGGGACAATAACGCTGGAATTAAATACGCTGCTATTGGAACTAATAGAATTTTATACGTATATTCTGGTGGAACCTATTACGATATTCACCCAATTAGAGAAACTATAACAGGCGCTAAATTTACAAGTACTTCTTCATCAACAACTATTACTGTTACATGCACCGGGGCCCATGGTTTATTAGAAGACGATATTGTTTTATTTGACAATGTAACTGGTGTAACTGGATCATCTACATATACCGACGCTACTTTTGAAGATGTAAAATATATGGTTAGCTCAGTCCCGTCCGCTACAACTTTTACAATTACCGCAGCAAGCACAGAAACAGGAACCCCATTGACTACAAGTGATGGCAACAGTACTTCTGTTTTGTGTTATTATAATGTAGGGCCTTCTCAACAGTTAGGTGGTTTTGGTTGGGGTACAGCTTTGTATGGCGGTACAGCTAACGGACCAGCAACCTCTACATTATCGACAACGCTTCCAGACGATGCCACTACTACTGTAGTGTTAGCAGATACTACAGCGTTTCCTGATTCAGGAGAAATTAGAATTGGATCGGAAGACATAAGTTTTATAAACAATGACACGGGAACAGGGACCTTGAGTGGAGGATCTCGAGCAGTTAACGGAACTACAAGAGCAGCCCATAGTTCTGGAGAGACAGTAACCAACATATCAGATTTTGTTGCATGGGGAGAAGCTTCTTCTGCAGACTTTACAATTGATCCAGGCTTATGGGTATTAGATAATTATGGAACAAAATTAATTGCTCTTATATATAACGGCGCATGTTTTGAATGGGATGCTGCCCCTTCAACCGCAACAGCAACTAGAGCAACTTTATTACCTAATGCACCTACAGCATCACGTCATGTATTGGTATCTACACCGGATAGACACTTGGTATTTTTTGGAACAGAAACAACAGTAGGATCAAGCAGTACATTAGATGATATGTTTATAAGATTTTCGTCTCAGGAAAGTATTGATCAAACAGATTCTTATGTAGTTAAAGCAAACAATACCGCAGGTACACAGAGACTTGCTGATGGTTCTAGAATCATGGGAGCTATTAAAGGTAGAGATGCAATCTACGTTTGGACAGACACTGCATTGTTTCTTATGAAATTTGTTGGTCAACCTTTTACTTTCTCATTTGAACAAGTTGGAACTAACTGTGGTTTGATAGGTAAAAATGCATGTATTGAAGTTGACGGTACAGCTTATTGGATGTCTGAGAATGGTTTTTTTATGTACGATGGTCAGTTAAAATCTTTACCTTGTTTGGTAGAAGACTATGTTTATGATGACTTAAATACTACATCAAGAGATTTAATTAATGTAGGTTTAAATAATTTATTTGGTGAAGTAACATGGTTTTATTGTACAGCAGGATCAAATGTTGTTGATAGAATGGTAACATATAATTATCTAGACTCTAATGCTAAACGACCTATATGGACAACAGGAAGTCTAGCTCGTGCGGCTTGGCAAGATTCATCAGTTTTTGAAAAACCCCATGCAACTTATTATAATCCAAACAGTAATTCTTCTTACGATGTTATTGGTAATACGGATGGATGTACAATATACTATCAACAGGAAACAGGGACCGATCAAATAGATGCGGGTGGAGCAGTAACTGCTATTCTTGCTTCAATTACTTCTGGTGATTTTGACATTACACAAAGAAGAAGTAGCACCGGAGCAACTGTCGGTATGCCAGATCTTAGAGGAGATGGAGAATTTATAATGAGAATTAGTAGATTTATACCAGATTTTATTGCACAAACAGGATCTACTAGGGTAAGTTTTGTAACTAGAACCTATCCAAATAGTTCTTCAACTACTTCAAATTTTGATATAACATCGTCTACTACAAAAAAAGATACAAGATTAAGGGCACGATCTATTGCGTTAAAAGTATCTAATACTGCAGCAAGTCAAGACTGGAAGTTAGGTACATTTAGATTAGATATACACCCTGGAGGAAGGAGATAATGGCAAAAAAACCAATAGTACAAGGTGGAGTAGATAACTATTTAGGTAAACAACCACAAGTAGTTGCACCTAGAAAATGGCAATCAGCTCCGGATAAACCTGAAACAGAATTAGCTTACATAACAAAAGCAGAAAAAGATTTAATACTTAAAAAAAATATTCATGGTGGATTAGAACGTGGTCCTAATATGGGCCCTTCAGGAATCATGTCGTTAGATAGTTTTGGTGATGTCGGTGGGGCTGGTGCTTCTGGTGGAGACACAGAAGCTGGAGGCGGAGCTATGGAAGGCAGAGGTTTTTCTGGTAGAGGACCAAATGAAACTCAATCTGGTTTTGATTCAAGAGTAGCAAATCAAAAAGAAATAATGCAAAAAGCTGAACAACGACAAGCTAATAGATTAGGTTATAGAGAACGAAGAAATGTTGTCGATATGAATAGACCAGGCAGATTTGGTATAGGAAATTTATTGAGTACTGCATTAGGTTTTGTAAACCCTGCTTTTGGTCTTATTAGTAGAGGTATTACCTCGATGCCAAAAACTTTTAATACTTTTAAAAATTCTTCATCTTTAGTTGATTTTTATAATAATATGAAAAATCCAAATACAATTGAAGAGTTAGATGAAACGACTTTAGCAGATCAAGTTAGTCCTGATCTTCCTTACGCAAAAACATATTTACAAAGTTTACAACCACCTGTTGTTATGGATCAAGGAATACTGGCTACTGATAGATTTACTGACAATAGAACAAACTTTGGATTGGGACCTTACGATGGCTAAAATAGTACAATCATTAACTAGAGCTGAAGAAGAATACAGCAGACAAAATTTACAATCATTAGTTAGAGATTTAGATGGTGTAATAACAAAATTAAACTCTTCATTTCAAGATGAAGTTAAACAAGAGATAGAAGCTAAAAGTTTCTTTTTAGAATAATGGCAGTAGTAAACCAATATAAATTTTATGGTAAAACAACAACGGCTGCTGAAACAGTATCAATGCTTTCGCCAGGAGTTAACGAAACTATTATTATAAAATCTTTAAGAGTTACAAATAAATCGGGTTCTAATACACCAAATGTAACTATTAAAAACAACGCATTTGAGATAGTAAATACACAAACATTAACAGCTGCTACTAGTGTAGAAATATTAACTTTACCTTTAATTTTAGAAGGTGGGACTGTATTATCTTATACTACAGCAGGCACCGTATCAGATGGTGTGGTGTTTGGTATTAGTTATCTCAATATATTAAAGGAGAAAACAGACTAATGGAAATAAAACAAGCAAAAGTAGAGACTACTTATAGACATAAAAAAACTGGTCAACTTTTTAAGGAAAGAAAAGACTGGGAAAGCAAAGGTTTTAAGGACGAAGAAATGGCACAAGACGTAAAAGTTATTATGCCACCTCTTGATTTGTTTGCAAAAACCAAGTAAACATAGGAATTAAGGTAAAATTATGGCAATATCTAGAATGCAAGAACCCAGACAACAATATGGATTAGGAAGTATCGTTAAGAAAGCGGTACGAGGTGTTAAGAAAATCGCTAAAAGTCCATTAGGTAAAGCAGCTATTATTGGGGGTCTTAGTATGATTCCTTTCGGTGCTTCAAGTACTAGTCTTTTAGGTAGAGCAAGTTCAGGAATTGGTTCTATGTTTAGTGCAGGTAAAGCAAGTCTTGCAAATAGATTTGGTCCTAAAGCTATCGGTGTAGATAAGTTTGGTAAAACTATATTTCAACGAAAAGCTCCAGGTTTTCTTAGTACGTTAAATCCTTTCGGTGATAACTTTAGTGGTAAAAATGCATTTCTTACAGGAGGTGCTTTAGCAACTGCAGCACCTTTTTTAATGGATGCTTTTGCTCCTGAAGAAATAGAAGAAGAAGTAACAGATGTAATGGATGTTGGTGCTATTAGACAAAGTGCAAGAGATTATTACCAAGGTCTTGGTGGAAAAAATTTAGCATTTATGCCTCAAAAACAATTTGTACAATCTAATTTTTATCAACCTAATGCAGATGGTGGTAGAGTAGGATTAATGGGTGGTGGTGATGCAGGTAATGCACAAGCAGAACAAATGCTTATGGCAGAATATGTTAAATACAAAAACAAAGGTGGCACACTATCTTTTGAACAATTTGTAAAAGCAGTAATGCAACAGCAACAAGCACCTGAAGGTGCAGGTATGGAACAACCAGAACCTGTTATGATGGCAGCTAATGGAGGACCTGTACCAGATTCAACAGTTGCAGGATACACTACACCAGCAGGTTATAATAAGTTTGATTACAGATCAGGCGGAGTGCCTGTAAGAGTTGGTAAACAAGAAGGTGGGATCATGGAAACCGAAGAAGCATCAGAAATGATTGACATGGGTGGTATGGAAAAAGATTATAGAGAGACAGGTGGTTTTGTAGAGATGGGTGGCAAAGAAAGAGCTGACGATGTACCCGCTAGACTATCTAAAAATGAATTTGTATTTACAGCAGATGCTGTTAGAAATGCAGGAGGCGGCGATATAGATAAAGGCGCTGAAGTTATGGAAAATTTAATGAACAATTTAGAACAAGGTGGTGAAATTTCTGAAGAGTCACAAGGATTAGAGGGTGCGCAAGCAATGTATGAACAACAACAAATGTTACAATCAAGGATGATATAATGGCGATAGCAGATTTTATAGAACCGGCGATAAAAGATTACGCAACACAGGCAACGGCCACTTACTCGGCACCTATTGATACAAGTAAATTTACTGGTAGACAATTTGTTGCTGGCGAAGATCCATTACAAACACAAGCAATTAACATTGCACAACAAGGTGTAGGGTCTTATCAACCATTTTTATCTGCAGCACAGACTGCACAACAACAAGCAGCTCAAACTGTAGGTGGACTTGGTGCATTAACAGGACCACAAGCTTACCAACCTTTTATGTCACCTTACCAACAACAAGTTATTGATACAACTCTTGCAGAATATGACAAACAAGGTTACGCAGGTGAACAACAAATTAAAGATGCAGCAATTTCTTCTGGTAATTTTGGTGGTGGTAGAGAAGGTGCAATGTTAGGTCAATACCAATCAGATAGATTAGGCGACAGGGCAGCACTTCAAGCACAACTATTATCATCTGGTTTAAGTCAAGCACAACAGCAAGCACAACAAAATTTTGCTAATCAAGGTACATTAGCGGGATTACAATCAGGTTTAGCTGGCCAACAATATGGTTTATCTAATTTCCAAAGACAAAGTATGGGTGCTGATGTTTCTGCACTAGGGTCTCTTGGTGCATTAAGACAAGGTCAGCAACAAGCATTGTTAGGAGCTGACGCACAAGCAGCACAGACTGCAGCTTACGAACCTTACGGAAGACTATCACAATACGGTAACACATTAACTGGTTTAGCAGGTGGTGTATCAGGACAACAGTATCAAGAACCTCAAGCTGCAAGTCCTTTCTCAACTGCATTAACTACAGCGTTAGGTGTTGGTGGATTGTACGGAAAAATATTTAATAAGTAGGTAATTATGAAACCATTAAACAGACCAATGTTTAGATACGGCGGCCCTATCAAAGAAGGTGTTATGTCAGGCATCAGGGAACCTAAAAAAGATGGTGGTATGTTATTGGTTGGTCAACATCCAGATAGATTTAAAGATGCGGGTGGTAGAGAAAAACACGTAGCACCCATTATATATGGAGCAGGTATGGGACTAGCAAGACTAGCGCCTCTTGCAATGAGAGCAGGTCCTGCAGCAATGAGATATGGTAAAAAAGGCGTTCAAGCTGTTAGAAATTTCTTTGCTAAACCAACACCGGTTAAAGGACCAGTTGGTTCAAGTGTAATGACACCAGGAAAATTTACGGCACAAAAAGGAGTTAGAATACCTTCATCAGGAACTTATAGTGGTGTTAAATTTACTCCAGGTTCTAAAGTTGCATCACCGGCAGGACCAGCAATGGGAGAAAAACTTGTTCCTACAGGTGTTGGTAAATATTTAGAAGGAACTATGACTGGTAAATTAGGTATAGGTTTATACAAAGGAGCAACATCTCCAACA
>WLWG01001079.1_pt1 | contig 25965 bp, 35 predicted proteins | sample 6712871 | NCBI WGS metagenome assembly WLWG01 (sample SAMN12718693, study PRJNA515312) | sponge metagenome | isolation source: marine sponge | host: Mycale hentscheli | place: New Zealand: South Island, Marlborough, Capsize Point | collected 2003-05-01
AGAACTTATCTCATAAACACGTTTTCCAGTATCTGGGTCCGTGATTTGTTTTCCGTCGATGTAGTTGTATTTATTACTTTTCTTCATCTTTACGTTCTTTCTTATTTTTTAAAGATTGTCTGTAACTTTCGTCCAAGTCTCGTTGTTCTTGTTGCAGTCTACCAAATATACTATCGTAGTTGTCACGATACTTATCATTTACTGGTCGTGACTTACCATCCCATTTTTCTTTCTTACTCATAGTTTATTTTTTAACTCCTTTATATATTCTTCATCTTCTTTTCTTTGTTTGTTACGTAAAATTTTTGTGTGTTCACGCCAAGCCCACGCATTTAACATACCTGCCCATTTCATTATAAAATGTAAACCTTCATATATAAATTTATCGAACATCTTTTTGTACCTCTCTGTACTCATCTAAAGATATTACATTATCTTTCAAAGCAATAGAAGTGTAATGTTCTATAACCCGTTGAATTTTAGGTAATTTTGTATGTGCAAAAGGCCATATCAAACAACACACATAGTACGCATCTCTAAATGTGCAACGCCACCTGTATTGTTTTAAGTATGGTGTACCATCTACACGTTTACCTTTTACTTTTTTAGGTGTCAGAGTACCAACACCTAAAACTTCATGTAACCACATGAGAACACTACGGTCAGTCATAGTGATCTCCATGCTTAGACGCAGACTATTAGATAGTCTGTATCCAGGTTTACCTTTGTGTCTTTTTTTCTTTTCAATGCCTCGTCTTATATGTATAGACCCTTCTCCATCAAATAGGCCGGCGATATAAGCTTTGTCAGTATCATCTATCATTAATGCACTGACATCCCTTCTTCCTCAATATCAGAAAAATCTTCATCGCCATAATCATAAAGTTCTCCTTGAGATTCACAGTCCCAGCATTGATGAATCATGTCTTCTTTTTCAATAATACATGCGACTTTTACGTAGCCATTACCTTTACAGGTAGGACATACATATACTTTTTTAACTTTTTTTGAGTTTGCCATTTAGTTTTTTTGCTTTCTCGTTTGCTATTGCTTCTATTGTCTTTGCTACACTTAATTTTGCATCAGGCAATAATACCTTCGACAAAGACTCCAATATCTTATATGTTTCTTTTGATAGAGAAACATTTTTGTATTTACTCATGTCTGTCATGTTGTTTCCTTTCATATTAAAACTAGTATATAATGTACTTTATAGGATTGTCAATGATAAAAGTATTTATTTTTTCTTTAGCTATTTGTAGCGGTACTATGCAAACTTGTACTGAATTACCAGGTGCTGCTAAAGTTTATGATAATTATAAGGATTGTGTATTAAATGGGTATCAATACTCTCTTGATTATCTATCAATCTATGATGAAAATTTATTGACAAATAATAGAGTTTATACAATATTTAAATGTAAAGAATCGTTGACTCAATCTAGCTAATATGTTAGTGGATATTTAATCTTCTCACCAAGAACCTATCCCACAATATTTCCCCTCTTAGGGATAGGTCTATTTAATTCATATCAAACCAGCTGCTTTCCGTGCACGTACTCACAGCCGGCCAAACTCCAGGTTGCTACCTTGCGGTCATCGCTAACGTACAGGGAAATGCCATCGGCAAGATTTGGACGCCCTTGAGCTTTCAAATTTTATTTACAAATACACCCGTAAAAATTACCACTGCCATCATTCATGACATGTAGATTTAAACTGTCGGCGTACGTTGTTAGTTTTACTCTTAGTATTTCGCACAGGTCGAAGCAATTTACTTTTACCAACAAAGACATATGTTCCATCATCTGCTTTGTGACAGGAACTAATTGATACAATTCGTCGTTTTGTATTATTAGATCCATTATTTATTTTTTTGTCTAAGTTTTCTATTTGCTTCTCCCACAGTTGTACCTAAATTTATTATCTTTTTTATACTATGTGCTTTTAGTTCTGCAGTTACACCATATCTTTTCCAGGCTTTTTTCATTACATTAAGTTCTAATAAAAAAGTAGACCATTGACTTTGTGATGCTCCTTCTACGTTTATTGTTACTGTCTTCATTTTACAAACACCTCTCTAATTTTTCTACCTGGTATTCTTGCATTTACAAGTGGTGCATCATCTAATCCATCCATAGAATCTATATAAACTTCTAATGGACCTGCATGAGTTTGCATTGTTATAAAACAAGATCCTTTTGATCTAATATCAAAATGTATACCTTTAGCATAACGATCTTCAAAATTATTTTTTCTACGTATTGCCATATGTTCTTTGTCTCTTCTCATTGTTTTCTCCTTTATTACTTTCATGTCCTATATATAGGATACTAATGGATGTTTGTCAACCCTTACCTTGGCCTTTATATCTTCGAGTTCTTTTTTGACGTTTTTCGTTCTTATTTAATGATTTTTTATGTTTGCGAGGCCCTCTTTTTTTAGGCTGATCTCTTGTTTCAAACGATTTAAATTTTTTAGCCATCTTTCCATTCTTTTACAAACGGTGTAGTATCCTTTGTTCTTGTAATAGAGGGTAGATATACAATTTTACCATTTACATGTTGTACTAAATCTGTACCGCAGTTTAAGCATCTATATAATTCATTACTTAATCCAACTAACATTGTGATCTCATCACATGTTGGACATTGACCATTTACAATCTCTGTTGAAAATTTCATTATCTTAGTATAAGCTTTTTTATAGATTTTTCACCCATATAAATTTCTGTTTCTGCTTTCGATTTTATGCACTGGTATTCTATATGTTTTTTAGACGAACGCATAGCAATTCTTTTACCTTTTAAACATTTTGACATAGACTCTTGTATTCTGTGCTCTTTTATTTCACCATTAACAATCATCAACAATGCTACAACCATTTCAATCATTAATAACTCTTTCCATTTTCTCTAACTTTATCTTTTAATTTTTCTACATCAGCTAATGCTTTTTCTAGTTGTGCTTTTAAAAATTCTATATTAACCTTGTTCGTCATGTTTTGTTCTTGAGTTATCTCTAACTTCTCTGTTGTCTTATACAAGTCTTCTATCAACATGTATTGTTCTTGGTCCGTGGGCAGTTGTTCACTTTTCTTGAGCAGGTCAGCTTGGAACAGTTCTCTTGATGTCTCTAAACTTGTCAGTCTTGCTGTAATCTCGGTGTATGCAAACACACCCGCTACAACACCAGCGATGATCATTAACATGTTCTTGACTGGCATGCTTACAGATGTATTTTCACTTATTTTCATTTAGTTCCTATCCATTGAAATATAGCTATAGCAGTTGTGATAGTTCCTGCAAGCCAAAGCAATACTTTTACAGCACCTTTACTAAAACTAACTTGAAGTTTTAAATCGTTGATATCTTTAGAGTTTTTTTCTACATCTTTATGTACTCTATGTAATTTAGAGCTCATATCATTAACAGCCTGCACCAATACATTTATAATGGTTGGTGTACTTTGTTTTTTACGTGTTTTTTTCATTGAGGTGCCCCAAAAAAAGTTAACAAACATATCATAATAATAAGTATAGCTGTAAATCTATAATCCATCCTGCAGCACCTCATGTTATTTATATTCTTACTTAATTACGTAAGCTACAACAAGAACAACAACTATAAGACATTCAATCTTATGATCTGCCCAGTAATGCATAGCTTTACTTTTTATTTTTTTAATCATTTTTTTTCTCCTCGATTTCATAAAAGAACTTGTCTGTGTCTTCGGTACGCCAAGCCCTGCTATCTTCAACATTCCATTCAGAAGTCTGCACTTTCCAGTCAGGAGTACTATCTTTCACCGTGAAAGAAGGTAGGTCCCATATACATCTGTTATTAGGTTGTGCTGCAAAATTGCCATCATCTAAGGCAATAATGTGAGCGCACTTATGTTCGTGCGGGATCTCTGAATGATCAGTGTCAAGTATATTACTGTCTGGATGTGCAAAGTCAACGGTAAATAAATACTTACCTGGATGCCATTTTTTATCTTTTCCGATATACTTACCGGCTTGTCCGTCTAAAATATCCCAACGATGGACAGAAGGATAATAAGAAAAACAATTCCAGAGCTGTAATTCATCAAGTCTTTTTCCGGGCACTCCACGTGGGTCAAATCCCTTTTGAATAAACGCGCTAATTGGTAAGCGATAAAATACTGCACCGTTTTCCATAATAGCATGAAATAGTATAGCCCTTCCTGTAAGAGCGCTGATACCAAAGATAATGCAGTCTTCAACTTCTCCATGATGTTTTTTACAATCATATAAATACTCTCTTCTTATTTGTGCATAGGTTGCTGGTATGTTTGCATTTAAGTAAGCCATAATTTATCCTCATTTTATTGTACCCCAGTTTGGTCCAGATTCATAGTCCACTTTGTTAGGTACTTCTAGTTCTACTGCAGACTCCATAATCTCTTTTATCTTATCTGCATTACCATCGACAGATATATCAAGTTCATCATGTACTTGTATATGCGGTACGATACCTTCTTTATATAAATCAACCATAGCTTTTTTAGTCATATCAGCTGCTGATCCTTGTATCAATTTGTTCAATGCTTTGTATGTGTAAGCTCTTTTGATCCCTGATCCGTGTTCCTTGATGGCCTCTTCATGAGGCAATGCTTTATGTATACCAAACTGTCTTGGTTCCCATAAATTAAACCTACACCTTCTACCAAGTAAGGTTCTAATTTTACCGGCATCTTGTGCTCTTTCCATAACACTTTCCATCAACTGTTTAACAAACGGAACTCTATCATGATAAGTTTTAAAAAGATCGTTAGCTTCTTCCTTAGATACACCTAACTCTGCTTGTAATTTATTTTTACCCATACCATAAAACAAACCAAGATTAATTGTCTTAGCTTGTGATCTAGGTATGTTAGCCATCTCTGCAACAATCTTATGAAAGTCTGTGTCTGGTTCATCATTGTATGCATCAACAACATCATCTACTTTATACATGTCATCTAAACTCGCATAATGTGCAACTAGACGTGGCTCTTGTTGACTGTAGTCAAAGCAACCCCAAGTGTGTCCTTCTTCAGGAATAAACAATGATCTGATCCGTGGTCCAAGTTCCTTGTTCCGTGCAGGTATCTGCTGTAAGTTTGGATTGTTATAACTAAATCTACCAGTTACTGTACCACCTTGGTCAGATCTAATCTGATTGATCTCTGCATGAATACGTCCTTTGTGTGAATGCTTTAGTATGGTATCTATAAAAGTTGTGTGAGATTTATTTATTTCTCGTGCATGTGCAATTTGTTGAACCACAGGATGAGGATGGTTCTGTAAAAAATTTTTAGTAAAGGATGGTGCTTGTGTTTTCTCAGTTACGTCATAAGGTAGGTTTAGTTTTTCAAAAACTTTGGCAATGGACCTTGCAGCCCATATTTGAATGTCTATTCCTGTTTCCTTTTTTACTGATAATAATGATGATTCTTCTTCTGCAACTAATTGTTTCTTCAATTGGTTGGCTGCTTGGACGTCTACACGGACACCTAAGAATCTCATATCAACGAGGCAAGGAAAAAGTTGAGTCTCGAGATCGAAGATAGATTCTACATCTTCATTTACAATTTCTTTCTTCATTTCTTGCCACAATTTAAAAGTTAATACTGCATCTTGTTCAGCATACTCTCCAACATACATTGCAGGCAGTTTATACATCTCTGCTTTGTGATCGATGCCCCAATGCGCTGCAGTTTCCTTTAATACAGCCTCATTCTTGCCTATTCCAACGTAATCACGACCCAAACTACCTAAATCGTATCGAAAGCGATTCTCGTCTACGAGAGAGCCAGCAATCATGGTATCCACGATCTTACCTTCTATTTTAAGGCCCATAGACCTAATCCAACATACATCATACATTGCATTGTGAAATATCTTAATTGCAGGTGTTTTCAGTACATCGGTAAACCATTTGATAACCATATTCTTATCCATGTTACCACCACCTTCATGTGCAATAGGATAATATCCAGACCAACCTTCTACAGCTACAGCAATTCCTACAACTGCACCATTACCAATCACAGATCCTGAACCTGTTGATTTTAAATCTGGGTCCTTAGTTTCTAAGTCAATAGCAATCTCATCATACTTTGATAAGTCTGGAAAATATTCTGGTGGTAGCCATTCTGTTTGTGGTTTGAATATAGGTTTCATGAATAGTCTCTTTCTAAAATCATTTCTAAATAATGTATTGCTTTATTTATGTCTTCTTCTTTCCCCTTTGACTGATGTCTACAGATATATTTTATAGCATTACCCTCCGCAAAAAGCAATTTGTTTTCATTTATAAACTCTGCTGGTTGTATCTTCATTTGTTTATAATGTTTTCCACCAACTTGATTGTCTAATGAATCGTATGTTGCTTTTTTAAATAGTTCTTTGTTTGTCATAGATTATAAGCCTTCTTTTTTTGTGGTTGTATTATATATAAATTTTTCTCTGTTCTTGTGCATGCAACATAAAATAATCTGTGTGTATCATCTGGATCTTTTTGATAATCAATAAATGCTGCACCAGATAAGTCTGTTGTTACAACTACATTCTCTCTTTCGTTACCCTTAACACCATGTATAGTTGATATACTAATTCTAGGATTTTTATTTAGATCTTCTCCATTTTTAATTAATTTTTTTATTTTTTTTATATCTTCATCACCTACTTCATCTAATGCTTTATCCCACTCAACTTCTGTTTTAAGTCCATACTTCTCTTTTAAAGTATCCACATCATAAAACCCATCTTTAATTATTGTTTTAAATAACTTTGGATCCCAGTTATCTTTAGTCATCTTTGCAACAATTTTTTTTATATCATTATAGTGAAGAGGTATGCCTTTTCGTAAGTCATTCCATTTTTGTATAATCTCATAAATATTTTTTACTCTAGGAACTGCATTTCTTCTTTGCCAATACAATTCTTTTTCATCCAATATTTCTCCAATTTCAGCTAACATATAGTTAGCTGATGCTAACACCAACCATCTACCATGTGAAAAATCAATTTCATAAAGATCATTACATTTTTCAACAGATCCTTCTTCTTCTTTTGGTAGCCATTCTTTTTCTACTCTATCATTTACTTTTTTTATTATTTTATTTGCAAGCTCAAAAGGTTTTTGTGGTACTCTTTGTGATTGATTTAATATAGTTCTTTTACCCTCTAAGTTTATAAATGTACTAACATGTGCACCATTCCATCTGTATATGGCCTGGTCATCATCACCTGATATGTATGAGTCTTGTGCCTTCTCTTCTATCTTTTTAACTAATCTCCATTGTACTAAACTTAAATCTTGAGCTTCATCAACAAACATAACTCTTAAACTTGGTGCTTCACCACTTTCTATAAATTTATCTAACATATCTGGAAAATCTATAAGACCGTGTTGTTCTTTATATCTTTCTAATTCTTCAACTATGATTTCTAACTTATCTAATTGTATTTTATTATTGTTATGTAAATTATAAAATTTTATTGGGTCCATTTCTTTTGATCGTGCTAAATTTATTAACTGTATGTATGGATCTGGAGAATAAAATATACCTTCATAGTCTTCATCTTGTCTTGCACCTTCTAATTCTATTTTCATTTTTTCTGATAATTCTTTGTAGTGTTTTGGTTGCATCACCTGGTTCTTATTTATACCAAGTTGATTAAAACAAAACGAATGTAGAGTTTGAAAGTATGGTATATCATTATAAGATAGTTTAAACTTATCTACTGCTCTTTGTTTACCTTCCTGTGCAGCGTTCTTACTAAATGTAAAGTAACCAATCTTATCCGCTGGTGTGTTAGCTAAAAATTTTTCTATGTGTTCAAGTAATGTATGTGTCTTACCTGTACCTGGTGGTCCATATATTATATGACGCATTAGTAATTCTCTTTCTTAAATGTTTTTGGTTTGTATGTTTCTATTTTTTTATCAAATCTAGCTACAACAAATACAGATATTTTTGTTTTACCTACACGTTTAGTTGTACAGTTTAAATCATCTTTCAACATCTGCGATGTTCTTTGATATGGAACTCTCCAATGTTTTCTTGATAGATAATTATTAAAGAAGTTATCAAATACGAAGTGATGAAATCCATCTTTTGTATAAGTACCACCATTACGTAAGTCTTCATAATCGTCTTTTTGTATTCTGTTTACGCAATAATCTTCCAGGTAATTATTTAAAATATCTTTTGTACTTGTACCTTCTGCAGGTTCTGTGATTTCTGCATTAGTTAATAATGCAGTTGTAACTTTTTTCCAGTCACCAACTTTTACTGTTGGTGGATTTATTCTTAATTGTTTAATACATTCTTCTTGAAATAAAACTTGATTAGCTAAATGTTTTGCTGAGTCTAAGTAAAGTCTATCACCATCAACGTTTAGGTAATAATAGGGTTCTTCTAAATTAACTACTTGTAAATCTGTTAGACTTGGAAACACTGGTTCTTGACCTATACCAAATTTTCTTTTCTTACATAATTTTTTATCACATAAACTACACATAGGTTGATCATTACATTTGTAACCCCATTCTTTTTTATCATGTTGTTTTGTAATTATGTTTACTTCTGTATCTGACAGTGGCTGTTCCATTGCAGTTTCATTAAACACTATTACTTTTGATTTCCAATTATCTGGCCATTTAGATTTTGCATACACACCGTAGTGAAACAATGCATTATTTCTACCACCTTCACCAATTTTATTTTCTGCCATTAATTCAATACATGGTGGTCCATCTGAATAAGGAGTCTCTGGTCTTTTAATTTCTATCTTGCTAATGTCTTGTTGTTTATTTCTTTCATAGAGTTCAAAAAAAACATCTACAGTAGCAGCTTCACCATCCTCCATAAAGGCATATCTTGTTGTCTGACCACAATTAAAGTATGGTAAATTTAAAAAGTTTCCTGTATCATCTTTTGATTTTAATTCTCTTTGTTTAGGAAATACTTCTGATCCACCATAACCCAATACAGACCTAATCTCATTTAACTTATCTTGCATCAAACCTGCTGATACATAATCCTCTGTAAATAAAAATACATGAGCACCACCAGATTTTGATCTACATACTACTAATGGTAATTGGAATTGTTTTATCTTACTAATTAATTTTTTGTGATCAAATTCTGCGTAAGAATCTATGTCGATACATCCCCACTTACATTTGTTGTCGTCATTGATTGGTATAATACCTAAACTATCAACACCATCTAAATGTTTTTGCCACAACTCATCTGTGACTGGTTCTCGTTTAACAAACGATTTACCTTTAACTTTGTTACCATCACCATTAGACTCACCCACTACGGTGACACCATGTGCACGGTCTAATCCATCAAATATATTTATAAATCTTTCTATCATACAAAATAAAAGTGGGCGTTGCCACTCTCGCTTAGACGCCCACTACCTAGGATACTGGTTAGTAGTTAGAAGAACTTTTTGTAGTTTCTTCTGATCCGTGCTTAGCTTGGACTTCACCTTTACCCACTGATTCTGCAAAAGCTTTAGCCATATCATATACAGCTTTGTCTGTTACAGGACCAACCTTAGCTACATCCCAACCAAACCATGTTCCTTTGTCATTAGACATCTGAACGGTTGATAGTTTATAAATGTGGCTATAAGTAGGCGGTGTAAATAAACCATTTTTACCTTGCATCTTGATACCCATCATCATTGAATTCCATTTTCTACTAACTTTAAGTTGAGTAGACTTCATAGAAATTAAAGCTGTTTGTGGGTTATCTCCAAGAGTCAATACAAAATGACTAGCAGTATTATCAAGATAATTACCGTTTGGTAATCTGTCTTTATAATCCTTACCTCTAGTCGTCTGACTTACAATATCACTATCTGCATCGTGAATTGCTACAGGTGCACCGGTACTGGTACCTCTGTCTTGCCATTCAATGTACTGTCTTTTGTAATGAGCTGGTACAACATTTAATGTGTCATACAATTCATTAGTTACAGTGTTTATTATTTTGCCAGGTTCTGCACCCTCGACATATTTACCATCACGCTTGTTTACTTCTGGTGATAGTTGGCCCAAAATTTTTAAGAAAGGCAACGCAAGATCTTCTTGCGATATATTTTGAGCGCCTTGTGCTGCATCAGCTTCCATATCAAATGTTGCTAATGCTCCTTCTTTTTTTTCTGTTACTTGGTTCATGTTTATTTGTTCCTTTTTATTGTTGTCTTATTCTCTGAGAATACCCCAAAGATTTCCGTTGGCATTTCTTTACCCGCCTCAATACGCTCACGGACTAGCGCTTTCAAAGTCATGGGTTCAACCTTCATCTTTTGTGTCGGTTGAAACCCTTGACCTTTCGCAAGTTCAGCATAAGATGCTGCCTTGTTATCCTCGTTACGACCAAATGATACCAAGATCTCGTTCTTAATAATATCACCTAATCCATTGTTACGAAGCCAGTTAAACGCCGCTTCTTTATTTGCTTCTGTAATAGTAGCACGATACGACGTTGAAACTTTAAGATGTGATCCATCTTGAAGTTTTAATTCTGCTAAACCCATTTCGGACATCATGGTAGGTATAACCTCACCTGATATACGTTGGTATTCTTTTTTTAAATCTTTTATATTATTCTCGCTTGCCTCTATTCTTTTGTGCAAGCCCTCTAACATTTCTACTTGATCTGCAAGAGACTGAATGTTTTCAGTTTTCTTCATTGCATCTTGTTGGTCTTGTTCAAAGTTAATCATCTATTTCTCCTTTCTCGTATAGATTAATCTCAATAGGATAATATTTTCTTTCTTGCTTATCCCACTTCAATACATTGTATTTACCGTTTGTAATATCAGATACAATAGAACATGCAACACCAATAATTGCAGGATCACCTGTTAATAATAAATAATCTCCAATCTTAAAATCTTTTAAACCTTTTCTTAATTTAAAAATTAATGGACCAGGAGAAAAAATCATTTGAGAAAATTCCGGTAATAAAAATTTAAACTCACCATATCTAGACGCACCTATAATATTTATTTTAGGATTGCCTGATTGAGTTCCAGGAATTTCTTGTATTACATAAACTATTCTTTCTGACATTGACAAACAATATAAACATGTTTATATTAATGTCAACTAGAAAGAAGAAAAATAATTATGGATTATAAATTTAAAACTAAACCCTATGCACATCAATTAACTGCATTAGAAAAATCGTGGAACAAAGAAAACTATGCCTATTTTATGGAAATGGGTACAGGTAAAACAAAAGTATTAATAGATAACCTTGCTATGTTATATGACAAAGGCAAGATTGATGGTGCATTAATCGTTGCACCTAAAGGTGTTGTTAAAACTTGGTACGAACAAGAACTTCCTACACACTTACCAGACCATATAGAAAATGTGTCTGTATTGTGGCAACCTAATATTACAAAAACACAACAAGAAAAATTAGATTCTTTGTTTGAAATAGATAGTGCAATACATATTTTAGTTATGAATGTTGAAGCTCTATCAACAGATAAAGGTGTTAAGTTTGCAACTAAATTTATTAACTCACATAAAGCTATGATGGCGATCGATGAGTCTACTACAATTAAAACACCTACAGCTAGACGTACTAAAAATATAATTAAAATTGGTTTAAATGCTAAGTATAAAAGAATCATGACCGGTTCTCCTATTACAAAGAACCCATTAGATTTATACACACAGTGCGAGTTCCTTGATCCGTGGTTATTGGACTTTAGTTCTTACTACGCGTTTCGTAATCGTTATGCTGAAATGAAAACGATGCATGTACACGGACGTTCTATTCAAGTAGTAGATAAGTTTCAAAATTTAAGCGAGTTATCTGACACTGTAAAACAATTTTCTTACAGAGTATTAAAAGAAGATTGTTTGGACTTACCCCCTAAAGTATTTATCAAACGTCATGTAACACTTACAGCTGATCAACAAAGAATCTACAAACAAATGAAAGATCAAGCTCTTGCTGTACTCAATGGTAAAGTTACAACCACCATGACAGTTTTAACACAGCTGATGAGGCTACATCAAATTACATGTGGTTATGTAGCAGCTGATGATGGAACTACACAACAAGTTGAAAGTAATAGACTCAATGAATTAATGTCTATTTTAGAAGATACAGAAGGCAAAGTTATTATATGGGCTAACTATCAATTAAGTGTAGGTGAGATTATACAAAAAATAATTAAAGTCTATGGTCCTGATTCCTATGTTCACTACTATGGTTTAACACCACAAGAAGACAGACAAGATTTTATTCGTAAGTTTCAAAATGATCCTAAGTGTAGATTTATTGTAGGTACACCTCAAACAGGTGGTTATGGTATTACACTTACTCAAGCAAATACTGTTATCTATTATTCTAATGGTTATGATCTAGAAAAGAGATTGCAATCAGAAGATAGAGCACACAGAATAGGACAAAAGAAAACAGTTACCTATATTGATTTAATTGCTGAAGATACTATTGATGAAAAGATAGTAGAAGCTCTACGTAAAAAAATTGATATTGCTAGTCAAGTTATGGGTGAAGAATTAAAAGATTGGATCTAAACTAAATCTTTTGCTTTACCTATTATAGGTTTGTATTTTACTTTTTTATCTTCTCTATAAGCATGCATGAACTGTCTTCTTGGTTGATAAGGGACATAACTTGCATGTATCCATCCGGAGTTGGGCTCACCAGGAGTGTAGAACTCCAAAATTAATTGATCTGTTTCACAATTCATATGTACCCAATCAGCAACTTCAGCGTTGTCAACTCCTATACATTCGAAATCAACGGCCTCAGCTTTTGCATGTTGCGATTTTTTAGAGCTACCGATTGCTTCACATAACTCCTCGCTACGATATCCTGATGTGACCTTAACTCTTCCGAAATGATCTCTCACCGGTTGCAATACATTTTCACATAATGCTTTTAGTTTCTCAACTTGATCACTATTAGGATTATTATCTATACCTTTACGAATTGCTGTATCCGATTTGATTAACTCTTGAAGAGTAAAATTTTGTGAAAGGTTCATTTTTATATGTTATTAACTAGTAATGCAATTATAACTGCACCAGCTGCACCCAATATCATTTTTTCTAATCTAAGTATTCTTTCTTTTATTTCTCTTATTTCTGTGAAAGTTTGTTTTTGCATAATCTTACATAGCTTTTCATGAGAATCAATTCTCTCTGCTACAGATTTTCTAGCCATTATATTGTAACCCCCGTCACAATAGAAACCCGATAGGACTTGCCTATCATACCGCCCAAACTTTTAAATTTGTTTATTATCATGTTTTTTTTGCAATAATTTGTTCTGTTGGTGATAGTAATGCACTCTGTGTTCTTGTCAACCCTGTTTGGGGATTAACGTTTTGTGCTACATTTTGTACTTTTGGCATAGGTGTGTTACCTAATGGTGGTGTTTGTGGTTTACTTGTAAAACCTGGTGAACCAGGAAAAATTAAATCTTTTAACATACCCGGTACTTGTTTTATTTTTTGTTGAATGAAACCTTCTTCTTTTAATGGCTGACCATTTTCATCATATATTAATCTACCTTCTTTATCTGTTTGATATGTTTCGTTGTCAGGGTTGTAACCACCTTCTAATTTTTTAGTTTCTTCATTATATGATTCAGGAAAAAATTTAACATTACTATATTTATCTATGACTCTATCTAACTCACGTTGTGGGAATAAAAAATCTCTGTTAGAAGTATAAATATACTTACTATCTCCTTCGTTAAGTCTGTTCATTTGATCTTTTATAGTTTTAACTTTGGTTTCAAATCTAGGTTTTGAATAATTAACTGGTGTAAATCTTCCATCTAATAAATTATTGATTAACTTTTTAGAAGCTCCTGATCCTTGCATAATTTCATATATTTTATTTTCTGATAAATCTAATAATTTTAAATCTTCTATTCTAATGTACATGTCCTTTTGTATTCTTAACGCTTCTTGTTGCATTTTATTAAATTTTGAAACTGTTTCAGTCGGGGTTTTGTTAGCAAAATCTTTTACATCATAAAAACCTTCTGTTTCATCAACAGCTCTTAGTAATCTATTCATCGTAGATGTAAAATATCTAAGATCTTTTTTAACATCAATTCTAATGATCCGTGTTCCAGTAAATAATGCCAGTAATTCATCAGACAAGTTAACTGGTTTACCACCTTTAGTTAAGTCTTTTGATAATGCATCACCAATTTTTTGACCACTAGATACAAAACCAGGTTTAACACCATCTAATATGTAAGTTAATGATTTAATAAATTTATCTCCAAGATCATCTGATTGTGTGTACACAGACCCTCCACCATCTTTTTTACCATTTCTAGTAGTGACATCTATAAATCTATCAAAACCTAAAGGCTCAGATACAAATGGTTCTAAAAATTTCATTACAGGACCTTCTTCTCCAAACATTAAATTCATAACATATGCTTCTGTTTCTTGTGGATTTAAATTTTGTTTTTGTGCTTGTGCAAGTGCAGCATCTAAAGGTTGATACAAACTGTCATAAGGACTAAAGTATGAAAAATTAATGGCAGCACTTTCACCATTCTTCCAACCTTTAACAGCTAATAAGTTTGATGTTGCATCCCAAGACGCAGCTGATGATCTTTTGTATGCGTTCCATTGTGAATCTGTCGAGTTAGTTAAGAACTGTGAAAGTTCTGTAAACCCTTTTCCAACTGCATAACTAGTCATAAAAGCACCTGTTAATCTTCTTATACCCATTTGTTGAATTGCTCTATTAGGATGTGCAGATTCTTTTAGACCTGTGCTAATAATGTTTGCACCGGTTCTAAGTATTTCTGCAGGAAAAGATATAAAGTTTCCAAGTGGTAGTTTTCTTAACTCCTGAATAACAGGTGGTACTTTACTATATGTTGGATAAGTATTTCTTAAAAGATAAGCTGACGCCTCTTCTATTGCATCATCAAATGTTTTTTTAACCCCTGTGATTTGATTAATAGGCTCAAACTCTTTACCCATATATCTAAACCAATCTTTGACCTCATCTAAATTTTTTAATGCCATTGAAAGTTGTGACTTACCATATTCAAAACCATAGCCCTTCCATAAATTATCTCCACCAGCATATAATCTTGCAACTTTATCAGTAGGTGCCATCTTCATTAACTTATCAAATAAAGCGTCTGTCGTATTTATAGAACCATCTTTTATTTGACTTAAAACTGATTTCATTTCTGATGCTACAACGTTCTCATCCCATACACCTAATCTAACTAATTTTTCTACATAGTTATTAAACTCTACTTCATCAATTTTATTACCACCTGCTTTAAATATATCTCTTGCAACAATTCTCATTGCATCTGTAACACTTGCTTTACCACCTACGTGACCATTCATTAATGCAAAGAAAGAAGCTGATGTAACGTTTCTAACTTGTGTTTGTGGTGAGTATAATGTCTTACCAATTTGTACACCAACCTTAGCTTGTAAAGCATGACGGTAAAAAGCCATCTGAACTAATTTGTCTAGTGTACCACCCATACCTGCAAACCCTTCTACGTATTCCGGGGATGCCCATTTGTTTAACAATTGTGATTTCATTATACCTAATCTTGGAACACTTTTTATTTGTTGTGCACCAATAAATCCTGCATTAGTTGCATCTTCTAAGCTATTAAACAACCAACCATTTTTTAAACCAGACTGTGCTATATAATCTGCAGCTTTTTTATTAGCCATAGATGAAATAGCTTCTGATGTAGTATAAGCAACAGATGCTTTTAAATTTCTTTCAGGACCCAATAAGTTTTTAATTTCGTTTGGTAATTCTTCTCCTGTTTTTAAAAATTTAAATTTATCATTTTGTAATATACGTGTCCCTATTTCTTTTAATTGTTTTAACGGTGCTTTACCTTCTGCTTTACCTGTTCTTAATATATCTTCTGCATGCATTTTTGCAGATTCAATATAAGCCTGTTCTGGTTTTAATTTTGGAAAAGTATTTCTAGCAGATTCTCTTAAATTTATATTTTTTTTAATTACATTGTTGGCTATGTAGTCAACTGCTTTATTTAACACTTGTGGGTCTGGAACATATTCTGGGTTTCTAAATGTTTGAAAAGATCTAACTAAATATTTACCAATGTTATTTATTTCAACTGTTGCTAAATCTTTTGCTAACTCATCTGCTTCTCTACCTTTAGGTAAAACTTTTTTAAATTCACCAACAATACTTTTAATATCTTTAGCTAAATCTTTAGATAGTGCTTGTAGTTCTTGAGGTAAATCATTTAAACTTCTTTGTCCTTTTAAAAATTCATCAACTTGATCCAAAAAATATTTTTGCATAGGCTGTGAAGTAGTTGCCTTGTTGTAATCGTTTTCAAATTTTTTAGCTAAATTATATGCAGTTTTTTCTAAACCTTCATATGTTCTATCTATTTTTCTAGCTCTACCTTTTATATATAATGTAACCTGCTCACTAACCCCTTCTATATCTTTTGGTTGTTTCCCGTATGATCTAAACCAAGATAAAAAATTATCTATTCGTTTAATGTTTCTATTTACTTTGTTAGGTGATGTAACCGATTGTAATCTCCATTTTTCAAATGGTGGTAATTGTCTTACAATTTTACCAGACATACCAGACACTAACAAAGGGGCTACCACTTTACTTACAGTAAATTTACTTGCGTTCTGTAAACCATCCGCCACTTCTTTTGTTAATGGAGCCACAACTTTATTACCTAATAATAATTGCACTGGTTTAATTACAGTTGCATTAACTCCTTTTGCACCTAATTGTGCTGCACCTATACCAAATTTATTAGCAAGTAATGGAGACAATCCGTACTTGTAACCTAATTGTGTAAATTTACCCACTAAAGGAAAACCTCCACCAACTAACGTACCTTCTGCTCCGTATTTAATTCTGTTCCTAAGTTCTGCTCCTGCTTTTTTTCTACCTGTTAAACCTTTAGTGTCTTCTGGTTCTACAAAAAAAGATTCTCTTCCAGGATTAGATGCTAAAAAATCTGTAACACCAACAATGGTTGCACCTTCTGTTACTCTTGATGCAATTTGACTTACTTTTCTAACTTTACCACCTTTAACAGCATCGGCTGCTTTTTTCATTTTAACAACCGCAGGTATTCTCCCGGTGATTTTAGCTATCGTTACGCCTGGAACACCAAACTGTGTAAGGATAGATGTAAGTTCTCCTCTCCATGTTTCAGGACGAGTGGGTTCATTTTTTTCCATCATGTTTTCAAATTTAGATAAAAAATCTGTATTAGCTGCAAGATCAGTTCCTGCAAACAATAATGAACCTAAACTATTTTGTAGATCATAAATTCCTGAACTAATACCTTTTGCTATTTCATCAAGTCCAGTTGTGTAATCTCTTTCTTGTGTAATTTCTTCGTTGTTAATTTTAAATGTAGGAGCTTTTGCATCTTCAAGTTTTTGTGTTTGTTGTTTAGGATCTTCTAAACCTACAATTTTATTAGCTAATCTTTTAGTTGGTTCTAATGTATAGTATAAATCTAAAATACTTTTAGGGTCAGGCATGGCCAACCACTTCACAGATTTTTTAGGTTCTGTTTGTGAAGATAATTCACTTTGTATTTTAAGTTTAATTTGATCTAAGTCTAATGGTTTAGGATCTTTTATTTCAACTTCGATGGCTTCATCTTTTTGAACATCTTTGAGAAATCGTTCGTAGGCAGTGTCAGCCATGTTACGCCTCCGATGGTAATACTAAGTTAACGCTATATTTTTTGTTAAACTGAGTCACATCTTGTTGTGAAGAAATTGTAGCAAAGTCTTCTAAAGCTTCCGCACTATTAGCCATTAACTCTACTATATCATCTGTAATCTCTGCTGGTAATCTTGCTCTTAATTGATCGTAGCTAATTAAATTATTTTTACCCTCATCCATTGGTTCTTGGTCCATGGTCATTGGTTCTTGAGGCATTGACATTGGAACTTGACCCATGTCAGCTCCACCACCCATTTGATAACCTGCTCTACCGCCAGCAGCAAGACTATTTATTTCTCTTCTAATATCTTCAATTGCATCGGCTTGAATTTGTGGATCATTTTGACCCTTATATTTACGGTTTTCACCTAGTTTTAAATCTTCTCTATATAAATCTTCTATTTTGTTAGGTAGATATCTATCCCCTTTTCCTTTTACATAAATTTCCATCAATAATTCTTCACCCGCATCTTTTTTAGAATAACTATTATAATCTTCTTGTAACATTTTTAATTCTGTTTCTTCTCCTTCTTCCAAAAGACCTTTTTCTCTTTTATCTTTTAACTCTAAAAATCTTGGCATTATTTCTCTTAATGCTTTAGCTATTTCTAATTTTTCATAAGTCTTAGCAGATCCACCTTCTCCTTCTGCTGCTAAAATATCAATTTTTCCTTCTAAAAGTGTTTTAAACAAATCAGCTTCTGCTGCTTTTTTACTTAATCTTTGTGTATCAATATCTTTAAATAATTGATCTGTAGGACCCTTAGCAGATTGTGCTGCAGTAGATAATAATCCACTAAACCCTTTTCCTGTTGGTGTTCTTGACATTAAATCTAAACCAAATGTAGTTAAAAATCTGTTTCTTGCTTCACCTTCTGGTCTTTGCATATAGGGTTGATATGCTGCTAACAAAGCAGGATTTTTCATGTCTTCAGCAGTTTGAAAAACTGCTCTACTTAAATCATCTTGTTGAACCATTCCCGGATTTTTATATTGTTGTCTAGGTTTATCTAGTCCTGATGTAATACCAGTTCCAGTAGAACCACCCATTCTAAACATCGGTCTTTTTAAAGTTCTGTTCATATTATCTAGGTCTTAACGCGCCGTATATCCCTGCTCCAGTAGCCGCTGCACCTAATGCAGTTTGTAAGAACCCTGGATTTGGTACTTGTGATTGTTGTGTCCCTGATCCCTGCATCCCACCCATGATACCTGTAACAAGGTTACCGTAGTCTTGTAATTGTTCTTGTGGTTGATATGCAGCCATTCTAGTTGCTTCTCTTTGTGCATCAAGTCCTGCTTGTGCTTGCGCTTGATTCAATGCGCCCAATGAACCTAACGTTGAAATATCTGTTCCTTGTAATCCAGGTAACGCTGAAGCTAATCCCATTTGATTTTGAAATTGTTGTTGTGCTGCTTGTTGTGCTTGACCAAAACCTTCTTGTAATAAGTTTGCTTGTAGTCGTGCTCTGTTCATATCAGAACCTCTCATGTATTCTGATTGTACAACACCTTCTCTTCCACCACCGAAAGCTCCTGATGCTACTGCTTGATCTCTTAAACCCTGTTGTTGTATTTGTGCATTTCTATCAAACTCTGCTAATGAAGTATCCATAACCTGTTGTTGGTATGGTGACATAAACTGTTGATAAGCTTGTGGACCCGTTGCACCTTGTGCAGCTTGTAAAAAAGGTTGATAACTTCCTACACCTTGTGTAGCTAAAGCTTGTGCTTGTTGTTGTAATTGATCTTGACCTGCAATTTGCGGTGCAAGTCCTGCTAAATTTTCTTCTCTTGTTGTAAATGCTCTTGCAGCATCTTGTCTTGATTTAAAACCTGCAGTAGTTTCTCCCGGTTGTCTTGTTAAACTTTCAATACCACCAGTTACAACAGGAACCCCTGTAAGGCCTACGGCCTGTGTGGCTAAATCTTTTCCTAAAGATTCTACGAATGGTGCTGGTCTTGATATTGTGGTTTGTGTTGCCATTATAATACTTCCTCTAGTCTTTGTGATGTTTGAAACATTTCTCTAGCGCCATCTAATCCTTGCGATTCTTCCGATACTTCACCTCCGGATTCGAGGTTTTTCATCATGTTATACATGACTTCTGCGCCCTTGTCTATATCTCCTTCACCTGCGTTTCTTACAGCGTCGGCTGTAAATACAAATTCATTTTTAGATAATCTTGCAGGTACATCGTCAGCTCTTTCCATTCTACCAAGTGGCACGAACCCACCTTCAGCTCTTAAATCCATTTCTTGACCATCCATATCTAATAGAGGCATAGTCTTCTTGGCTACTGGTTCTGCATCACCACCTTCAGCCATAAATCTTCTAGCTAATATTCTATTAGGATTGTTTCTAATAGCATCAATATCTATACCTTGAGTTCTGTAATATTCATCCAAATCCATTTTATCATCTTCTTCTTTACCTACACCTAATGCATCTAAAGCCATAGGAACTCCTATACCTAAACCTATACCACCTTTTAATGTTGGCATAAAAGATCCACTACCTTTTGTAATTCCTAATTTACCAAGTAAACCTTCGGTAGCTTTATTAAATATACCTCTTCCAGGCATTGAATAACCTTTTCCTGCAGCAGTCCCAAATAGTTTACCTTTTAGTCCACTAAAAAATCCTGTTCCTGCACCATAAGACCCACCCATAGCACCTAAACCATACATCAACGCAGCTTTACCTAATGGAGACTTAGCAACTTTCTTAACAGCTCTTGTTGCTTTCTTAACTAACTTACCTAAGAAATACATTTGTCTTCCTGATTCAAGGTCCATGATTCCTCCTTCAGGATCATCTTCATCTTCCATCATTTCCATCTGCCTCATTCGTCCACCGTCCATGGCACCTTGTCTAATACCAATTGGAGAAACACCTTGACCTATTGATTTTAAATAATCACTAAATGCTCCCGCACTAGCAGTATTACTAAACATTACTCTATTTCCATCTTGAAGCCCTACAGAAGTCATAGCTGCTCCCCCCATTCCTATTGGGTTTTCTTTTGTGTATTCATCAAAACCAGTTTTAAATTGTTCTGGAACTTGATTAAAAGTTTCTCCTGCAAACGGAGTATAGCTTGATGGTAGATTCAAAGAATTTTGCCTTTGGTTTTGTATAGAACCTGCAATTGGAGAACGTGGTTGTTGATTAAAATTAGTATTAAACCCAGGTCCAGGGTGTCCTATATCAAACATACCTTCACGTCCAAAGTTTCCTGCACCAAACATACCTCCACCCCCACCTTCACCTAAAGTAGATTCAGCTGATTGTAGTCTTTGATTTATTTCTTGTAACATTTGTTCTGCAGAAGATACGTCACCACTTAAATCACTTAGTCTAGGCATGATACTTCCACCTTGTTGGGACATAATTCCACCTCGTTGAGCAGCAACTCTGCCACCATCTGCTGCAAACTGTGGTCCACTGAAATCAAATATAGAGCCCATGAATCTTGGAGCAAGACCTGTGTAGTCTCTAGGATCTACTACTTCTTCCTCTTCTGTATCATCTTTTGGTATAATTGGTGGTACGTAAGTTTGATTGTTACTGGCATCGTTGTCTCCACCTTCACCATTTCTGTCAGTAGTTATGTTACTAGGAAATAAACGTTCATATTCTGATTGAGATAATTTATTTTCATCAAGCAAAGATTGACCTTCAAAAACTCTATTTAATAAATCTTCACCTCTACCAAATCTACTAGCATCTGCTTTTGTTTTTTGTTGCGATAGATAAGGACCACTTGTAGCAACTTGCATTAAGTCTTCTTCTGTAAAATCTTTAGCCCAATCAGGGACTTCGCCTGTTATTCCACTTATTAAATTACCATACAGTCCAGGTAAACCTTTTGGCATAAGATTTAATTTTCTCATAGCTAAAACTTTATTTTTATCTATTGAACTTTGTTTTAAAACATTGCCAAATTTATCTGTTAGACTAAAACCTAAATTAGAAAGGTTTTTTTTCTCTTTAGCTTTTTTATCTGCTATGGCTTTAGCTTTTTTATCTGCTATGGCTTTAGCTTTTTTATCTGCTATGGCTTTATCAGCAGCTCTTTTTTTTGCAGCTGCAAGATCCGCTGCTTCTTTTTTTCTTTGTTCTTCAGCTAATCTATTTGTCCTGTTTGAACCCCCACCTATATTAGTAGTTTGACTTGGGTTTATATTACCACCATAATTACCACCAGCTGATGCTCCACCTGCTGGTCCTTGATTAGTACTGGTGCTTCTACTACTAGTTCTTGAAGAAGGCCTAGATCTTCCGCTTTGATATCCACCAATACCACGATAACCTGGTCGTTTACCATTCGCTGGTTTGTTTACAAGTTGCTGGTATTGTTGTGCGTTTGTTATTGCCATTATTCTGAACCTGCTCCTAATGGTGGCATTGCTGCTACTTTAATTTTTAATGATCTTGTTATGTGTTCTTTTTGAGTATCTGTTTCAAGATTAGCAATATCATCTTCTGCTTCTTTATCTGAGTTGTACTCATAATTAGTTTGTGTATTTCTTAATACTACTTCTGTTTCACATTTAACCACTGGTACTTTTTTACCATTGATTATTGTGTATGCTACTTCTGCTTCTTCTTTAAATGCCATATTATCCTCCGCCTCCTGGTCCTGGTAAAACACCACTGTCAGCTATATATACTCTACTAACTTCTAGCAAAGCTGTTGTTCCACTTATACCAGATGTTACAGAAGTTGCAATTCTCAATTCATCTAATTCTTCTAATACTACAGACCCTTTTAATAGGTTACAGATAGTAGGTCCAGTGATATCTGCATAAGCTATTAAGAACTGAGTGTTAGAAGAGCTATCATAAATATATGCTTGTACTACTTTATTACCCGTTGTATTCGTTATTTGAATAGTTTGAAATATAGCTCTAGCCTCCGTTGGACAAGTATATACTGTCTCAGCGGTAGTTCCTGTTGGTGCATAAAATGCGTTTTTATATACGTTTGCCATTAATTATCTATGAGTATTAACTCAAATCCTCCTGATGCAGCTGATGATGCAGACGCTATTGCTTGAAAATCTATATCTGTTTTTTCTGTGTATTTATTAATACCATACTTTCTAAATTGATTAAACCCTCCTCTTGCATTTGCAAACTCTTTTGTGTTCCATGCTGCATCTGCAACTGCATTATCTCTACTTAGTAATCTAAAAGTATGTTCATTATCTTTTGAAGAAGAAAAATCTAAACTAATTAAATAACCTGATTTGCCTGCAGGAATAGTGTATATTGCCATTAACGTTTGACCAAAACCAGAATTGTCTACGCTTATCTGTGCTATTACATTTGATGATGATGTATTTGTAAAAGTTATTGTACCTTCATTCGTTCCTGTTGATCCAGCGGTTACTACTCTTGCTCTATAAACCCTTAAAAAAGAATTAGTTGTTGTGACATTAGTTGTACCATTCATAGTAACTGTTTCGGTTATAACAGCCCAGTTAGTATCTAAACCTTCTATTTCTACTGTTCTTGCACCTGTGCCAGAAGATGAATCATCTGTATCATCACTTACTACATTTAAAGTTTCAGCAGCAGTTGGCCATGGATATAAATTACTGCCATCCCAAATAGATTCATAGTCTGCTGACTTTACCCCTGGATTTCTACCAAATTTAGAAACTTTTGAATAACCTGTAAAATCACCTTTAGCAACTGCAAGATAAAAATCTATATCACCTGACCCTGGTGCGGAACCTGTTATGTTAACATTATTACAACTCATTAACAGTCACCTCCACTACCACCTTTGAACCATGTATAACGTTCATTGTCTTCTTTTAAATCCTGTAAATATGTAGAGTTTAATTGTTCTACAATTGATGCAATTGCTCTTTGTATTTGTTTTTGATTTGATGCATCATATTCTTCTTTAGGTTCAGGTAACCTTACAACTATCTTAGCCATTATCTACGTCCATCCGGTTGTACATCTAATCTTATAGTCCCAAATCTCCATGATTGACCTTCTCCAACATTTTTTATTTCAATATTAACAAATCTTCCTCTGGCTCTTGTATCTTTTTTTTGAGTAGAAGTTGTAATTTTAAACGGACTTAAAGCTGTTGTTGTTTGAGAGTCTGAAGGATATCTTTTAACAGCAAGGGTTACTTCTACTTCATCTTGTAAATCTTTAAAGTCTGGTAAGAATCTCCTGACTGCTAGAAAAACTTCTCCTGCTAATGCATATGTCTGTCCTCTCTGTGCTTGTTGAAGATCATAATCATATGATTGTATAAAAGAAGTGACTATTGTTATACTACCATCAGGGTTGACTTGATCAGTACCTACTTCATGTTCAAACAATGTAGTTTGCCCGAGCCCTGATTCCCCTACAATTAATGGAAATGTACCTGTAGCACTGTCATTAAATTTAGTTGCAATAGGGTTAGGATACACGGTTGCATCAATCCAGGTAGTTCTAGCTTCTGTTCCTATATACCAAACACCCCCAGGTATTTTACTACTTTCACCATAATTAAATACAACATATTGATCATTATACTCAGAGTTTGTTGATGGATAGTACCAAACAACTTCTGTGTATTGATTATTTAAACCGGCATAAACTTGTTGTCCTTTTGTAGTATCAGCTTGGTCATAAACATAATCTTCAACAGTGCACGGTAAGGATTTAACCGTACCATCAAATGCAAAAAAACCGTTTGTAGACATCCAATAAGCTACACCATCTATTTCAACAGCTGCATTCTTACCTATTAATCCGCAGTTTGTACCAACTTGTTCGAATCCAAATGTAAAAGGCGCACCAATAAATCTCATGGTGTATAATGCATTATCTGTCCAAACCAAGATACTTTCTTTTGCTTTTAAAGCACCCATAATTTTAGTGCCGTCTTGCAGTCTTTGTGTACCAGCAGTATTAGTTGCTGTTGGTGTATATGAATCTATGTTTTCTTGATCCGAAAATCTTATAAACATATCATCTTGAGTACTTGGTGTGCCAATAGTTGTTTCAGTTCCAAGGTGAATTAAGTGACGTGTTGTAGGTGAAACTAGTGAAACCCTTGTTGCTGTTGGATTACTTGTAGTCTCAAATCCTGAAGTTGTTGTTGAGGCTCTTATTGTTAAAGCATCTGTAGCCCCTGCGTTCCAAGTAAATGTTTTACCATTTGCAATCGTTGCAATTAATACTTGACCAAAATTACTTAATGACCACAAACCTGGTTCTAGTGTTACATCATCTGCTGATGAAGCTGTTCCCCATGTTCCAGACCCCCAAGTATCTGTACCCCAACCATATCCATAAGATTGTGTGGCTGGTCCAACTTGCTCATAAGGTTTAACTTCTAAACTACCACCTGTTGAAACAGTTGCTGTAGCGTTACTCGATTGTGTAACAGTAAACACAGTCGCTGATGTAATAGATGTAACTTGAAATAATTTATCTTCAAAGTCAGAATCTGCATAACCAGTTCCTCCTGGTAAAGTTACATTATCTAATAATACAATATCACCTGCATATAAATTATGATTACTAGTTGTTGTAATAGAACAAATAGGTGAAGCATTTGTAGTTGCAATTGTTGAAGAAGATAATGTCGTTTTTAAAGGAGTAATGTCATACAGCTTACCTTCAAAATAAATAAGTAAAAATTTATCCGTTCCGATTGCAACATAACGATTACCCGCTAAATCAACAAATGCAAACTCACGCCTTGCAACACCAACAATAGTATCTGTAATTAATGAAGACCAGCCACCAACTTTTTCTGGCAACAGGTACCTAAACCTTACATTATCACAATCTATCCAACGTTGCTCAGCGCCAACTGATGTGTTTGTTTTGTCAATCCCTGGAACAAATTGAAAATCAAGAAGAGCCATAATCTTTGCTCCTATATTTTATCTTTATATATCCAGCCTCTTGTTGCATTAACATAGACTAAAGTAAATGCAGAACCATTAACACTCACCACTAAATCTGAAGTGCCACCTAAAATATTAGAACTGTTTCTACCGATTGTTAAATTGTTAGATGCAAAACTATTACCTGAATCTATAAAATGAACTTCATTACCGATTGCAGGTGAAGCGGGTAAGTTAATAGTAACAGGTGTACCAATACCTGACCCTGAAGTGTTTACTAAAATTTGATCACCATTAACTGCGGT
>WLWG01001080.1_pt1 | contig 25944 bp, 26 predicted proteins | sample 6712871 | NCBI WGS metagenome assembly WLWG01 (sample SAMN12718693, study PRJNA515312) | sponge metagenome | isolation source: marine sponge | host: Mycale hentscheli | place: New Zealand: South Island, Marlborough, Capsize Point | collected 2003-05-01
ACAGTTGAGTGTTAGCCAGACAGTTTAAGGCTACTCCACCACCGTACACCAGATTGTTACTACCAGTAAGTCGCTTGGCGTATTCGCAGTATCTGAATATTCTTTGCTCTGCTTGCATCTGTGCGGCTCGAGCTATAACCATGTCGTCCACACCTGGGAAACTCTCTGGGTCTAGACCTTTGTGGACATTGGTTTTCATTTTAAGCGCAAGTTTGCCTGATATCCAGGGCTTTTTAAGGAAGTAATCAGTGCTCATCTGGTCACTTACTTGACGAGCTAAGTCCTCGTCACCATATGCCGCCATGCCCATGAGTATGTACTCGTCCTCCATGGGCTTGAGTCCTACACGGTGTGTGACTGCTGAGTAGAACAAGCCCAGTGAGTTAGGAAACTTGATGCTGTGAAGCTTCTTCATCTTGCCGTTACGCCAGTGCCATATTGTAGCACTGTCAAACTCGCCTATGGCATCAATGTTTACCACACAGGCTTCAGTCATGCCAGAGGTCATTACACCAGCCGCGGCGTGACTATGATGGTGTCCCACTTCCTTGATGGGTATGCCTTGTAGCTCAGGATAGAAGTTTTTGATCCACCATTTGGCACTGGGCTCACGCAAGCCACGCCATTCTCCTGACACAATGTTTCTGCATCGCTTTAGCCATGTACGCTCATGCAATACAATAACATCTGGTGTGCCATGCTCAAGCGCCTCAGCAATAATGTCTGAATTGAGCCAGGGATCGTTCTTTTGTCTGCTATATCTTTCTGTGTGGGCCGCGAATAAGATGTCACTGTCATCCAGAACGGTTACAGCGGCATCATGGAAGCCCATGCTGATGCCCATTATCTTCATGTTATTACCTATAGATGAATGGGTCGCGTTTTCTGAGCTCTTGGATACGCTCTTGTATCTTACGCTCCTGATATTCCTTGAGCTCTTGCTCAGTCATATCCTTGGGATCTTTTTGTGGTTCTTTAGGTTTTTCTTCTTGGGTCATTATCGGCTCCTCTATGACTATAGATACTTATACCACGCGAACTATTCCATAGCCAAGAACTGAACTGCCAGATAGTCATACAGCCAAGTGAGATAATAATTAATATCACACTGAGTATGCTTGCTGGTATAACAACAAACAGTAGTTGTGGCCAGGTAATGTCCTGAGGATAATATAAATTTGGAATAGTCTTCATGCATAATCTCCGTATTCGTCATCTCTGACCGTATCTAATGTCACACAGTGTGGGCCGCCAGACAGTGTTCTACAGTGTCTGAGTTTCACAGGCAAAACATCAAAGCCTTGCGTTTCCAGTACATTTATCAAGTTTGTCTGTCGCTCCTCGACTGCTACCAGTGTGGGACTCAGGCTTAACACATTCATGCCTATCCAGGGCGAGCCAGGTGCCCAGTTATCTAAACAGGGTGTTACCACAGGCTCTGGTGCCCATATTTGTTGCCATGACTTAAAGTAGTCTGGCAAGTTGTCAGGATTTACTCTGTTAGGATTCAACAATACCTTGCCTGGTGCCAAGGGCAGTATACTTGTGTCCACATGAACATAAGCATAGATATCATCCATGACATGCACTGTGTAATCAGAGCCCAGGAAGGTTTGTAGCCACATAGCACCTCTGTGATTACCTGAGTTACTCACCAGATAGAATAAGTCTCTGCCGCATCTGATAATATTAGCGGCATCAAAGCAAGGCTCACTATTAGTGAGCGTGGGCTTATCAAGATCAGTGCGATCATATAATTCATCCAGTAACTCTGGCTTGGGTGCGCTAATGTGCGGTGAGCCAGCAGTGCTATAATTGTTTAGAACATGCCTTAAACTAAATGTTTCAAAGTATCTACTACGCAACGCCATGGGTGTTTCAATAATAGTGTTGCCCACAATCAAGACACTGTCTCTGGGGCAGTAATAGTAATAACCGTCTGTTTCCCAATCTGGTGACTTAACTGTTTTGAATGTAGCTGAGGGTTCAGGTCTGTGAACCACAATGCCTAGGTCACTTAACTGTTTAGCAAATGCATCTAAATCCTCCTGTGTTTCTGACATGATATCACTGGGGTAACTTCCCCAGGGCAAACCATTGACTGTATCTCTGTCAGCATAGTCAACACAATGTATGTCGTGTCCTTTAACTTCAGGTATACGGGCGTGTTCGGCTGTGCCCACTATCACTTCTCTGAGTGTGCCCCATTCTGTGTGTGAGTTTGCTTTAGACATGATCCATATCCTTCCAGGTTAAATTTGGCCAATTAAATTGTTGACAGATATCTGCTATATAAATTCCATTTTGCCTTTGCTCTGGCGTAGCAAATAACCAGGATGCATCATAATAATAGTCACCCTTTGAATCAAACCAGGGATCACATGTTTCATGATGTGCCTCTCTGTAGTCAGACTTTTTTAATGTATTGGCTTTGGTTGATTCATAGTTACGCAGGATTTCATCAATATCAGTGTCGATAATCTCACAGTGACCAGAATTTAAAAAATGTTTTTTGACAAATTCATATGCTTGGTCTGGTCCAGGGTGTGGATCCATATGGACAAATCTTTGTTCATCATATGATGCAAACGTTCTTTTTGCATTACTCTGAGTTATGTAGTCCTCATAGTTAATCATATCAGATATCTTTGCCAGAGTATCAGAGTATTGTTCAGTGATTCTTTCGGCTACTTTCCGGAGTTCGAGCTGTGCAACAGGATCATAATGAATTATATGGTCACTGTAATGTTTATTGTCTGACAGATACTTTACAGGATCATATTGCCAGGGATCAGTGTGTATGATTATTTTATCACATGGCAAGGTGTTATATAAATCAAGTATGAGTTTCAGATAGCATAAATTTTCCATGAACATATCAGTAATGTTTATTCTAGGCTCGCCAGTATGACCTTCACTCATGCTTGTTGCTGGATCTTCATTTAAATATATACTACCTTTGCCTGACCATGATGCCATGCTATAATCTATCTTATAATCATTTGTGTTACATACGTCTTTGCGATCCATGGTGGGCAAACTAATTAATATCAGGTCGTTATCAGTCAAGTCGTAGTTTTGACAGACATGATTTAGTTGCAAATAGACATATCTCAGTCCACCACCAGGCATGCTTGTCTTGAAGAACTTTCTGGCACTAGTGCCACGGGCAATTAAATCACTCCAAGTTATCCAACGATACATGGTAATACTGCATCCAAAATCGAAAACTGTATCATATTTGTCACGCAAGGTGTTCATGGAATACCTCATGTTTGCTAAGATCATGATATGTATCTGAACTTCCTGTTGTGGGATTCTTATCAGGTAATTCCTTTAAGAGTTGCAGGCCCCTAACAGCATCCTCGGGTGTCATATACATATGATAACCTATGCAACTAAAATCATCTTCTCGATACATGGTGTACATATCTCTGCCGTCGTATATCATGGGGCGGCACCAAGACACAAAGTCAGGGTCGTCTGTAAATATGCAACCTCCCCTGCCTAATTTTAATGTCTTTCTGTGATGAAAACTGGTGCACATATAGGTGTCACTCTCATACATGCCAGTCTCAAACATTGTTGCGGCATCCACAATACCTGTGTCGCCCAGATGATATTTGCCGTCCCAGGATTGATCTGTGAATTTAATTTTATTACCAGCTAAAATAATTTGCATAGGCACACTGCTGTATGTTCTGCCTGGTATATCTATGACTTGATTGGTTATCTCCAGATACTTCATGCACAGAAATAAAGCATTACTACAACTATCCACTACCACACAGTGTGTACTGCCAGCATAAGTTGCAAGCTCACGTTCAAATATTATAACTGCATCCCAGGGATCGGATGCCTGATATCCCAGGCTATGTAATTCAGATACTATCATTATTTTTGCGTCACTATATCATAGGGTTCACCAGCATCTTCATCAAACCAATAAAGACTGCGGTGTGGTAAATCTTTGGCATTATGACTAGCATTGCTGACATAAAAGAACAATCTAAATGTCTTTCTGCTGATGTCATCAGGACAATTTATGGGATCAGGATACCCATGGAATCCTCGCTTGTGGTGTCGCCATATAACGCACCTGTTAAACATAGGTGCTACATCCTGTATGACTTTGTTATTATTGAAGTCCTTGAATATAATATTACCACCATATTCAGTCTTCCAGTCTGGCTCTATGTATAGGATCAAACTAAGCATACGGTGTAGTTTAAGGCTTTCATTCCAATTAAAGTCAGTGTGAATACCCAGGAAGTCACCATTGTAACTGCGACTATATCCTGCTCCCACCAAGTAGGGATCAGGTATTAGATCAGCAATACCAGTAACTCTGGAGAGCCATTGCATGCCTGCTTGTGAATGCATATAGTTTACAAAATATTCCCTAGCAACAGGACAAACACTCATGTCAGTACACTCCTGCATGTGTGATTTTCTTCTAGTAAACTCAGTCCATTTATGATCAGGTATGTCATGAGTCTCTTCAGCCATGCTACGAGTAATGTCTGCTGGCAGAAAATCATCCAAAACAATCATGGGGAACGGAGGAGTGCCCACAAACTCATCGTTGAGCTTTTGATAATTACCAAACTTAAGGTCAAAATGTTCTGATATATTATTCATCTGAGTCTTTGTCAAGATTTACTTCTTCCTCGTTGTCTGCATTTACAGTTTCTGTCAGAGTCACTGCATTATACTTTTGCCGCCATTGCTTGGCATTTGCTCCACGTTCTAGCTCTACCTGAGTGGTAACTTCATCAGCTATGAGTTCCTGAAGCATGTCTTGTTTGTCAGAGTCTAATTCACATACTTCTGAAAACTTAGCAACTGTTACCTTATTTTGCATGGCAGATTGTTTTGCACTCAAAAATTTCTCTATGTCGTTAAATGTCTTCCATAGTAGGTTTTCGCGTACATGGTTTCTGTTACGCGAAATATCTATTTCATCACATTGCAATGTCTCTTGTATGGCTTTGTGTCTGTTATGCTCTAATATATGCATATCTCTACGAAGCAACGCAAGTTTTTCTTCTCTGGGTCTGAGTACCCATCGTCTCAACTCATCGTGTGCGGCTGTGAATCGCTGTTTGTGATCACTAAGACTGTCGTATGTGAGATCTATATCACAGAATTGCATCTTATAACCCTGTGCCTCCAGATATGCCATGCTACCATGTGTACCCAAGAGTATAAATGGGTGTCCACCTAGCATAGTTTTATAGGTTTTTTCTGTCAAAAACATACTATATTGATTCTTTGCATACTCTGACTCAGTCACAAAACTTAATAGGCTACGCTCATATAAGTCTCTGTTAAATTGCCCATAATTACCTGGGAGCCAGTCACAATGCTTTTCAGTACAGTCGTAGTCTGCTTGCAATGGCAAAATATCAGCAGTGCGTTCCACCATTAGCATATTCTTACTATTAGGAATATAGGTTGTGGCAGTATTGCCCTGCTTTAAATAACTATTCCACTGAAGTCTGCCTTCTCTGACCCAGCTTCCACTGATCAATCCACGGCCCTGAAAGTCTTCTTGTATAATCCAGTACAAGTGCTCCATTCTGTGTCTTTTGATTGTTTGATTCAAGCTCATGAAGTCTTTGGAGTCAGGATCTGCCATGGCTTTTAAAATTGGATTTTCTGATCTTTCTTCAGGTATGATAAATTCCAGGTGTTCAAAACATGGCAAGTGCATAAAATCTATCATGGGCTCACCTATTTCCTCATAACCCAGATAGTTTAAATCTTTGCATAACTGATAATATGTTTTGTCCATGTTAACAGCGCCACTCACTACCACAATGCTTCCTCTGGGTAACCCTGCCTCTTTCATGGCACATTGTATGTAGTAGACTTCTGTGTGGGTCAAATCTTTGCCCTCAGCACTATTGTCAACAATCAATACTAGGTTATGATTTCGCATGCCATGTTTTACATGTTCTGGTAATGCATTTATCAATGTTTTACTTGATTCCTCGTCCCATCTTTCTTCTTCTACCCACTGACCATCTTCTGTGAAATCGTAAAATACACTGTGCCCAGAAAATTCATGCAAATAGCCATACAGATTAATGTACCAGAAGCCTGGCTCATCATAGTTAGTGCTAATCTTGTGGACACAATTTTGTAGCATCATATCCCACAGATACCCTCTGGGTCTGGCATTTTGATCTTCTCCAAACAATGTTTGGCCCAGTATGACGTTAGGATCCCAGGTATGACATCGATTTTTGTCGTCCCAATAAAAAGTTATCATAATGTGTTTCCTTGTGTGACTGTATCTATGAGTACCTGATACACAGGACTTATGTTCAAATTTTGTAACAATTTAAAGTTATGTTGAAGTCTGGGTTCAATAAATCTTCTCATTTCTTTGATCTCATTGTCAGTAAATTTACTTATCTGCTCACAAGTTTCAATCACTTTTTTTAGTCTCAGATTATGATCAGTCGTTGTATCATATGATTCGTCCCAAAAATCCTCAAATGTTTTAAATCCTAAATTCTTTAGATGTTGTAAACTGTATGGTGCACCCAACAACACAAAGGGTTGCATGTATCTCATGGGCTTAAATGACTTTTCTGTGACACTAATGATGTCGCTGTAAAAGTTTGTTTCTGTGGTGATGTTTACGAAACTATCTTCGTAATACTTAGCTATGCCTTGGTTGCCACAATCATACACAACATCATAGTAGGTCTCAGGCCAGGCACTGTCCAGGATAAACTCACTCAGACGATCTTGCAGGGAATCAACTGCACTAAGATTCAGGTCCAATCCATCACAATGTGAGTTATTAAAAGTGCCACCTATGTGTTGATCATCATGCATACCACAGAAGCTAAAGTAACTATCATCCAGAAGGTTGTGTTTATTGAAGAGTGCTAATAGCATGGTACGATGTGACCTGGGTCGATAATTTAAACTCAGGAATTTTTTAGCTGGTAGATCAAAAGGACGATACTCAGGCATGTCTACATCACTTATGTTTTCTGCATAGCCTTCCAGGGCAGGCATGTAGGGCATGATTATTAACTCTGAGTTTATGTTTCGGTCTTGACAGTACTTTTGATATATCGTCTCGGCATTTGCTGTGCCTGTGATGTAAATAGTTTTCTTACTGGGTATGTTATGATATCCGACATATCTGTGAATCAAATCAAAATCGTCATGGGTGCAAAAACTTTCCCAGCCATGCTCTAAAACCAAGTAACCGTTGTGATTTCTAATTAAATCCAAGGTAGCCTGAGGCACTCTGTTACGCTCAAATATGCCATTTTCCATGTTAAACATTCTATGCATATCGTCCTTCCAACCCAGAGTGATGGGATATATAAAAATATCTGATGGAGTCATACTAGAAATGCCATTGATTTTAAATCTTTCATGACCACTTACACACCTGTGACCAAAATCAGTTTGGTTTGTTTTACTCTTTAGGGTGTCCACTGAGATCATGTCAGGATTTTCATGTGCCGCAAGATCATATAAGTCTGGCGAGCTAAGGTTTTCCAAGGGGCCTGCTGGTGCTATCCAGTTGTATGCAACATAGACTGGTTTATTCATATTACCATGCCTCCATGTAATTACTCAGTCTGGGGAATGTTTCTGCAAAGTTAGTGTCGCGTCTGGCATCCATTTGATTTACAAAATGTTGTAAATTTACCATATTGAGTTCAAGTTTGTTGGGATCCATGTTAGCATATTCTGTGTTCATCCATTCCAGGTTACGTCTGACTTTGTCTATTTCAAAATCGTAAAAGCCCACAAAGTCATGATCACCATCTAACTGATGTGATTCCATGAACTCCAGAGCCTCAGTAAATATGTCGTTCCATGATGTATCCAGGATGTTGATACACATCCAGTCAGGATATCTCAGTAACGGTACATCAAACCAAACTCTCTGCCTGGGGTGTACTTCATAGTCAGGGTGTTCGTTATAGGGGTCGTATATTTCTATATACTTTGTGCCCTGATTATCCCTGCTAAATTCTGATCGCATCTCTAACACAAACTTCAGATAATCAGTAAACCCTTCCATGCTCATGACATTGAATGTATTGATGTAAGTAATAGTAGTGTTTAATGTTTTGGTCAGGAACTCTTGTGACTTTTTACGCAAGTTTACAAAATCTAATCCAGTCCGTAGGTACTCAGCCTGATCACCCACGTTGTCCACACTCACAAACAACGCAGTGTGTTTGACTGCCATGTTGACATACCAGTTGTTGCCTGAACCAGGATTATATCTGGGTGACTCCCAGATTTGTATCTCCTCTAGCATTTGCATTTTAGTCAAAAACTTATCCCAGAGTGCTTCCTTGGGAGGACACAGGTTAGTTGTGATACTGAGCTCTAGCCAGGCGTTGGGGTTTTCATATATGTAGTCCAGAACTTTAAATGTGTTGGAGTCCATGAGTGGCTCACCGCCAGTCATTCTGAACACTTCCAGATTGTCGTATATTTCAGGCCACCATCTCCAGAAAGCATCCAGATAGGGATTGTCCTTCTGTGCTACTTTAAGAGGCATGTCCAGATATTTGGGATCGTTGTGAGCAATTAACTTCTTGTTGACGTCAAATATTTCCACAGGACCGTGTTGATTGACTTCCTCTTCCCAGGTAGTACTCAGATGTGGTGAACAATACACACATTTAAAATTGCATGCCTGATTGAAGTTCACTTCCACATATCTGGGATTTATTTCCATGTTTTTTGTGGTGCTGGCAATAATGTCCTTGCGTGAGTTTTGTGCCCAGTACTCGCCTGAACGATATACTCTGTCTGATGTACCACCAGCATCCTCAATACGCCAGCAGTACTCACAGCCCTTGGGGCGTTCGCCTGCCAACATTTGTTCGCGTTCACGACGTTTCTGTTCTGTGTTATGCAGAGCACCAGGATTAGCAAAAATTTCCTGTTCGTCTACTTTGTGTACCGGGGGATGATAACAACTCTGTGTCATGCCGTTTGTGAGATGCAGACTAACCTGTGCCCACTTAGCGTAGCACATGGTATCACTTATGTTGTTTAGTTGTTGTCTGGCAACCTCTGTGGCATCTGAATAATCACTCATGTCATAGATCCAGATGTTCGATTAATTTTTCTGCAATTTTATCATGTCCCTTACCGCTGGGATGCCCACATGGCAATATCCAGTCGTTGGGAGTACCCACACCAATTATCTGGTCAACTGGTATATCACAATTATCTTCCTGTGCCATTGCTAGACCATAAAAACTGTCATAACCTCCTGGTTCCCAGACAGTATCCCAGGGGAACATATGGAGAGCTTTCATGTTGGCATCGAATTCCCAAGTAGCCATTTGAAAATCAGTTTGGATTCCATCCACTGGCAGAAGGATCTGGTTTACATCTCTGACTATTCTGGTTCGACAATAGTAATCTTCAATTGTGGGTTTGTTTACACAAACAAAAGCAGGAAATGTCACAAGCCTAGCGTTATATGCTTTGCACCATGTTTTGATTTTGATGCCAGCATTGATAAAATTGATATAGTTGTAAAGTTCACTCCAGCATGTACGAGTCCAGGTAGCCTGACATGCATGCCAGGTATTACCAGTATGGAATTTTTCTAATTCTGGATCATACTCCTGAAACTGTGGCCACATTGTTTTATGATCGTTACCTATCTCATCGTAAGACAGTCCCTGGTCATTGAGCATATCATTTCTGGTAGCATCTGTATAACTCCATAAAACTATGATTTCCTCACACTTATCCCAGTCTATGGGATATGAAAAAAGTCTGTTTACTGAAGCCTGATTGCCGTTTCCATTCTGTGAAAAGTTTACGGGAACATAATCAGCATAGTCTGCAATCTTATTTCCAAAACTATTGTTGGTTTCCATGTTTTTGGTAACCAGTTCAAATTCACCTTCGCTGTGATTCATCCAATTCTCAGGCATGTCACCGTGATGATGTCTGGTTTGTATTCTGAGTTTATATTCCTCAGCTAGATCCAGAAGATCCTTAATGTCGTGATCCTTAAACACATAATCAAAATCACTAAACCTGCCATGACCTTTGGGTCTGACTTTTGCCATCATCTCATCTGTATAACTGGCCTGACCAAATGCAAAACTACAGCCTAGGGTAACCACCACTCTGGGATTTTTGTCTATGGCTTCATTGATCATTTCTATGTATCTGGATCTGTATCTGTGGCGATCCAAGTCTATAAACTCCTGAGTTTCCTGAAGTTCAAAATGCTTCATTAAGCGGTTATATGTTTTATCATCCATGCAATACTTTACCTGTAATAAATTTCATTTCTTGCCCAACTTCATCAAGTGTTTTGGTTTTCATGAGGTTGGAATTGTGTTTTAGTACTGATTTCATGTCAGTGTATATTTCAAACATTTCATCTGGTGTGCGTTCGCTCAGTGACTCCAGGACTTCACACATTCCTTCCAGCCTTTGTCTCATGGGCTTGGAATCCCAATCCTCTGACCACCAGTTGTCGAATGTCTGATATCCCATCTCTCTGAGTTTAGCCATGGTATGACGGTCGCCCCATACCATAAAGGGATGCTCCTGAACAAGCGGCTTAAAAATTTTCTCACTGCAAAAACACTGATACTCATCAGCACCAGCTTCTGATATCACACTGATCCAACTATCCAACAGTATGTCCTTGTTGAGCATCATCTGCCATTTGCCGCTATCAAAGTGGGAGAAGTCAGCCAGGTCATTGTTTTTATAGTTGCCATACTGATTTGGTAACAAGGGCAAATAACCGTTGAGCCTGACTACTGTTTCCTTATCGATAAATTCGTCCTGGAAGTGCAGAGTACCAATAAACTCTCCGGTGTGATCTCTGAGTAGATCATCATCGATGTGATTCATAGTACAGATGCCTTTACTGAGCAGATCTCTGTCTACCAGTTCTCGAAACAACCACATTCTGTGATTTCTGGGACGCTTTTGCAGACAGTTGTACAGGCTAATATTTTCCAAGTTATGAGCTTTATACTTTATGTGATCCAGGAAGGTAATGTGCTCGTGTGCCCACTCGTTTTCTCTGACACTTGCATAAAATACACTTGCTTCAAACAGGCTAAATCCAAACACACAGATGCGTTTATCCATGTCTATGTCATTATTATCACACCATGTGTTGTGTAGCTCAGGAGACATCAGGTCTCCAGTGATGTAAATCACACTCTGTGGTGGTATCTTATATTTTTTGATGCTGGAATAAAACCATTGCCACAACCAGTGAGCATTATATCCTTCGTGTGTTTGATCCAACAATATGGTAGCTCTGCCCTCTTGTAGATCAAGCAAACACTGATCCTCCATGCACTCAAACAAATTTTTTCTGTCAGGTAAATCGTGTGGTGCTAGATCTTTCTCTACACCATCTATGAACCCAGTCCATTGCATGGGATGACCAGCAACATTAGTTGCAATTAAATATCTCTGATCAACACAATGCCTATAATCCCAGTATTGGCACTGGGCATCAAACAATTGACTAGTTATCTCGGGCTTCAAACAGTTAGCCAAGCCATGAATACTTTGCCCAATGGGACTTCTACCAAATCTATGTAGTCCATTGGATAATTTATTGGTATCTGTCATGGGACCAAACTGTAGACAGTCATCATCAGTTGCAATAACTAACGTGGGTTCAGTAGTTTCCACTAGTGCCTCCTGGTGTGGTGTTTATTCTCTGTGTCTTTCTTAAATTTATCAGTTCTTGCACCTCAATGTCGTTCTTCTGGTCTGCTGTGGGCAGAAAGTTGGCTTTGAGATTTTCCTCTGTGCTTTGATCGTTAACCAGATAGTACATGGCTAAACTGTATCTACCATTTTGGCTAGGATTTGCTAATCCATGGTAACTCTGTGTGGAGTTTTCAAATATCACACAACTATTATACACTGGATCTATCAATTTGTCAGGTTCTTCACAATTATGCGCTCGGTCAGCTTTCCACAATCCCAATTGGCCGCCATGTGATGTTTGCCAGTCTTTGTTTAGGTATATCAGTATGTTGATTTTGCGTCTGTATTTTAACTTGGGGTGGTGACTGTAGTCAATGTGTGGATTTAACTTGCCTCCGGGCGGATAATAATGCAATCCCCCTCCGTGCAACCCTACGTCAGGCTCCAATCCAGGTATTCCCAGCACATCAATCAGATAATCTGTAAAAGCTCTGCTGGATAGATATGTAAATGCTTGATATACCTTGCTATCAAATTTATCCCACTGATTCAGAGTCTTTTTGTATTCTATAGCATTGTTATAGTAACCGTTCCACTTGTCTGAATCTGGATTGGGCAGATCTTGATACAATTCTTCGGAGAAATCACTGTCCCATAGGTTTTCTAAGTATGCATGAGGGAAAGGATCTGCATTCCAGAAATTATCCAGTGTGGATCTGTGTTTTTGTAGGTCTATCATAGATTGAGCCATCTGTTATTGCCCAGGGTCCACTCAATCACTTGTGCCAAACGGTCTTTGACAGGTTGTGGAGTCCAACCCATGTTGGCCATCTTCTCACCACACAATGCATAACGTAAATCATGGCCTGGTCTGCTACTATGGAAATCTATCATCTCATAATTCAAAGGTTTGCCCTGTACGTCAGCAATAAATTGTGCGAGCTCAAGATTGTCAAATTCTTCTGCGCCCACAATGTTAAACTTGGGACAACGTGCCTCGCCAAAGTCCCCAGACTCTGGTAGTTTGCGAGTTTTTAATAAAAACATCATGGCATCAGCAACATCCATGGCGTGTATGTAGTGTCTGCTACCTGCCTGTGTTTTAGAACTGTCACTGTGTACTGTAATCTTTTCGCCATCTCTGACACGCTTGATGCACATGGGAATATATTTCTCTGGATGCTGTCTCTCACCAAACACGTTCATGGTGTGTGTTACAATGATGGGCATGCCATAGGTATTCTCAAATGCTACTGCCATTTCCTCACCGCCTGCCTTTGATGCACTGTAGGGATTTGTGCTATTGTAGCGATCATATTCGGCATACTTTACACCATGTGGTGCTGGACCAAATACTTCATCAGTACTGAAGTACACAAACCTTTCCAAACTGTCTACGTCTTTGGCATAGTTAAGTATGTTTGTGGTGCCCACTACGTTGTCCATTACAAACTCAAGTGGGTAGTCGATGCTACGGTCCACATGACTACCTGCCGCTAGATGCGCAACATAGTCAACTTTGCCTATGGTTTTAGCAATCTGTGGATTGATCTCTGCTTTGAGATCATGATGTATTACTCTGACTCGCTTACGCTCTGTCTCAGGGTGGCTCATAACCACCTCATGTAATCTGTTTAGATTGCCTGAGTAGTCTAACCTGTCTAAGCTAACTATTCTCCAATCTGTCTCACTAAGTATTTTGTCTATGACATGGTGCGCAATAAAGCCTGCGCCACCTGTAACCAATATTGTTTTTGGCATTTTAACCTCTGTGTATGATGTCTTTGTCTTGTTGTTTTGATAAATCTTCGCACATTCTATAAAAGTTTTCCATCTCAGGAAATGTCTCTAATAGATTGGTGTTACGGCGTTGATCATATTCGTTGAACCAATTGTAAAAGTCGATTCGACCTTCATTAAGACGATGATCGTCGTATTGTGTAGTCACAAAGTAATCTCTGAGACGACGAAATCTTTCAAACTCAATGTCGTCAAACTTTGTGGTGTCTGAATTGTCTTGGTTGTCTGATATAAACTGCAAACATTCGTCCAGGTAGTGTGTAAAATCTTCCTTGGGCAATAAATGCATGTCATACATCAGGGGTTCCTTGAGATAGGGACTATCAAATCTGATCTTACGAACATTTTCATGCATACCTAATCCATCGGGAATCACATCTTCATACATAGCTCGCCACTCCAGCATCTTTTCCAGGAATTGCTTGTATGATGTTACTGTTAGTATGTTGTAGGTATTCATGTGGCTAATATGTGCCCTGGCACCTCTGACATAGATGTCCTGATTCTTTTCCCAGGTATCAATATCCAATCCAGTACGCAAATACTCAGCTCGCTTACCCCAGGTCTCCATGCTACTAAACAACTTAAACTTTTTGATGCTACCTGTCTCGCGCAGTTCATTGACGTTCTTTACGAGCTTTTCCACATGTCTGTGGGTCATGCCCAGGTTGCTATTCATGTTTAGTTCCAGATGTGGTCTGGGATTAGCAAGCAACTCTTCGAATAGTTTCCAAGTAGTTTTGTGTAACAGTGGCTCACCGCCAGTAATGCGCAGGATGTTTAGGGTCTTGGACATTTCTGGCCACCATTCCCACCATGCTTTGATGTATGGATTAGTTTCCTCTTCCATGGCTTCAAACCAACTCACATCCACATTGTGGTTCTTGACGTTGGGCACAGGACCATGCTTCTTGGCTTCTGCGTAAAAACTTGATGAGTGCATGGGGTGACAGTAGCCACACTTAAAGTTACACTCGTTACTAAACGCCACCTCAATGTATTCTGGGTTAACATGGAAATCATAGGGCCTGGTTTTTATCTCTTCCAGACGCTCGGGCTTGTAACTAGCCGCGTTGCGTATTTTTCTGTCTGATACATAATCAGGCCCAAGATTTTCCACATTCCAACAATACTGACAACCGTCAGGACGTTCGCCCACAAGCATCTCCATTCTCTGACGAATCTTTTCTGGAGTGTTGTGTAGCGCACTGGGATCTTTTTCAAGTTCCTCCAAGGGTATAGCATGAGGGTGCGGATGATAACAACTATGTGTTTCACCTCTGTGTAGATAGATTGTAGTTTGATGCCATTTAGCAATACAAAATGTGGGAGACATTTCGTCAGTCATCATGGCATCTATCTCATGTATGCGTTCAACCTGTTCTGTCATGTGTTAAACTTCTGTGCGAGTATTACCATAGTGTACAACTTCTACACCTGGTAAGTCTGGTATCTTACGCCATGGGTCAACCACAACGCTTCCCGGAGCAAATGAAAGGTCAGTTCCGTTAGCGGTTGCTACAGTAAGTGCCTCGTCTGCTTCAGTTACACGATGCTTGCCATTATACCAGCCCTTGACAAAATCCAATTGTTCACCATATGTGACTTCTGGATTATGTGCGAGCAAGTACACTGCGGGTCTCTCCATGATTTCCTGAGGAACATCATCGCCTGTGATTTCATCAAAGTAATGTAAATCACCACCGTGCACAGTAACATAGTGTCCCACAAGCATACTGCTGGAGCCTGCTTCATAGGGAACCAATGGCTTATAAGCCTTGCCCACAATAATCACTGGCATGTGTGGAACCTGTCCAGCACCAGCGTGTGCAAGATCTACCAAACGTTTAGCCATGTTCTCTGCTTGTACTTCACGACTCAGCATGACTGCGTCAAACAGATCGTAACCCAAGTCCAATTGCTCTGCCATGTAGCGTAGAGCAATGTTGTCTCTGGGGTGGCAAGCACCACCATCGCCCATGCCTGGCTTCATGTAGCCTGGACCCATGATGCGACGATCTGAGTTAGCAAGAGCATCACACACAACTTCTGCGTTGATGTTACCCTGCTTCTCGGCTACGTCTTGTATCATGTTTACCAAACTAACCTTGGCTGAAATAAACGTGTTGTAGAACACTTTGATACATTCACATTCGTCCCAGGTACCCACTACATACTTGGGATCGTTCTGCATGATAGTTTTGTAGAAGTCCATGAGCTCTTTGGCATCGCCAGTCTCTGAACCATCTTTTGTGCCAATCATTACCATCTCTGGATTTACCATGTCCCACTTTACAGTGCCCATGGCAATCAGATAGGGATTGTACACAAATCTGCTATTGGTTAACAGAGGGATAAACTCTCTGCGTACAGTGCCTGGAAGCACTGTTGAAATAAGGACAATAAGTTGATCCCGAGTTGCTACTTCATTTACCTCGGCGAGAACTTGCTTGACTAAGGTATAGTCAAAGTCCTTGTTGGGTAAATGGCTGGTAGGTGCTGATCCATCATATTCAGGGTCATGTGGTGTTTGCACTGCCACAAAAACGATATCCTGACCAGTCACTGCTTCACGCAGTGTGGGAACCATGGTAAAATTTTCTGGTTCCCTGGGCATTACATCGTACCCTACAACATCATGGACCTCGGCGACCATTTCAGCGCAGGCTTGTCCTAACTTGCCAACGCCAATGAATCCGATTGAGGCCATTTTGTACTCCTATTGTTGTTTTGTACTCCGGATATTTATATATGTATACCCATGGTGTCCATAAATATTGAGTACACAAGGAGACACAATTGTACGATCGATATTATAAATTAGCCGTATTTGGTGACAGTTATGCAGATGCAGGCCCGCCAGACAGTAAGTTCTATCGCGAGTCTTACTATCACAGATTGTCTGAAATGTTAGCAGAACAGAGTCCAAGTGGGGAAAAGCACCACCCTGACGATGAAAGATTGTATTACGAAAATTTAGGTATGTCAGGAGCTGGTGCATATTGGTCATATATTAATTTCAAAAAGTATGCAATTGATCTTAACTATGTTATAGAAAATGCAGTAATGACATTTACAGATACACACAGACTTCCCATTTCAAATCGCTATTATGCAGGCTCGGCTTGGAAGAATTTATTTAGAGTTGACAAGTTTCCCTTGCCTATAGAAAGGGAGTTAAACAATGAGGGAGTAAGTCCTTCTAAAGAACATTGGGAAACTGTTTTGTCCGAGATGGGTATGCATCCACAACCAAAACTAGGCGGCTATGACGAAGCTGATGTCTTTTCGATGTGGAATTTAGTTTTTGAGGATAACTATTATGGCGGTGATTTAGCCAAACTTATTAGTTTATCTAGTTTTACTAACTCCATTGAGATCGCAAAAGCCAGAAACGTCAATCTCGTAATTATAGTACCTTTTGTAAACTCCCTTATAGAGTATTTGGGGGAGGATCCTGATCCTGAGATAACCGACAATTTAATGATTATAACTGGCTTAGATAAAGTGTCTCACATGGAGACCAAAACACAAAGCTCATGTGCTGACTTATCAACTATATTTAAGACAGACCTTGTAAAAGAAGTTAGATGGAAAGGACACCATGTTGATGTTAGATGCAATCATTTATGTAACACTAACAATCAGGTTTTGACAGATTTGATTTGGAAAGGATTTGAAGGCCTAACAGGAATACATGATTTGTCTGAACAACCAGGACTTAATTTTGACGAGATACACGATTATGCGGATCTCATCTACTACGATTAATTGTTAGTCATTAAATCCTGTATCTGTTTCTCAGTAACCATAGCGCCGTAACGCTTGGGAGGAACGTAGGTAAACTTAAAGAATTTACTATACTCTGGGTTGGGTTCAAACAGCATCATGTCTGGAATGTGATGCTTGAGTGTTTCAGCACACTCTGTGATAGCGGCATCCAGGTCGCCTGCTACTACATTGTCGTGGATGTCAGTAAAGAAGTCTGTAAACCAATGATAGTCTGATATTTGGTTAGTATCAAAGTCAGGGTCTAACACAGCATGATGGCATCCTACTCTGGCGCCATATATAGCCCATAAGCCGTTCTCTACGTCTGATCCTATGTTGCACCATACTTGTAGACGCTGGAAGTTCTGCCACCAAATTTCTCTGCGAAAGTTCTCAGCACTAACACGCTTGCCTTCTGCCAGACTCATCTTTACGCCTTCTCTGAAGCCTGCTCTGAATGCCTGATATGGTGTAGCAGTCTGATATACTTCTGAGAACACATCGTTCATTTGCACATAGTTGAGCTTCCAGCAGAACTCCATGCCTTCTTCATCGTCAGCGGCTTCGTGTGTACGCATATCCAATACATATTGCTTGGGCCAGCACTTTACGCCACCGTTGCCGTAGCATAGTCCGTTAAGCATGTTTTTGGCATTCCAACTGTAGATGCTGTCTGACTCAGGCATCATGAGTTCCTGATCGAAGAAGTCCTCGTTGACTATGTTGTCAGCATCAATAGTAATAAAGCGATCAGTCTCACTCTGACGGGCGCACTCCTTGTGTGCGGCATCAAATCCTTTGACGCCATGTACACGCTTGGCCCAGGGTACCTTGTTTAGGATGTCTGCCCAGTGCTCTTCACAGTTGGGTTCATCGTAGCTCAGGTAAAATAGATCTAGTTCAGCAACCTGTGTTTTCATTGTTTATGTCTATGTTCTCATCTATTGAGACTGTCATCAACGCCTTCTCTACTTTAGCAATATACTTCTTGACGTCTGCTATTTCAGCCCACAGTCTGTGTGTGTTGTCTGGGTCTGAGATTACCTTGCTACATGCCTGGGTAAGCTCGCCGCACTCCTCCATGAGCTTGACTAATAGTTTCTCATGTTTCTTCATATCGATACTTATCCATACTATCAATGCTGGCTTCCAATGTGTGGAGATACCACTGCAAAAACTTCTTAAGGGTGTACTCGAACTCTGGATGATAAGGGCCTGGCTCAAAAAACCTGGAATTTACGCCTGCGGCGTTGCGCGTGATGATGTATTCGTCCTCCAGGGATGTATTGTGCCATAGCCATGTGAGCTTGTCTAAGTCATAGTTAACACCCTCCTGAGCATCACCGTGTACAAACCACACTAGCTCCATGTCAGTCTCTGTGAGCGACCTGGGAATAAAGCGATAAAGTACGCAATAATCTGGGTAGCCAAGCATAAAGGTCACTGGGCCCATATGAAAGTCTCCAGCGCCTCCATCGTAGTCTTTAAATTTGCCCATGAGTGGTGCTACTGGTTGTCCGTCCTGACTACCAGTAACATAACCCTCGTATAATCCATAGCGCATGGTGTGTGCGCAGGCGCCAAAGCTCGGCGCATCCAAGTAGACCTCATAGTGTTCTTTAGTAATACCAGGTATGCCAGTTATCTGTTCGGCATTCTCCAGCATCTTTTCAACCACAGGTCTGGACTTTTCCCATGGATCCTTAAAGGTGTGCATTCTGGCATAGGCGCGGTGTGCAGTGGCACAGTGATAGCACTCGACGTAATTTTCCAGTGCGAGTTTCCAGTTAGCATTTACTCTGTAGGTTTTCTGATGTGCTATCTTGGCGTGTTCTAGATCATAGGCACTCAGAGGCTCTGTGAGATTCTCAAGTGAGTATAATAGATCACCAGCATCAGTGTCACAGTTTATAAACACCAGACCCTGGTAGGTCACGCATTTAACAGGCTTTAAGCCGTGTGCACTGACATCAAAATCAGGCATAACGTGTGTTTCCCTGGCGGCTTTGAGTGAGCCGTCCACGTTATAGACCCAGCCGTGATAAGGGCAAACAAAAGTTTTTTTATTACCAGATAGTTCCTCACAAACCCTGGAACCACGGTGGCGACAAATATTGTGCATGGCCCGGATGTCACCTGTGTCAGTTCTGACAACAATGATAGAGTCCTCACCAATTTCCACGATCTGGTAGTCGCCTGCTGAAGGGATTTCGCTTACATGTAGCGCATAAATCCAGCTCTTGAAAATCAGGTGCTCGAGTTCCTGTTCGTATACTAGATGTGACCTATAAAAGTAATGGTCCATAGCATGATCAGGACGCAACTTCTCTGCCTTGAGTTTGTCTTGCATCATGGAAAAGGAATCATTTACAGATGTTGTAATAGTATTCATGCTCTATACTTATCCTTGCGATTTTTGCGTCTGTAGTGCTTCTTGATTATGTCTTGCTGACGCCATTTACGCTGATTGTTCTCACCATCCTCACCGCCCCATGATGTGTTTAGTTTACGGTCATAGGGTGTACGCTTAATAAGTTTACGTTCCCACTCCAAGGCCGTTTCCTTGTCTGGGAATGTGTTTACTATTCTACAGGTGCAATCATAGTCTGTCAAGCGCATCTTTTTGTAGAGCTTGGACTTGCCCTTCTGGCTGGATATTATGTGCTCATTGAGTCTGAGCTCGAAAGGTTTGGCTGTGTATCCATAGTATACACAGCCATCTGGAAACTTTATCTCATAGACCTTATAGTCTGCCATACACAAAGGGTCCGTCAAAATATACACTTTTAAGACGATAATCCCCTTTGAGTTCAAATGTTATATCATTTACCATAAGCTCTGCGGAATCGAAAGTAAAATGTTTTAACATAAAATGTGGGTTGAGTGATTCTGTGATGTAAAAGTTTTGTGTGCCCAGGTTTGCATACTTCTCGGGCAAACTTTTCATGAGAAATTTACCAACGTCAGTTAGACGTATAGTAATGAACTTCTCTTGTACATCAACTAAGATATTAACTTTATGTGGATCATGGTTTTGTTTAGCATGTTTAAGATTTGAGCTGTGTACTACTCTGCTAGTTTGATTTTTCCTGAGAACGATTTTGTAAATGACATCTCCATCTGATACTTCTCTTTCGACTTTATAAAAATTTGTACCAATTACTTTGATCTTCTTAAGAGACTTCTCATCAAAGTCCCAGGTTTGCCAGGTACCATCTGGTTCAAAATTTTGATCATAAGTCATTGCTACTATTTCACCAGTATCGTCAAACCAAAGTTTGGGTAATTGATCTTTTATGTGAGTGGGTTCTGGATCAAAAATGCCTTGTCTTTTGTTTTCTCTGAACTTCCTTTTGCGCTCCAGTGATTGCTCTGATACTGCTACATCTGGGTCAAATACAACTTCCTCAGACATTTAATTCTCCTTCCAGTAAATCTATGATTTCTTCTGTGATCCATGATTTGTCAACATAATGAAATGGTAGTTCCTGTTTAAAGTTACCTACTACTAAATTATTGGGTTGACTCAAATAACTATCAATGTCATTGCTCCAATCGTTTGCTATGTTATTTACCCCTTGTAGCTCGCCTTTCATGTGAACAAAGGTCGGCAAACTGGTAATATTCTCTCTGGTGGTTAAGTGTTCGTATCCCAGGATCTTAATAGCAAGTGCAAACACTACATCGCCACTCACATGCTTGGGTTTACTATTGGGCAGGTACAAATGATAAAATCTTTGCCAATTACGATATATGATTTTAACCATCTGAAATATCTCTGAGCTTAATTCAGACTTCTTAAAATACATAAAGGCATTGTATACATTGGGCAACTCGTTGTGAGTAAATGCCTTGCGGAACTTATCATTAGTAAGTATGTCGCCACGATAGGTATATACTTTAGTTGTAGCCCAAAAGTCTCTTTGTGTTAGTGTGTCCCACCAATAACTTACATCAGTGGGGAAGATCATATCACTATCTAACAGTACTGTTTCAGTATATGGAGTGCAATAGTAAACTTTCCATTTGTTATGAATCTTCCACTCTGCAAGTTCTGCATCATCTTCCCAGGGCATCTCAATGATTTGATCAAATGCTCTCTTGTGCTTGGGCTTAACTTGTTCTAGTGTATGTTTGTCCACACATACACTGAGTTTATTGACTGTAGTTTGAGTTGCATTTAAGCTCAGTGCTAGGGCGTAGGCTTGCTCTAAATAATCAACAGTGGAATTGTTTTGTGCAATAGTAATGTATCCTTTACTCATGACAAATACTCCATCATGTCTGTGCTTATTCTGTTGAGTGCCCACTTATTCATTACATGCAGGTCCATGTTTCTCCATCTAGATAGCAGAAACTCTCCGGGTGAGTCATGTTTTTCCAGATACAAAATTAGTTCAGAATCTGAAACTGCTTTGTGCACATCATCGTAATCAAATGTTTTGTACAATGTAAAGGGCAACTCATCAACTCCACGATCTCTGAGGCCGCCTATCTGATGCGCGGCCATACTGAATACATAATCGTTTCTGTATATGCTACCAGGCCAACGATACAAACCACGGAAGTAATTAATGTTCTGTCTGATATGCTTGCATAGTTCAAAGAAATATTCTGCGTAGGGTTCCTTACGGAAATATACTACTGTGGCCCAATACATAGTAACACTAGTATCGGCTAGTCTATCTAACTCAAACTCCCTTTGTGTATTAACGTCTTGCCAAGTGTAGTTCATCATGAGTGAATTTTTACTATCCCAACATTTGTTTAAGGTGTCACTCATGACCAAATAGTCGGCATCAATCAGAAGGGTTTCGTCATAGGGCGACAAATCATATGCATCTGCTCTGTCAATATTATAAAAACTTAAACTTTTTTCAGTGCTAGACGTATCTCTGTATACTTTGCTATTACGGTTTTTAAAGTCTCTGTCCTTGTCAATGATTTTGATATCGTCTATGGCTCTGTCCATGACATCATAGCCTAGCTCTTTGAGATTGTAATTATAACTGTGTGTATCAGTTACCACACATACTTTTACACCCAGGTGTTTTTTGACTAACAGGGCATTGACTATAGCCATCCTGAGATAGTCTATCTCACTATTGTTGTGAGCAAATATTAAAACACCTCTACTCATCGTCTAGATCTAACAGAGACTTTACGCTTCGAGATTTAACAAGTTTGCCGTATTCAGCATAGTACTCGTTTGTGGCTTCAATGTATCTACTTAAAATCTCATGGAAAAATTCTTCAAGATTAACCATGATTGGATTTTGGTATATGTCAAGTAGTACTGATGATTGTTGTCCTGAATCTTTGAGAAGTTTAACGAAACTAATCAGACCAGAATCAATAGTGAATGTGCCACCGTCAATGCTGTAACTAAGCAGACTTTCTACTCTGGCACGGAGGATAGCACGTTGATTATTAAGAGTTGAACGATAGTTAGCGAACTCTAACGCTTTTGTAAGTTTTTCGGACATGCCGATATTTACAAGTCAGTCAGAGTTTGTATGTGTAAAAGTGGTTATGTTTCTACAAGATCTGTTTGAGTAACAGTTGGTGCGGCAAATGTAAATCCACTAGTACTTGGGTTGGGCGTATACAGCACTGCTCTTACACGAGTATCACCTTCCACAGGTGCATCTACAACACCATCAGGACCGTCACGCATTCTCATTCTAACTGTTACACTGGTAGGAGTTGTAGTATTGTTTACCTGTGCATCTACGTTAGCCCAGTCTGCTGTATATGGTGAGGTACCGCCAGAATAAACGTTGAGGTCTTGGTAACTGGTTGTCATGTTGACCTGACCCAAACCAGCATTTGTACCGCCGCCTGATACAGTATCCTCTTTGACAAGGAATACATCACCCAGGGTGTTTAATTTGGTTTCCCAAGAAAGTGTTTGTGGATCTGAACCTGAATAGTTTACAATAGCACCTTCAATACCCACAGCGCCACCAGCATTAAACCAAGTATTTAACTCTTCGTCACTTGCCCAAGTAAACGTCACTGTGCTAGTTAGTGTACCTGTCCAATCACCATCTGTGGAATTTACCCAGGTATCCGAAGAGGGATACGTTTTTGTACTAGGGATATATGATTTAGCACCATCGTCCCAACGTCCTTTGGTATCGTACATCATGCCGTTCCACTGATTTGACTCGATGGTATCGCCTGGTACGATATCTGTTTGAATATGCACATTTGTAGTAGCGCCATAAAAAGCATTAATAGCTTGGATATCGTTCTGAAGTTCAGTAAATGCACCAGCACTTCCCAGGGCTTCAATAGTAATACCTGTAACAGCCTGACCCACACTTACACCACCCTGGTTCAAACCTTGCAGATCTGTAACACTAGTGGGTGCACTAAGTATATCGTTAATATTAGTTCTGGCTTCATTAAAATCTGCAGGCAGAATCAGATCGCCAGGCTCCACAGCCTGCATATCTGTTCCACCCGAAATTGGTATAATTGGTCCTGATGCCATTACTTAACTCCTATTACTGCCATAACAGTATCCCTGTCAGTATCTTCTAAACTTCTGCCTATGACTATGCGTGGGTCATAGTATTTATCTTCTTTTAGTGCCATAGCGTAACCAGGTTGGCCTGCTGACACTAATCTTTCACCTTTTTTAACACTTCCTATGAGCTTCACGGGTGTTCTGCCCTGTAATGCAACAGGAATACCACCGCCAGCGTTCATGATATATGCAGGATTTTCAGACACTACACCAAATACATCTGTACACATAGTATCTTCACACATTGTAATTTCCTCGCTTCCGCCCAGTTTCACAACTGTGCCTGGCTCATAATCCTGATCGGGTTTAAAGTTTTCTGCCAAGTCAGCGTAGGTTGCCTCAAAGTAACTGCCACCCACCAAACTCCATTGTCCTTCAACTGTGCCTCCAGCACCTACTGAGCCAGTAGTAAGACACTGTGTAGTCAAACAACCTGCAATGTTTGCGTTATCCAGGTTGATGTTATTAATAGTTATGTCATCACCTGAGAGTACAACATTTCCCTGTATCTCAATATTACCATCACCATCAGGATCAGGTCTAATGACGTCAGTGGTAACAGTTTCCGCATATATACCAGCATACCAGGTGTCCTGTCTGCCAATGGTATATGCTCTGTCCAGGGCAGGTATAATGTCAGCATCGTTGCGAACAATGTCAAATATCTCTATATAAGCATCTGCTGGTACAAGTGCGCGTTGTCCTTCTACCCACTGGTCTTCATACAGTGGGTCTACAAGTGCGCCCGTGCCATCACTCCAATCTGATCTGACAGCACTAGGAACTTGTGCAATGCCACCCTCTGAGCTTTCTTGTCCATATTGTCTGAGGTTCAAGCCAGGCAATATTCTACCACCGTTTGTGCTTGATATGCCTCCCACACCAGTTAGCTCAGGGTAGTAGTTTATGTCCTCATACTCTGTCTTACTAGCGGCATTTTTAATAGTGAACGAACTATGGTCGCTAAAGATAGCCATGATAGTTTCTTTGCCGTACTTGGTCTCAGTAGTGCCTTGGTTTACACTGCCTACATCACTGTCATTGTTGTAGACAAACGCAAGCACAGCCTTGGGTCCCTCTGTGCTTTCTAAGAATATGTTTCTGACTTTTGTACCATATCTGCTGGGTGTTCCCAGGCTGGTATCGTTGCTGTACTGACTTGAAAATTCGCCGCCGTATGCCGCTGGCTGATACTGTGTACCGTCCCATACATATAGTTTGAGATCTTCCTGATTGAAGAAGCCCGAGCCAGTGCTGGGTGGAGTTATAGTACCGCCTTCGCCGTCACCAGTGCCGCCGCCAGTCTCAGGGAAGTTGCCTTCCACAGTAATACCAGTCTGTGCTTTCCACTGTGTGCCGTCCCAGACACGCATGATGTTGTCGCCCTTGTCAAACCATTGCTGTCCAATAAGCAGGTTCTCAGGGTTGGGAGCGGCTATGCTAGCAAAGTTCTCCAATTGGAGAATAGTGTTTTCAGCAAAGTATTGTCCATAGTCTGCAACGTTGCGACCAATCAAACTCAGGCTATAACTGGTGGTATCAATAACACCATCAGGTATAACAATATTTACACTGGAATCTGAGTTATGAATGTAAAATGGCATACGGATATCCTATCTTTATGCTATTTATCCTTTTTTGTATGATTTAGAATGGTTGGATACCTGGACCTGGACCACCTGGACCTGGACCTGGACCAATACCTGAGATAATTTCTACGCACCAATCAACATTTCCAACACGCTCAGTATGTATGACATCGCCATTGCTCTTCTGGAATTGCACTCTAAATCCACCAAAAGTATTACCACTAGTTTGTGAAACATTGACATCACCTCTGACTAAAGTACTACCCACTTGATTCCAGCGTGTGTCTTTATTGCCATTTCCATCCAGTACTATGGCTTTTGAGTATACAAAATCACCAGTGCCTTGTGTGAGCGATACTTTAAATACTACATTGACTGGTCTTCTGTTAGCAATAACGTATACACAGCCATCAGCCTGTACAGAGAGTGCAATATTATTGGTATCATAATACTCTGGCGCCAGTAGTCTAGCACTGGGCTTGTTTCCAGTGGGCGCTGGATCTGTAATGTTAATGTTTATGTGATCATCAGCAA
>WLWG01001081.1_pt1 | contig 25901 bp, 18 predicted proteins | sample 6712871 | NCBI WGS metagenome assembly WLWG01 (sample SAMN12718693, study PRJNA515312) | sponge metagenome | isolation source: marine sponge | host: Mycale hentscheli | place: New Zealand: South Island, Marlborough, Capsize Point | collected 2003-05-01
AAAGTGGTTTCGCCAAGGTGGTCAAGCAATTGAGCTAATGTGAGGTATGTGTGAGGACGTGGCTGCAATTGTAAACTTTCAATAAGATACTCGCGAGCTTGCCCCCATAATTCATTGGCAATGGCCAAGCGGGCCAGTGTCAGTAATAACGTTGCACGATGCGGGGTGGTTTTGAGCCAGCTTTTGGCGATGGTCAATTGCTTATCCAGAAAGCGACTGTGAGTGTGGCCATACAGTTCGATCAGTACAGCGTTGGCTGGATGCAACTTAAGAGCGGTGCGTAATCCACGTTCAGCCTGATCTGTTTGTTGATAATGTAGTAACCCGCGGACGTGCTCGGTAATTAATAAAGGTTCTTGTTGCAAGGTATGAGACAACGATTGCCACACCCGGTGCAATTTGGCGCCTTGATCCTCGGCGGTGCGCGCTTGTTGCAACAAATGTTGTTTAATGATCAATTCTTCACGCTGTAAGGTTGCTCGGTTGAGTGCAGATTTTGCTTTCAGTGAGGGCAACAGTTCGGCGCATTGCGACCAATCACCCTGGGCCCGATAAATTTGCAATCGCAATGCCAATTCCCGAGGGTGTTGTGCGTGCTGCGATGGTAACTCATTTAAGAGTGATAACGCGGCTAAATATTGTTGGTCATCAATTTGGAATTGTGCTTTTGTGAGCTGAATGGTCAGATGTGCATGGGGATGTTTGCGCTGGGCTTTGGCTAAATAGTGATCTCGCTGTTCATCGTTGTGTTGATGCTGTGCCGCTTGCGCGCACAATAAATAGTGAGCCAGTGACGCTTGGGTATTGGCAGCGGCTTTGCTTAAATGCTTTTTTGCACGTGGCCAATCGCCAATGGCATATGCAAGCAATCCTTGATCCGTATCGGTTTGAGCACGCTGTTGACGACGGTGCTGATACCAAACCGTGGCGCGTTGTTTGAAATGAAAGACATAAGAAAGCAAATGTCCCAGCCAACGTAATAACAACAAGGTGAGCAATAATAAAATGATCGCTAGCCATAATGGCATTTCCATAGTCCACTGATGATAAGCCAGCAAGACATAGCCGGGATCGTTGACAACCAAAATACCCAGTACCGTTGCAACAACGGTAACTAAAATAATACCGATAAACCATTTCATGAGGTGGATTCCGTGGTGGGTTGTGTGAATTGCTGTTTTAACAAGCGTTGTACTTGTTGCAGGGAAGTGTGGATGTCTGGCAACGCTGGATCCAGATCCAGTTGTTGCAATGTTTGCAATTGTAGCAATACCTGCTGGGTGAGAGGGGCTTTCACATCAAATGAGCGGTTCACTCGATCGATCACTTGGGTTAAAGATTGTTGATACACCGAGGCTTGATGATGTAGCACGGCCCATTGAGCTTGTTGCATCAAGGCAGCTAACTGTTGAAGCAGGTGTTGATGTTGCATGGTTGATAGAAGTGGCTCTATCGGTTGTGCGTGGTGACGAATGACGATCAATTGGGATAGTTGTTGCCACAGTGTTTGTAATTTCTTTTGCCAGTAATCCAGTGATGTTTTATCGGTAGGCGATGTATCGTGAGTGTCAGACAATGTGGATGAAGATTCGGGTGGCAGCGTGATCGTGCTGGGCAATTGCTCCAGTTGTTGGGCAACCGCGTTGAGTTGGGTTAGCAGGTCACTGACGTCGATAATGGGAATGGTGCTAAGGGCGCTGATTTCTTGTGCCAATTGATCGCGAAGCGGGTACACCGCTGGATCAGCAATGGTTTGCAAAGTGTCGTTGGCCAGCGTCAACAATTGTAAGGCAGAGGCAATGTCTTTTTGCCAATACAAGGTTAGGTAGGCTTGTTGTAATAATTCTTGTACGGTCACCAAATCCCATTGTTGGGTGAGGGCTGGATGTTGCAGGGCTGTTTGTAAGGTTTGTGTTTGTTGCGCAATTTGTTGTTCCAAGGCTTGATGATGTTCGACAAGGGTGGTCAATTGTGTTTGCAATTGGGTTACGTTGTGTTGGGATTGGCTTGCTCGCATTTGCAAGGGGTGCCATTGATTTTGCCAAAACACGATGCCTGCGATGATGAGGGCGATTAATAGCAAGACACTACTACCACCGAAGATAAGTGGCCAGTTCAATCGCGGTTTATTGTTTCGAGGCGAGGGTGGGGTGGTGGAAGCGTCTACCGGTTTGGCCGACGGTTTGGATGGTGTTGTCATTTATATTCCTTTTGCCGTTGGTTGGCGTGAAAATAAAGTGGCATTCATTAATAAGGTGCTAATCATAGCATCATCACTGGCGTTTTGGGCAATCAAGGGTTTATGTACGAGTGAATAACGTTGCAAATGATTGGCAATGCGTTGGCTACTGACAACCCATTGTCGTTGTTGTAACCAGGTTGTGCCGGTGGGAGCAAATAGGGTCCATAAATTATCGGCGCTGACAATACTGGTGCTAATAATCGCGTTAACCCCGGTTTGTAAAAGATGGATTTGCTTATTGGGATCTGGGGTTGGCAAGGCGCGTTGATAGCAAATGATTTCCGTTATTTGGGCACCTCGCTCGCGTAATGTGTCGGTTAATAATGGACGCCCTCCTTCGCCTTTGAAAATGACAATGTGTTGCTGGGTAACCAATTGCAATGATGGCAATGTCAGAGTGTCTTCTGCTGAATAGTGAGGCGTTGGATAAAAAACGTGTTGTGCACCATGGTCACGCAATAAATTTGCCGAGGGTTCACCCATGGCGATGCATGGCAATTGACGCCAAGCAATGGTTGGCGTCTGTTGTAACAAAGGGCATCCCTGTGTGATGGCATTGGGACTGATAAAAATCAATTGATCAATCGCTGGCTTTTTAGCCAGTTGTGCCGCCAATTGTGATTGGGTCAACCGTGGGATAATGTTGATGGTGGCGAATAATTCAACCTGTCCTCCCAAGCTGCTAATGCGTTGCGCCAAGCGCTGTGCTTGCGATTGGGGACGGGTAATTAATGCGTGTAAGCTTGCTAATTCATTCATGATTGTGCCAATACCTGTTGAATTAATGCCAATGCACCTTGCGCTTTTAAATCGGTGATCACTTGTTGCGCCAATGGATCGGCTTGATCGCAAGCGCCGCGGATTTGACTCTCTAATAGTGGTTTCCCACTTGGGTGCGCTACCCGTGCACAAATGCTGATCTGTTGATCAATGAATTGCGCATGAACGGCCAGTGGAACTTGACAACTGCCACCCAATGCACTGCTTACCGTGCGCTCGCAGTGCAAACACAAGGCTGTGAGGGGATCATGCAGCGGGGCGATCAATTGACGAATGTGTTGATCGGTTTGACGACACTCAATGCCCAAGGCTCCTTGACCGGGTGCCGGTAATAATTGATCGATGGTAAACAAATGTTGAATGCGATCGGTGAAGTTCAAGCGTTGTAAACCAGCGGCGGCTAACACGATCGCGTCAAAGTCACCACGATCTAATTTTTGCAAACGGGTATTCACATTGCCGCGTAAGGGTAGGATGTTGAGGTCGGCACGTAAATGTTTTAACTGACTTTGACGACGTAAACTACTGGTGCCGACCTTGCTACCAATCGGCAATTGAATAAAATCTATTGAATGAGGGCAGACCAAAGCATCGCATGCTTCGGCACGTTGGCAAATAACCGGTAAACATAATCCTGCCGGGAAGGTCGCCGGAACGTCTTTCATGGAATGCACAGCAATGTCTGCCTGTTGGTTGAGCAAGGCTTTTTCCAATTCTTTGACGAATAAACCTTTGCCGCCGACTTTGGTCAAGGAGCGATCTAAAATTTGATCGCCTTGGGTAACCAATGGAATGATTTGAATGGTCAATTGCGGATGGCGTTGTTGCAATTGTTGTCCAATAAAATTTGCCTGCCATAAAGCCAATGGACTTTTGCGTGTTGCGATGCGAAGGGTGGAGAGTAACATAATAAACAGTCTGGTTAGCCGATGGGCGCCTATCATACTATTTGCGTTGGTATGACAAAAGGGTGGCTATTTCGGTACAGTTGACGCGAACAGCCTTCTTTAGCGTATCTTGGATGGAGATTATACTCCAAAATACTTACATAGCCATCGGTGTTGCTCTTTCTCAACACCGTCTTCGTCCAATCTGCACACAAAGCCGGGTTTTCCCCGAGATTTAAAATTTTGGTGCATAGTTGCGACAAAAGTAGTATAAATTTGCAAATGCTTTATACTTTGAGACGTTTTTGTAGACAGAGCATGCGTAAATAAATGTGATTGAGCGAAGTTGGGAGCGTTTAATCCGATTCATAAATAGCAAGATGATGGACAATTATTAATTATGCCTAAATTTTCAATACCCACTTGTTATTTTCCTAGCACGATTTTGTTTGTTGATGACAGTCGCGAGTTTCTAATCAATTTTACCTTACAATTGGCGGACAATGTTTCGTATCGCACTTACGATTCGCCGTTTGAAGCATTGGAGGCTTTGCAAGAATTGGATCATCGCGCCAATGAGTTGATGGGACGGTGTGTCAGCGAATACCATGAAACAACTTCCTCGCCATTGACCAATCAAACGGTGAATTTGGATTTGTCGGCGATTCATTCGGAGGTGTATAACCCCAATCGATTTTCAGAAGTGTCGGTCGTGGTGGTGGATTATTCCATGCCGGGCATGCATGGCATTGAGTTTTGTGAGCAAATCAAAAATGAACAGGTGCAGAAAATATTATTGACTGGCCAGGCCGATGAAAAATTAGCGGTCGATGCGTTTAATGAGGGCGTCATTCAACGGTACATTCAAAAAAGTCATCCCAATATTTTACAACATGTGTTGGATAACATTGCCATGTTGCAAGCGCATTATTTTCAAAATATGTCGGAAATCGCCACCCAAATGTTAGCAGTCAGTGCTCCGGTGTGTTTGCAAGATGCCGCGTTTGCCGATGCTTTTCGCGCGTATCGGGTTAAGCATCACGTTGTAGAATTTTATTTGTTGGAAAGTTCGGGCAGTTTTTTAATGTTGACTGAGCAAGGAGAGATCAGTTTTTTTATTGTCAAAAGTGAGCAAGATTTGCAAATGTATTATGATTTGGCAAACGATGTGCAAGCACCCAAGACCGTGTTGGAACAACTTGCCAAAGGTGACAAAATTCCAATCATGGCTGATCTCAGTCGAGAAGCGTTGCAAAATCAACGTTGGGAAGATTGTTTGTTACCGGCTCAACGCATGGAGGGACGTCAAACCTATTATTATGCGGTCACCGATTGTTATCCTGCTTATCCCATCGACCCTTCTCAAATTTCATCCTACCGTCATTATTTAACGACGATGGATTATCAACCGTTTGCAAATTAGGATAGGCTTGCGTATGCGTTACCCCTATTTGATAATAATAATTGGTGCGGTGCTGAATTTACCAATGGTATCCATCGCGGCTGATTATTATGATCGATCTCAAGAAGCTATCCATCAACGTACGCAACCATTGGGAAAGGTGCAGTTATTGCAACCAGAAACACCGACGCCATCAACCGCGCCCACGGTGGATACCGTACAACCGGCCGATGTTGTTTTAAGCGGTGAGCAAGTGTATCAACAGTATTGTGCTTTGTGCCATATCAATGGGGTGGCGGGAGCGCCGATGTTGACGGATCAAACTGAGTGGCAAACGCGATTAGCGCAGGGTAAATCAGTTTTATTACAGCACGTGGTGAACGGATATCGTGCGATGCCAGCCAAAGGCACCTGTACGAAATGCAGCGAACAAGCATTACAAGCAGCGATTGATTACATGTTAGAGCAGGCGGGGTTATGACACGACAACAAGTGAATGGGGTATGCGCGGTGATTTGTTGCGCATTAATTGCGGTGTCTTTGTATTGGCAATACATTGTCGAATTAGCACCGTGTCCACTGTGTTTTATTCAGCGATGGATCGTCGTGATTTTGGCGTTGTGGTTTGGACTGGGGATCGCCTTTGCCGATCGAGTGGTGGTGGTGGTCAATCAGTGTTTGATCAGTCTAACGGCTTTGCTGGGGGTTGTGGTGGCCGGTCATCACAGTTGGTTGCAAATAAGTACCAGCGGTCAACCGACGGCATGTTTGCCTAATTTAGATTACATGCTGAAGTTTTTGCCTTTATCGGAAACCTTTCGGTTGTTATTCAGCCACGCAGGGGGCTGCGGACAGGTGGATTGGGATTTTTTATTTCTTACCATGCCAATGTGGCTGTTCATTTTCTTCTTGGGTTTTTTCTTGGTGGGTTTGTGGGGGTTGCGCCGCACGTCAACCGATTACCGATTTGGGTTGTTTATTAAATAAAGGCATATACTCACTCCACCTCAAGGTGCGAATGTTAAGTGTGCATCGGACGGCATCTTGCGCCGTTTCTCAAGCAAAAAATCCTCGAATTAGCCTGGCAGTCCTGCGGTTTTTTCAATCCAAACGTCGCTCTCTACCACCCACTGCGCGTTTAAAATGCCAACTGAAAAATCTTACCAACCGGTAAACATGGGTCGCAGTTTGACGTGGAATGAGTCTATATCCATCGTACTTGAAGCTTGGCAAATGATTTAAAGAAGCCGTTTTTTATGCCTTTAAGGCGATGCTGTTCACCTTGATGCGACCTAAAATAACGGCCTCTGCCAACAACAATTGATCCGATTATCCTGGCTCTCATTAACATACAAGATGCGAACTTTAAATCTCGGAGAAGAGGTTGGATTTGAGTGCAGAGTGCATGTTGCTAAGTTACTTTGATTACGTACCAGTGATCGTTATCAATTTTCCTGCGGTGTTTTCACCGCGTGGTTTTGGGTGGTTAAGAAGGTGGGTGTTTTCCAGGTGGGAGGCTGTGGCGCGGTAAACTTGGCGGGATGTAGCGGTGGAAGCTTGGAGGAGGATGGCGTGCGGAATAAGGGGGGTGGGACACAGACCGTTTGAATGTCGCCATGGAAACGGATGGGGGCGTGACTGCGTATCATCGGTGCGTACAAGTGGATACTGCCGTCGGGGAGTAGGGTGAGGTACGTGTTGGGGCCGCCACGTAACACCAAGGTTCCGGTTCCGGCACCTTGTAAATGGAAACGATCCGTATGCAATATAAGATCTTCGGTGTAACTGCAGCCTAAAAACGACTGTTGACAGGTTAATTGCAACTCGCGGATGGAAAGACGCTGATTTTTTCTACTGCGTAAGAATGCTTGTTGTGCTTTGATTTTGACGTGTTGACTGTGTAGTGTTTGATGCGTGCCAGAGTGACTGAAGAGATGACGGCCACTGGTTAATTGCAAGAGTTGATCGGCGTGCCATTGAGCATGGTTTTTTATTTTCCCATGCAAGTCTTGTTGACTGCCCCAGTGCAAATGGGTGTGTGCGTGCGCGTGAAAAGAACCTTGTGTTTGAAGCGCCAAGTGTTGTTGTTGTCGATGGTGTTGCAGCGATAATCGACTGCTGGGTGTGAACAATTCAATGCCCGCCATCAATGGCGCATCTTCGAGAATAAAACCGGTGTGTTGATTAAATTGCAAACGATGCTGGGTCGGATTGTCAGAGGTCACCACGCTGGGGCGGGTGGGATCAGCAAGCGTGGCGATGATCACCGGTTGGTGTCGATGTGAATAGAGCCATTGAAGAATCACTTTGGTATCGCAGATTAATGGCCAATGAATTCCCACCGGTTGAGGTGTCGAAGGACTTGCCCCCAAAGCGCATTTCAGTATCGAAGGGGGACTGGTTTGTGGATGTTGAGCAAGTGTTACTGAGTAGCGTTGACGCGTGTCGCGTTGGGAGGTATGGATACAGCCGAGACTCCAATTGGGTTGGGATGTATCGGCCACGGGCGTCAAACGCCACGGTTGTGATGTTGGATGTAATGTTAACTGTTGCGTATATGGGATATATCCTGTGATGAATTGGTGCTTAATGCCGACAACCAACCACGGTGTTGACCTGAGGGTGAGGCGCGAGGCTAAGGTCAAATCTGGTAAGCAAGTTTGCAGTGTGGTTTGGGTCGTGTTCTGGTGTGCTTGTTGTCGCCATTGGACAAGTTGATCGATGTGATGTGTTGAATAAGCACCAACACCGTGCCATTCATGCTCGATCGGCTGTCCAATTTGAGCTTGCAAGGATTGGCCTTGATGGTGATCTAACATTCGAAGACCGCTGGGGATGTCTAATTCCGTGGTGACGGTTGGGTTGTCTGACGTCAGTGGTTGGGGTGATGGTGTTTGTGAATGATTGCTAAACACAATCTGCTCTTTACCATTTGTGGCGGTGTCGCACCAGCAGTAACCGCCAATTTGACGCAAAATATGCAATAAGAATTGCCAATCGGTTTCACCGGGTTGTTGCCGCCAAAATTCGGGTTGAGGTAGAGGGGGGAGCATTTGCCAACGATATGATAAGTGGTGGGTGGACATCAGTTGATGAATCAAATCAACCGCTAAACCTTGGGTCTTTAAATGCGCTGAGGTGTGTGTTTGCAACAGCGATAGTTTCGATGTGAGAGTCAAATCAATGCAGACTATTTGTGGATCGGCAGTGGGGTAAATCGTGAGACGTTTTAGAATGCCACTGAATTGTCGATGTGTTTGTTGAGGCGTGCTCATGATTAAGGTAGCTGGTTGATTAATCCATGCCGGTGGCATTTGGCTGGATGGCAACATGAGCCGCGCATGCCATTGGGTTGGTTGAGCCAAATATTCTTCGCCAAAGGCTTGGCAAATAGGAAATGATCGCTGTTGAATGAGTAGGTGGGCGGATAATGCGGAGGATGTCATGGTGAAACCGGATGTTAAGGTGATTGGACTCTGAGGGTTATTTTATTCAATGACGGGCAAATAAACTTGGGTATCTCACCCTGAAAAGCCGACCTTAATAAAAAATTAAGTATCGTGTGTTAGACTTTCGGGTCTGTTTTTATGATGAAGAATCAATGGGTTTTGTTCAACGCCGTGGTTTTTCATTTTAATTTGAGGAAGATATTTTATGGGGCATCGTCGTGTTGTAGAAAATAAGCAATTTTATGAGGATATTCTCACTAAGATGCTGGAGCCTGCATATCGGGAAGAACGAATTGCCGCTGTGTGTAAACTTTTTGATTATGACCGTGTCTGGCGCCTGCCTCGTAATGTTACTTCTGACAATGAAGACGTTATCTTAGAGTTAAACCAATTAAAACCGGCGGAAAGAAACGTAATTAGAGAACTTTTTGACCCTGCCAATCAGACGACTGATGACAACAGAATTAGAGTCAGCAGAGATGTTGAGTTTAACAAATTTTTAAATCAGATGAATTTCCGTCTTATTCCATTCGTTAAAAAAGATAGAGTTTTTGATCCTCGGCAATATTCTAAAAATCATCGAATATGGCACGAATTTATTGCTCCCCAGTTATTGCATCAATATCTAAACCAGCAAAATAAAACAGAAAGCCAAGAGGAGCATAATGCACGTAGAGAAGAAGCTATTGTGTTGCTTGGGGATTTAATGCTACAAGCTGATTTACATGATGATTTATGGAAAGAAAAAGAGGAGAGTGAAAAGCTGGACTCAGAAACCGTTGAAACTTCCGCAAAACTGGAGCAAATGCATCGGAAACTTACTGTTTTGGAACGCTTATTATTACCAAAGAGTATGAGGAGCAATAGATGCAACGTGTTATGCAACCCGGAAGTGCATAGTGATGCCATCCCTATTTTAAAGAGTCTACAATCGGAATCTGTTCGGGAATTCTTGCGTCTTAAACTTTTGACCCCTGAAAGGGAGCGTCATAAGGGAATTCCTACCGAGCAGCGGTTAAAACAACGGTGTTTGCGTCGACAGACCTTTCAACAATTCGGCAAAACATTTAGAGGCATCGAAGATAAAGTTGAAGGCTCGACATCACAATACATTGAATTTTTAACAACGGTCACCGGTTATCAAAAAGATGTGTTTGTGTTAACCGCCAATGAGTTTTTAGCTTCACTGGTTACGGTCACGTTTGATCCAAGTCAAAAAGATCAATATCAAATAAAGCCCATTATTGCTGCGCCATCGGATAGTCAAATTAAAGACTTGAGTGATAACGATCAATTGAAGATTCGATTGAGCGATTCTGATGCAAAGAATGCACGACCGAAAGCTAAATTCAGCTATCAACAAGGTGAACGTGTGTATACTTTGCAACAAGAAGTGCTTGAGGGCGAAAAGGCGGAAAATGGTCTTCAAAATGTGTGGACTCGACTGACCTTATCTTCTCAAACGCCTCAGGATGCAAAAACGGCTGCCGATGATTTTGCATTTAGAATCAGAGCACAAATTTTATTCACCATGGGGTTGGGAAGAGTGGCCGATACCGATAAAACCCAACAGCAAACCTGTTTACAAGAGCATCGATTGACCATTACTCAATTGCCGGCAGATATTACAGTAGAAGTATTTACGGATGCGTTGGCACGAGCGGGGTTTTCACAGGAAAACATTACCTTCAGGCAAAACGTGCTTGCGTCTAAGGATGAAGATCCTGAAAATGGCAATGGAAATTCTATTTGTCTGGGGGCAGGCGGAGCAATTTAACACTCTCCTATCATTCATACAGTCGTCGTAGCGCTTCAACAATCGGTAAGTCGCCCTCGTAGGCTGCTTGCCGAATCCGCTGGGTTGGTTGATGTAAATATTTGTTGACTAATCGCTGACTGAATTCATGCAAAATTTGCTGTGGGCAATGGCCAGCGGTTAATTGTTGCAAGGCGCGAGTCAATTCTTGTTGGGTTAATTGTTCCATTTGCTGACGATAATTCTTAATCAATTGATTGCTAGTAGTGGCTTGGCGCCAACGTAAATAATGCTCAGCCGCCTGATCGATGATTTGCTCGGCTTGTTGAGCGGCTTGGCTGCGTTGTGTTAAGTGGGTTTGAATGAGTTGTTGCAAATCATCGATGTTGTATAAAAAAACATCGGACAAGTGAGCCACTTGGGGTTCGATATCTCGTGGTACGGCTAAGTCGATCAGCAACATCAACCGATGTTTACGCGCTTTAATGGCTGTTTCTATCATGCCTTTGCCAATCAATGGCAATGGACTGGCGGTGGCAGTGACGACCAGATCCGCATGGGCAAGTTGGGTTGGAATGGCTTCGATGGTGATAAATTCAATGGTTTTTGTTGACGAAAACAATGCTTGCGTTGCTTGTGGGCGACGACTGGCGATGATGAAGCGTTCAATGCCTAATTGTTGTAAATATTGGCAAACCAATTGGATGGTCTCACCGGCACCAACCAACAGCACGGTCAGCGATTGAAAATCGGTAAAAATACGTTTGGCCAGAGAGGTGGCGGCATAAGCGATGGAAATCGGATTTAAGCCAATGTCGGTTTCACTGCGCACACGTTTGCTGGTGGCAAACACGTGTTGTAATAAGTGATCCAATTGGGAACCCAATGCCCCGGTTTTTCGTGCCAATTGATACGCTTGTTTCATTTGACCTAAAATTTGCGGTTCACCCAACATCATCGAATCCAAACCACTGGCAACCCGCATGGTGTGACGAATGGCCGCGTGGTCTTGCCATAAATAACTGTGCGGCTGTAATTGCTCCAGGGCAATGTTTTGATACCGGCTGAGCCAGTGCATAATGGCGGTGGGTTCTGCGGTGGTGCAGTAAAATTCCGTACGATTGCAGGTGGCTAAGACCATGGCTTCGCTCACCGGTTGATGAGTAATTAAATCGTGTAGCCAAGTCGATTGTTGTTGGGTGCTCGGCGCTAATTGTTCACGCAAAGCCAAAGGCGCTGTACGATGATTGAATCCATAAGCAATGATGTTCATAAGGTCATGTGATCGGTTAAAAAATGGTGGAAATCACGCTTTAAAGCCACGTGCCATCGTAGCATAGGCAGCAAGGGCTGCAAATGGGAGGCGCTTATCAACGACTACTTAGGGCTGGGGGTGCTGCTTGTTGAGTCGGGTTTTGGTGTTTCTGGCTCATCACCATGCGCTCTCTGCCGCTGTTTACCAAAAAGCTTTAGCGGGTTGTTTGCTTCGGCTGTTTTAGCCGTGATGAAATTACCTGATGCGTCGATCAGGGCTCTTAATTGATCAACCGTGTCGTTAGACATGTTTTCAGCCGTTACTGTGACAATGATTTTGCCTTCAGGGGTTTTGCGCCATTGTTTGCTATCGCTTTTTGATAATCGTTGGTAAAGCGTATTCAATATTTCAGTAAGATCTGCTTGCATCCTTTGCTTGCTGGGAGCCGTTTCTGAAAGCATGGTCAATTTCATACTGAAATTTTTAGTATCCACGGTCGCTTCTAACACGCCTTGTGCACCCTGTATAGTTTCTTTGTTTGCTTGAGTAGGTGAGTCTGCCGCAGGCGTTGTTGTCGTAGAAAGTGATTGAGAGGCCGTATCTTTGGATTTAATTGCTGAGAGTGAGGGAATTTTAGCTAAATATTCTGCTAACTCTGCATCGGTGCCTGCCTGATTTTTTGCAATAGCAACGCAAGTTTGTCGTCTGATCGATTCTGGACGTTGATCGGTGTCTGAGTAGACAACACAATCTTGACCAAAAAATTGTCTTTCCAGGTCAAGAAGTGCTAAATCGCCACACATGTTTCCTGCTTGGGCTATTTCAGTTTGTGCAACGGTGATTGTAATGTCCGAGAAATGCTTTCGCAGTGTTTTCTCAAGTCGTTGAGCAAGCGGGGTCTTGGTGGGATAACAAGAATCACCAATGCGAGCGCTTACGGGTTGAGAATTTTTGTAATCGATAATTAAATTTACAAAATGACCCCGATTCCTATTACTATCAGCTAAATCAATAACAATAAACCCAGCTTTTCCTTCGGTGAGAGAAGGGGGGGATAATAATTTGTCTACATCCAGGTGATCCAACATCAATGGTTCCTGGTAGATGTAAATGGCGTCATTGCTGTGAGAGTGTTTTTTTAAATAAACTAAGACATTCTGTACCTCTTGCGCATCGAGCATGTCGCTTGGCCTTAGCTCGATTTGATCGGAAGTGCGGCTGGTCAATTGTTGGGTAAGGGTGGGATCACCCGCTACCTCGTCAAGTATGCGAGGCGCGGTGGTTGACCAGCGAATGTTGAAAGGTCTCTCTGCATCGGTTTGTTGCGATGTTATCGCTTGGCTTCGAATTTCCTGTAACTCAGACAACTTGAGCTCAGTTAGATCAATCGCTTTCCCATCAAAAGAAGCCATACTAGATAGTAATTTCTCTGTTAAGCGTTGTCGGTCTTCTTTTTCTTCGAATAAGAGATAACAGGCTGCCAAGTTATTTGCTAAGCGCTGTTTGTCAACAGGACCAGTACCCTGATCCTGTTTTTCTAAAATTTGCTTGGCAAAAATTCGGATGTCGTTGGATTTTGCTGGTTCGGGAATCTCAGATGATTCTCTTAACAGTTTTTTTATCTTGAGTGTTATCTGTTGTTGTTTGCGCGCTGCTTCAATTTCCTTAGTATCATCAAGAGATGAGTCAAAAGTTTGAGCGAAGTTTACGATTAGTTGCCAGTGAATCGACTGAAATTTAAACACATCATAGTCGGCTGCTAACGTCCGAGTAATATAGGACAGGGTACTGTCAATCTTACTACGGATCTCAAAGGAGGAGTCCTGCGGTAAAAGAGTTTGTACGGTAATTGCTTTACGCGCGCTCAAAAGAGCTTTTGGTAGTGAATCCTCTATCAAGGTATCGATCGCGTCTGTAGAAAATGGCATAAATCCCACCAAAAAAGCTTAAAACTAACCAAAATAAAAATACGATAGACGATTATATAATAAAATGCCTTCATAAATCAATGGCTTTTCATAAAAACGGGCGCTTGTAATAAGCAAGGGGTGTTTTTGATTCGTTTCACGAAGGACCCATTCCCATCGCGATTCCAGGGGATGGGGAGGGTTTGTCAGGATCCAGTCGAAAAATTGGTGGCGTATCTTTTTCAGAGCTGCTCAAGGACCACAATTCACCGTTCACATAGCAGGGGCCGGGTTTTAAGGTAACTTTTTGAGCTGGGTTGTCGCGATCAACAACCTCAAGTGAAAGTCGTTGCTGTAGCTTTGGGATTTTCAACAATTCCTGTTTCACCGTTTCAATCAGTGAGGGTGGCTCTGCGGTGATAGTCAATGAAATAGTAGGGTTTTTTTGAGCGGTTGCTGCGTCAGGAGTGTAATATGCTCGTATCAATTCGGCCTGTATGTGTTTAGCCAGTGTCTGAATCATCTCTCGATTCGTTAATTTAAATTTTCCCGTAGCGGGGTATGCGTTGGTGGTAATATGCGACGCAGTGTACTTCGGATTGTCACTTTCCCCGTATTGCAGGACTGGCACAAATTGCATACGAATGGGTGGTTTTTCTGTGTGTAGAATCCCTTGCTGCGGATCAATACATAATGAAGATTCACCCCAGGCCCGAAACAAATTACACATTTCATCAAAAATAGTGTGATTGGATTGATGAAACGATGGATCCATATCGGCTGACCATTTGGCATCGTTAGGAATGGCGGATTCAATTTGAACCTTCTGCTGTTGACGGGCGACCACTTGATTTAAATGGGCGTGTTCCCCAGAGATGGGTGCAAAGCGAGGATGCTGTGATAACCAATGTGTCAATTGGGTAAAGTTGCGAAAGGAGAATTGGTAATCGCGCGGTGAAGCCGATGATTCACAGAGGAATCTGACATTGGCTGTGGCACACAACACGTTAAATTGTTTGATATCTTCATCGCTCATCGTGTCTGACAAGGTTAATGTGACAGCACCTGTGCCGGACACCGAAACCTTATCGACTTGTAGCCGTCCACTTTGTTCCTGAAAAAGAAGCTTGTATCTGTTATCGATAAATAATTTTTGGAGTAAGCCATGAGGCTTTAACCAGACTCTATTGAGTTTATGACGAATGTGTTCCAGTGCATGAGTGTACCCATGTTCAACACGATTTCCCTGAATCGCTTCAGTTGCTCCAGTAAGGTAAATATTTCCCCGAGTCGCTTTAGAGGTTCCTGCAAGGGTTTGAATGTCATGCAAAAGATTTTTTATCCGTTCGCCATTAAAGTCTTCAGGTTGGTTGGAAGCAGCCGATGGCAAAAGTTGGTAAAGTGCAGAAGCTGGGATTTCTATAAGCCATTGCGTGCTGCGAAAATATTTATTGCCTTTAACTTTAGGTCTTTTATTCGCATCTTTAGGGTGTGGATAGAGTAACCGTTCTAAAAAGATTTCTGCCGTTTCTTTGCTAGGAAAAGCAATTTGCACATTCCCTATGGTGCTGATCAATGGGTTAATGGTTAGGACGCGAACCCTTTTGTTTTGGGTATGCTCGGTTGATAATTGGGCCAGATAATCATTAAAGCTAGCCGATAGTGAATTGCGATTGGTCGAAAGGGTTCTGCGTACATAGTTAATATAGTTGGATTCAGACAGGTGTGACATTGCGGTTTTATGTGCACCGGAGCTTTTATCGTCTGCTGTTGATGGGTACAGACTAAGCAGTCTGCTACGGTCAATCGTAACGTTATATTCATTGTGTGGTGCGGATTCATCTTGTGAAACCGTTGTATCAAGTGAATTTATGGAGGCTTGTCGTACCACCGTAGTCACGTCCGTATCGGTATCACTTTTTGTTGACTGGGTATAGATGATTGCTTGGGTGGCGTTGACTCGTTCGATGAATGCACGGCGACTGCCCGCGGTTTCAAAGGTTAATTTCACAGTGCCAGGGCAAAGGGTTGGATCATCTTTGTCGGTAGTAAGAGTTTTAATTTCTGGACAGTCTGGGAATGCTTTAGAAAATTGCACATTATAGCGGGCTAGAAACGATGGATATTGCTCGAATGTGCAATTTGCCATGGTGGAGTTTTTTGCAAGGTATAATGGAGGTGAACCGTCAGAGGACAACACTGTCTCGTCTTCGCTATCATCATCGTCAGTAGTCAGCCCACTTTTTGTGACTTGACAGTCAAGTTCGCGGCCAAGCAGCATGTCGATAATGACGCGTTTTATAAAATTGTCAGTCGGGTAGGACTCGCCTTCAACTTGCAATTCTTTTGCTTGAGCTAAGGCGGCTAATTGAGTCAAAGTGTCTCGCATATTTTGGAGATGTTCTTCTGGAACACCTGCTGTTGTTAATTTATCAAGCGGGAGTAAATAAATTAAGTCTGCAAAGGGCAGTGTTAACACACTTTTTTTCTGTGTAATGGCATCTTGTTGTTTGGGCTGTTGTTTAACGATTTGGTTGTGTGCGGCTTGAGCTTGCTTTGAAGTTGCAAACGTAAGTTGAAAAATTGGAGGTGAGGTTTTTTTTTCAGAGGATGAAGAAAACCAAGAAGCAGTAGGACGTTTTATTTCAAACTTTTCAACGCCCTCTGCTGTTTTATCGGTGGGAGCTAGACATAAACAACTGAGTATTTCATGAAGCTGCATCGACATAATGCCAAACCTACAAATAGAAACATTAAAGCATAATGGTCAAATTTTAGCAAACCAATGCAGGGAGAATCATGTCTTGCCGAGGGGCGATTGTCCGACACGCAACCGTAAAAATAATTGTAAGGACTCGCCAAAGTTGACTTTCCCCCTGAGCGTTAAAATCTTGGGGAAAAGCCAGCTTTGGCGCATCTTGAATTGTGGTGAATAGTTACCAAAATAATAACAATTACAAGCAAGCATGTACCGCTGTCACGATGGCGTCTACCGTTAGGCCAAAATGCTCAAGCAAATCCTGATAAGGGGCTGATTCACCAAATTGATGTAAACCGATCACTTGGCCGTCCAAACCAACATATTTGTACCAGTAATCTTGTGCACTGGCTTCTATCGCCACACGCTGGGTGATGGTGGATGGTAATACCTGCTGACGATAGTCAAGCGGTTGAGCATCAAAAACATCGGTGGATGGCATACTTACCACTCGCACCGCGATGCCTTGCTGTGCCAATTGTTCATACGCAATGACCGCCAATTCGACTTCGGATCCGGTAGCAATGAGAATGGCTTGGGGGTGATCGCTGTCACGCAAAATGTAACCACCACGTGCGATGTTGGCGACTTGTTCGGTGCTACGTGATTGGTGCGGCAACGTTTGGCGAGACAATAATAGGCTGGTTGGGCCTTGAGTGCGCTCGATGGCTGCTCGCCATGCCACGGCGGTTTCCACCTGATCGGCCGGTCGCCAGACTGACATGTTGGGGGTCAGTCGTAGCATGGCGGCGTGTTCGATGGGTTGATGGGTGGGGCCGTCTTCTCCCAAACCAATGGAGTCATGGGTATAGACGAAGATCACTCGTTTTTGCATGAGTGCGGCCAATCGGACTGCGTTACGCGCATAATCGGCGAAGACTAAAAAGGTTCCACCGTAAGGAATAAACCCACCGTATTGAGCCAAGCCATTCATAATGGCGGACATGGCAAACTCGCGTACCCCGTAGTGAAGGTAATTGCCCGCCGGCTGTTGTTTGCTGATCACTTGGCAGTGGGTTTGATTGGTATTGTTAGAACCCGTTAAATCAGCGGAGCCACCGATGAGTTCCGGCAGGATAGCGCCATACGCATTTAAACAATGTTGAGAGGCTTTGCGGGTGGCGAGATTTTGTTCTTGCTGTGCGCATTGTTGAATAAAGGCATCGGCGGTGGCAGACCATTGGTCTGGCAATTTACCTTGTAACCGGCGTCCAAGCTCGTTGGCTAATTCTGGAAATTGTTGCTGGTAATCTTCCCACAATGCTTGCCATGCTTGCTCGGTGACATTGCCAGTTTCTTTCGCATCCCAAGCGCTGTAAATAGCCGATGGAATTTCAAAAGGGGAATGTGTCCATCCCAATTGTTGACGTGCTGCGGCGATTTCCGCATCACCCAAAGGTGCACCATGGGTTTTTTCACTGCCGGCGAGATTGGGTGAGCCAAAACCAATAATGGTTTTACAACAGATCAGCGTGGGTTGTTCAGCTTGGCAACGCGCTTGTTCAATGGCTTGGTGAATGGCGTCGCTGTCATGCCCATCGACATTGGTAATGACTTGCCACCCATATGCTTGAAACCGTTGAACTGTATCGTCGGTAAACCAACCGGTCACATCACCATCGATGGAAATGCCATTGTCATCGTAAAATACAATTAATTTACCCAGTCCCAACGTTCCCGCCAAAGAGCAGGCTTCGTGAGAAATGCCTTCCATCAAACAGCCATCGCCAGCGAAGACATACGTATAATGATCGATTACTGGAAAATGTTCCCGATTGTATTGCGCTGCCAACGCACGTTCGCCAATGGCCATGCCCACACCATTGGCTAACCCTTGTCCCAAAGGGCCCGTTGTGGTTTCAACACCTGGGGTATAACCGTATTCTGGATGGCCGGGGGTGGCGGAATGTAATTGACGAAATTGTTTTAATTCCGTCAACGGTAAATTGTAACCGGATAAATGCAGCAAAGCATATTGCAACATGGCGCCGTGGCCGTTGGATAAGACAAACCGATCTCGATTGCACCATTGAGGATTTTGTGGATTGTGGACTAAAAAATCATTCCATAAAACTTCTGCAATATCCGCCATTCCCATTGGCATACCGGGATGTCCGGAGTTGGCTTGTTGGACAGCGTCCATACTCAAAGCGCGAATGGCGTTGGCTAAATCTCGGCGAACAGGCATTGATGATGATCTCCCACACAGCGTTAAATTAAAAGCGGGCATTTTACGCCATTCCAGCGTGGTACGCTATGAGCAGATGGATGGTTTTTGAGCTTTTTCATTGATTTTAAATCTTTGTATGAAGTGGCAAACAAGATTAAAAAGGGGGGATGGTTGAGGTTTCGCCTCGGTTTGTTACCATGCGAGGATTGTTTTTACTGTTACTTTTGTCATGCCCCGAGTTTATTGTCCTATGCTGTTAACCGTTGGTGAAACCGTGATGTTGCCCGATTTGGCGGCGCATCACTTGTTGCATGTGCTGCGGTTGGGGCATGGAGATGCGTTGACTTTGTTTAACAATCAAGGCGGTGAATATGCCGCGCAAATTTTACAAACATCTCGGCGCACGGTTACGGTGCAAATACAAGCGCATCATTCAATCGAGCGTGAATCGAATGTATCGGTGCATTTAGGCCAAGTCATTAGCAAGGGCGATCGTATGGATTGGTTGTTGCAAAAAGTCACAGAATTGGGTGTGAGTGTGGTGACACCGCTGATGAGTCAACGGTGTAATGTAAAGCTGGATCCGCAACGGTTGTTGAAACGACAAATGCATTGGTTGGGGGTGATCGCCAGTGCTTGCGAACAGTGCGGTCGCAATCGATTGCCGCAATTAAATCCGGTCATCTCTCTGGCGGAATGGGTGCCACACACTGAGCAAGCGACTTGTTTTGTCTTGCAACCATCGATGTGTAAAACCGACTTGGCGCAATGGGAACAGCCTCGATGCGTGCGTTTGTTGGTGGGGCCTGAAGGTGGTTTGACAGATCACGAAATAGCTTTGGCCAAGCAACACCAATACCATGATCTTAGTTTGGGACCAAGGGTGTTACGCACAGAGACGGCTGGCATTACGGCGGTGGCATGGTGCCAATATCAATGGGATCGATAACCGGTCCTATTTTATTTGAAAATGTGAGCAGGTTTACCGTTGCGCCAAGGCATTACCATTCAGCTATTCTTTGGCTCGCCCAACGTATTCGCCGCTGCGGGTATCGACTTTGATTACTTCGTCGGTTTGAATAAACAAAGGAACGCGTACCACGGCGCCGGTTTCTAGCGTGGCGGGCTTGCTACCACCACCGGAAGTATCACCTTTAAGCCCGGGATCGGTTTCGGTGATGGTCAGTAAAACAAAGTTTGGTGGTGTTACCAATAAGGGTGCGCCATTCCATAAAGTGACTGTACAAACGTCTTGTTCTTTAAGCCAGACTTTGGCTTCCTCCATGGCCTCGGCTTCGGCGGCATATTGTTCGAACGTATTGGGTTCCATGAAATGCCAGTGCTCACCATCGGTGTATAAATATTGCATTTCAATGTCGCTGACATCGGCTGCTTCTACCGTCTCGCCGGATTTGAATGTGCGTTCCACCACACGACCCGTTTTTAAATTGCGGACTTTGATTCGAGTAAACGCCTGCCCTTTGCCAGGTTTGACAAAGTCGCACTCGACGATCGAGCATGGCGCATTGTCGAGCATGATTTTTAAACCGGATTTAAATTGATTCGTTGCATAGGTTGCCATTATGATCTTGCACTACGATGTTTTTAAAATGGTGCTTATGATAACGCGATTGCCCCCGCCGCAACAAGCAGAGGATTGGCAACAACAATTGGTTGATGGGTTTACCGATGTGTCTGCTTTGTTGACTTTTTTAAATTTGCCAGAAGACGCCTTTGCTCAACAGGTGGAACGATCGTTTCCTTTGCGTGTGCCGCGCGCGTTTGCTGTGCGAATGTGCAAAGGCGATAGGAACGATCCTTTGTTGCGTCAAGTGTTGCCAGTGGGTGATGAGACGAATCGAGTACCGGGTTTTTCATTGGATCCTTTGTCAGAGAAACAACACAATCCTCAACCTGGAATTTTGCACAAATATCAAGGTCGCGCTTTGGTGACATTAACCGGTGTTTGTGCGGTGCATTGTCGATATTGTTTTCGGCGACATTTTCCATATGCTGATAATCAAGTGGGACGCAAACATTGGCCGGATATTTTGGCGTATTTGCAAGCGCACCCACAGATTCATGAAGTTATTTTAAGCGGTGGTGATCCGTTGATGGTGCAAGACGCCATTTTGCAAGCGTTCATTGAACAGTTAAAACAATTGCCGCAAGTCACCACGCTGCGCATTCATTCAAGATTGCCGATTGTGTTGCCGGATCGAGTGACACCGGCGTTGGGTCGCTTGTTGGCCGACAGTGGGCTGCGTGTGGTAATGGTCAGTCATTGCAATCATCCACAAGAAATTGATGAATCGGTGGCGCGCGCGGCCCACTTGTTGCGTGCGCATCAAATTCATTTGTTGAATCAAGCGGTGTTGCTGCGTGGGGTCAATGATGAAGCGCAGACCCTGGTGCAATTGAGCAAACGATTGTGGGAAATTGATACGCTGCCGTATTACTTGCATGTATTGGATCAAGTGCACGGGGCGGCCCATTTTGCTGTTTGTTTATCGGTTGCCAAACAATTATTGCAAACCATGCTTGGGCAATTACCTGGTTATTTGGTGCCTAAGCTAGTGCGAGAAGAAGCCGGCGCCGCTAGCAAAATACTTATTTCACTCGAGCAATAAGGGCTGTTTGATCACCGCGTATGGCTTGTTCTATGCCATCGAAGTTTAACACCGAACCATCGCGAGCCATGAAACTGGCGTGAAATTGAGGCGTGGTGAAAAAATAAATATTGCTTTCATCATAAGCCACCGCGTTTTGATTGTCGGTGACTTGAATTTCTGCCAGTGCGCGTTCATAGGTTTTTACGTAGGCTTCGCGCGTGCGTAAAAAACGGGCGTTGAGTTGGGCGTTGCCTTGCAATAAGGCCACCAAACGATCAGCGACGCCAGCCAGGGTGACGGTGGATTGGTTGTGTGCTTCAATACGTAAACCATAGCTGTCTAACCAATACAGATCTAAATGAGCTTTGTCATACAATTCAATGCTATCGACTACGGCCATGCCTCGCAGGATGACGGCTGCTTGGTCGCGAATGCGCAAAGTCATGGAGCGGCTGCTTACCTCATGAATGGTCAATGCTGTTTTGCCGCCGATGTCTAGGTGACGCAAACCAAATTTGCCGGTTAAGGTGACGGCGCCTTCGCCGCCTGTCGTAATGTCCAGCAATGCGCTGTTCCAGGCGTTGACAGTCAAATTGCCGAACGCTTGCCAATGAATGCTGTGTAAGTTTTGCATATAGACTACGGCTTCCAGCACTTGGCCTTCGGGCACGACGACATTTAATTGGAATTCATCCAGTTGTACGGTTGTTTTCGTCACTTGTTCGGTAGGGCCGGTGAGCCGAATCGCATGTTTGTCTGAGCGCACGATTTTTACATTGACGGGTCCGATGACAAACAATCCTTGAAAGGCTTGCAAATCATGTGTGATGTCTGTGGTGGGTGGGACAATGGCCTCGGTGGGTGTTGATTCAGCGACATAGCGTGCCGCATGAGCTTGAAAAACGCCAAAGACAACGGCAAAGATGAAGATTGCGATGGACAGCCAGTTGGTCATAAGTTGTTTAATTTGTATACTTTAATGAAGTCCGTGATGCTAGCATTTTTGGAAGATGGGGTAAACGACGATTTTCTTTCAAAAGAGTAAGGGTAGGCTTGTTTTACCATGATGAAACAAGGGCTTTCAATCCTGTCTCCCGAGATTTAAAATTTTGGTGATTTGGTGAATCGTTACGCGTCATTTAATAATAAACAGGGTTGATGAATACGAATGTTACCTCGATCACCAATAGATACTTGCAGGGTCAAGGGGACTTCCACCTCTATTTGCACATCGTGCTGTTGGCAGACTAAACGATAACAATGGCCGTGAAAAATTCGATGAATGACGATGGCTGGACCTTGTGGTTGTGTGACGAAGGTTGCCATTTCCGGGCGTATCAAAAGTTGACCTGGGCCTTGACTCGGTTGGCTTAGTGCAATGGAGCCTATCGCTGTTGTCGCTTCGTGACCATTGGCTTGGGCTGCGATGAAACTCGCGTTGCCGGTTAATTGAGCGACGTTTGGATTAACCGGATAGTGATATACGTGCTCGGGCGTGTCGCATTGGGCAATGTAAGTGCCGGTCGGACTTTTTTGTAAAATCGCTGCGCGATCGGCCAGAGCAAATGCTTCACGACGATCGTGGGTAACCAAAATGACACTGACTCCCTCTTGCATCACAATGGTTTGCAACGCTTGTCCCAATTCTTGGCGAATGGTGGCATCGATGTTGGCGAACGGTTCATCCAACAGCAATAAGGTTGGCCGAGGCGCCAAGGCGCGGGCTAAGGCCACACGTTGTTGTTGACCACCGGATAATTCACATGGATAACGATTTGCATAGTGCGGCATATCGATCAAATCTAACAGTTGACGCACACGTTGTTGGGTGTGTACGCGCTGTTGTTTGGTTGTTTGCGCCAGGCCAAAAGCAATGTTTTGTGTCACTGTTTGGTGAGAAAATAAAGCGTAATCTTGAAAGACAAATCCCAACCGGCGTTGTTCGGTTGGGAGGTAAGATCGACCGTTATCAAACACCAGGCGGTTGGCTAAACGAATGGTTCCTTGCCACGGTTGTTCCAAGCCGGCGATTAAACGTAGTAACGTAGATTTCCCACAACCGGAAGGTCCCAACACGCTTAAAAATTCACCGCGGGCAACGGTTAAATGGATGTTGCGTAAGATCGGGTGTTGTGCATAGCGATGCGATAATTGTTCAATCATGAGTGGGTTAGACATGACGGCGCCACCGCAAAGTGATCACAACCAAGGTCAAAGACATCATCACCAGCATCAAGCCAGCAGCACCTACATCGTGTAAAAACGCTTCTTGATAGCGATCAAAAATTCTAAAACTCAAGGTACGAATCCCCATCGGTCCACCCAATAATAATGTTACCGGTAATTCTTTGATGAGTGCTAATAACACCAGCAACCAGGCGGCGCCCAATGCTGGACGAAACGCCGGGAGCATCACTTGCAACACATATCGCCTACGCGGACTGTTTAAGATCCGCGCGGTTTCTCCCAACCGCGGATCATACAACATCACCGCGCTTTTTAAACCTCCATAAGCTTCTGCCATAAAACGCATGGCATAACCCATGAATAATAAAATACCGCTGGTCAACAACCATTGATAACTGGCATTGGTATTGGGGAGGAAATCAACTATCCACAAGGTCCACAACAATAAACCAAACGCCAATAAAATGCCTGGCAAACTGCTGGTCATATAAATGAGTTGTTCAACGGTCCGCGATAAATATTGACGTCCCACCAACCAAGCGGGTGCCAATGTGAGTAACACAATCAGAGTAGCGCTGAATACCGACACGTACAGGGTGTCGGCAATCGGTGGCCATAATGCGGCAAAGTGCAATTGATGAATGAACCCATTGAGTACCCATTGCGCCAACGCAATCACAGGAATAACAACCCCCAAACCAATGACTAGCAGATGCAAACCGTAAGTGAGCCACAAGGGTCCTCCGGTCAATGTGGTACGGCGGGTGGGTTTGGGGTTGTGAATTTGTGATTGCGGTGGTTGTTGTCCGTGTACTCGTTTGGCAATGAGCAATAATGACAAAGCCAACAGCAATAACACACTGCCTAACAGGGTGGCTTTGGCCAATTGTTGATGATCGACCGCTTGATATAAACGCCAGGTTAATACTTGCGTATCCAGTACAGCCACCGCTCCAAAATCGCTAATGATGTATAACAAACCAATCAACCAGGCAAATGCAAAACTGGGTCTGAGTTTGGGAAAAATAATCTGCCAAAAAATTTTGGTGGAAGAGGCGCCCAAACACTGCGCAGTTTCTTCTTCTTGCGCGGATAAGTTTTTAAGTGCTGCTGACACCAACAAATGTACGTAAGGCACGGTGATCAAGGTCAACACGATGATGGCGGGGATAAATCCTTTGAAAATCGGAAGTTGTATCCAAGCGCTCAACAGTCCGCCGGGTCCTAAACTATCACGCAAAGTGGCAGCGATTAAATAACTAGGTACAGCTAAGGGTAATAAATCCAGTATGGCCAGAAGTTGACGTGCAGGGTATTGTTTGCGCTGTTCAATCCAGGCAAACCACAAACCAATCGCTCCAGCCAGTGTTGATGTGATTAAAGCCAATAAGGTGGTATTGATTAATAATCGCCAGGCATTGCTCTGTTGAAACAATGTAACAAAAGAGGCGGTTTGCTCGATCAAAGGATGGGCTGGTGGGTACAGCAATCCCCAACCCAAACCGATGAGTGGTAACAATACCAATCCAGCGATTCCCCATGAAATTAGCGTCAGTACAGGGTAACGGGATAACGATTTACTCATCATGAAGAGAGGGTTAAAGGTGGATGCGTCTTGCCACAATCACTGACCTTGTTATGCAAATTATATTCACCACCACACGCTGAACTGTTGTGGCAAATGACGGGCACTACAAGATGCCTAGCGTTTGCAGCAAGGCGACGGTGGGTGATAAATCTACTAAGTTGGATGAGTCTATCTCAAGATGTTTAATATCAGCCACAGGTGTTAGCGCCGTGGCGGGAGTAATGTCCGGGTGCGTTGGGTATTCCGAGGCGGATTGTGCAAAATAAGTTTGGGCATATTCACTTAATAAAAAAGCGACCCACTGTTCGGCCAATGCTTGTTTATCACTGTGGGCTAAGATCCCAACGCCGGAGACGATCAACAAATTGCCAGCGTTGCCTTCTTCAGGAAAATGATAATTCATGACGGGCAAATTGGGATTTTGTTTTTTCAATTGGTGCATGTAGTAATGATTGGACCAGCCTAAATCAACCTCGCCTTGTCCTACTGCTTGTACAATCTGTGAATTACGTGGGTAATTCACCGGTTGATTGGCGATGATGTCACGTAACCATTGTTGGGTTTTTTCCTCGCCCCACAGATGGCGCAAGGCGCTGATGTGTGCTTGAAAACTAGCATTGGTTGGTGCCCACCCTAACCGACCACGCCATTTGGGGTCGGTTAATTGCTCTAACGAGATGGGCAATTGATCTGCTGTGACTTTTTCAGGGTTGTAGACTAGAACTCGCATTCGCGCGCTGGCGCCTACCCAATAATGATTGGGATCTTTAAAGTGCGCAGGAATCGGTGCGGTGATCCGCGAATCGATCGGCGCGAGCATACCGGCTTGTGCTAACAAGCCCAGATAACCCGACTCTTGAAAAAACACCACATCGGCGGCAGTTTTTTGTTGTTCATGCAACAATTGA
>WLWG01001084.1_pt1 | contig 25802 bp, 8 predicted proteins | sample 6712871 | NCBI WGS metagenome assembly WLWG01 (sample SAMN12718693, study PRJNA515312) | sponge metagenome | isolation source: marine sponge | host: Mycale hentscheli | place: New Zealand: South Island, Marlborough, Capsize Point | collected 2003-05-01
ATGCCTGGGCGCACTTTTTATTTTGAGACATATTTACCTGAATATGCCGCAATGTATGACAAACTACCTATTAGTGCGTTCCTCTCGTCTCCAGAGGTCCCAGACCCCGATATGGACCTTCCTAACCTACAGTTCTGGAACTGTATGGATTATGGTGTTGTAGCAATTACAAAGCAATTTATTGGTTCTATGGACTATGAATTGTATACAAGAGACTTCGGCATCCAGAAAGGTACATACATCTGTACAATAGATAATTATCATCAAGATCCTGAGGTAGTTGATTATGCAACCAGTGAAAATCCTGCAGAACATAAGTCACATAATCTAATTGAATTAGAGAATGGGCAGTATGCATTGTATCCAAACAATAGAATGCGTATCTTTGATAATAGTTTAACACCTGTTGAACCAAAAATGCCTGATTTCAAAGTGTCAACTCAATATTATCAAGTTGAAAATGGTTTTGAACGACTTGGTATGGGTCGTGAGGATGAATATTTTTGGAAAACAGCAAAAGAAAGAGAAGATCAACCCGAAAAGGAAGAAAAATGACTACAGAACATGATTTTTTAGACAACTTAGCAAATCATCAGCATCAAAAGATGCTTCGTGAGATTTCAAACGATGATTTAACACCTAAAAAGAAAGATTCTATTGAAGAAAATGAATTTTTTGAAAGTGAGACTAGTCCAGAACCACTTTACGAGTAAATAATCCCAAAATACCTTGATAAATAAGTTATAATTGCCGTAATTTTGTGCCGTTAGAGCGAGTTAGTCAAGGTTTCAAAGATGTGAGTATGACTTTTCAGAAACATCCTCTGACAAGTGATATAATTGCGTTAAAAAATGAATCTGCGATTGCACGTTCGATAAGAAATATTATTTTTACTTCACCTGGAGAGAAATTTTTTGACGAAGATTTTGGATCTAGTATTAGTAGAGCACTTTTTGATAATATTAATGATATTTCTGCTAACATTATAAAAAATGAGATCAGAAGTTCATTAAAAAATTATGAACCAAGGGTAAAACTAAGAAATGTTGATGTGGAACCCAACTATGATCAGAATGAATTTAATGTAACTGTACTTTATGAGATTATTGGAGCAGATGTTCCAGCACAAGAATTACAATTCGTTTTGCAACCAACAAGGTAAGAAATGCCATTAGCTAATTTTACTAATCTGGACTTTAACCAGGTTAAAACAACACTTAGAGAATATCTAAAGGAAAACTCTAATTTTACAGACTATGATTTTGAGGGTTCTAACCTTTCCTCAATACTTGATGTCCTGGCATATAATACCTACATTACTTCATACAATGCCAATATGGTTGCGAGTGAAGTTTTTATTGATAGTGCGACATTAAGAGAGAATGTCGTATCTTTAGCAAGAAATATTGGATATTTACCAAAATCTAGAAAAGCAGCAACTGGAGTAATTACTTTCTTTGTTGATACATCCAATATCACACCAACTCCATCAACTCTTACTATTAAGAAGGGTCCTATAGCAACTTCGGCAGGTGGATTTGGTAATTCGTCTTTTGTATTTTCAATTTTAGAAGATATAACAGTTCCTGTAAATGATGGAATAGCAGAATTTAATAATATTTCAATTTATGAGGGAAGTTTACTAACTTCTAATTTTACATATAGTTCAAGAAATCCAAATACAAAGTTTATATTAGATAATATTGGAATAGATACTGAATTATTGACTGTAACAGTCAGACCAAATCAATCTTCTTCAAGAAGTGTAAAATATAGTCGTCAAGATAGTCTATTTGAAGTAAATCCAAATTCAACTGTTTATTATCTGCAAGAATCAGATGATGAGAGATATGAAGTATTATTTGGAGATAATCTATTCGGCAAAAAACTTGAAGACAATAATTATGTTACCGTAGACTATATTGCATCTAATGGCGATTCTGCAAATGGTGTTGGACAATTTACATTTACGGGAAGATTAGTCTATTCAAGAAATGCTCAGGAATATATTGTTACATCTGGAATTTCTCTAGTAACAACTGGATTAAGTGCTAGAGGTGGAGAAGAAATTGAAGGTGTAGAATCAATTAAGAAATTTGCACCAAGAATTTATGCATCTCAATATAGAGCATTGACTGCGAATGATTATGAATCATTAATTCCAACACAAATTTATCCCGAAACTGAGTCTATTTCAGTTTTTGGTGGTGAAGAACTTGTTCCACCACAATATGGAAAAGTTTTTATTAGTATTAAACCTAGATTTGGAGATTTTATTCCTAATCTAATTAAAGAAAATATCAAGAAAAAATTAAAAAAATATTCAGTTGCTGGAATTGTACCAGAATTGCTTGATCTTAAGTATTTGTATGTTGAAATCAGTAGCAAAATTTATTACAATACTAATTTAGCACCTTCAGCAACTTTTGTAACAAGCAATGTTCAAAATAATGTTAATAAGTATGCTGAATCAAGTGAAGTGAACAAGTATGGGGCAAGATTAAAATATAGTAAATTGCTCAAGTTAATTGATGATTCTCATGATTCAATAACTTCAAATATCACCACGATTTCAATTAGAAGAGATTTGAGAGTTACCTTAAATACTTTTGTAGAATATCAAATTGGATTTGGAAACAGATTTCATATTAAATCTATGAGTGGTTATAATATAAAGTCAAGTGGAATTACTGTTGCTGGCATACAGGAAACGGTTTATGTGTCAGATATTCCAGATACTAATAGAAGAACTGGAATTTTATTCTTTTTTACATTACCCAATCAAGGATCTCAATCACCAGTTATAGTTAAAAGAGATGCTGGATTTATTAACTACGAAAGTGGTGTCATTACAATAAATCCAATTAATATAACAGGAGCAAAAAGAAAAGATGGGCAACCAATACTAGAATTTTCTGCAACACCGCATTCAAATGATGTTATTGGATTACAGGACCTTTATTTGCAACTAGATACTAGTAGCAGTTTATTTGAACCTGTCGTTGATGATGTTACATCTGGATTAGATCCATCTGCTTCTACTTACATCGTTTCTTCCAGTTATGCAAATGGTAATTTAGTTCGTTCTGGTGGACCAGCTACTCAAGTAGTAACAGTTGCTGGTGGATCTAGAGTTACTACACAGACATCAGGAACAACAGGTGGAACAAATGCCACATCTGTTACCACATCGGTTTCCACTGGTGGAGCATCATCATCATCAGGTTCATCTTCATACTAATACAAAGACGATAAATTCATAAAATGTCAGAAACAAGAGTTCAGTTTAATACTATCGTATCCAATCAACTTCCCTCATATATTAGGGAGGATTACCCATTAATTTCTGAACTTTTAAAACAATATTATCTTGGGCAGGAATATCAAGGTGGTCCAATTGATTTAATTCAAAATATTGATAGGTATATCAAGTTAGATAATACTACAAACTTATCAGAAGTTGTTGTTCTTTCTGGTGATTTAGATTTTGATGCAACAACAATTAACGTAGATCCTGCAGAGTCTCCAACAGGAACTAATGGTTTTCCAGAATCATATGGTCTTCTAAAGATTGATGATGAGGTAATAACTTATACAGGAAAAACTAATTTTTCTTTTACTGGGTGTATTAGAGGTTTTGTTGGCATAACTTCATACAGAAGTGAATTGAATAAAGAGGAGGTTCTTTTCAGTGAAACGGATTCTGACGATCACCTTGATCAATCTACAATAACAAATTTAAGTTGTTTATTTTTAAAGGAATTTTTAGTAAAAGCAAAGCACCAATTTTTGCCTGGATTAGAAGAGAGGAATTTAAACACTAATCTAAATCAAAATATTTTTGTAAAACAAGCAAAAGATTTTTATAGAAGCAAAGGAACTGATTATTCCTTTGAAATTTTGTTTAGAGCAATTTATAATGAAGATGTAAAAATAATCAAACCAAGAGATTTCTTAATTTCTCCATCAAATGCTCAATATAGGATTGTTAATAATTTAATTGTTGAACCTATTGAAGGTAATCCTGAAAACTTAGATAATGCCACATTATATCAAGATGAATATAAGTTTGGTAGTGACATAAAAAAAACATATGCACCTATCACCAGTGTTGAAAAAATAGAAGTTGGTTACGGAAAAACTTTCTATAAACTTAGTATTGATGCAGGATATAATAAAAATTCTGGAGTAGATGGTGCAACATATGGAAAATTTATTGTAGAACCGTCCACAAAAGTAATAGGAAAAGTATCCGTAGGATCTACATTTATTGATGTTGATTCTACAGTTGGATTTGGATCAACTGGTGAGTTATATTTTAGATATCCAAATAATACTGTGGGAGTTTCTTCATATACCTCTAAATCATTAACTCAATTTTATGGGGTCACTGATATTGATTCTGAAGTTGCAGATGCAACCATTGTTGGTATCAATACTTTTGCATATGGAAGATCTAAATTAGATCAAGATGAGATTATTCAAGTAAGAATTAATTCTGTTTTAAGTTCTTTTAACATTCCAAACAATACAAACAATTTACTAACAGGTGGAAAAGTTAATGTAACTAATCTTGGAATTTCTGAAAAAAATTATAAAACAAGTAAATGGTTTTATAATGTCTCTCCAATTTATAAAATCAAAACTCTTGAACTAGTAGATTCTTCAAATAATACCTATAAAGTAACTTTAAACGTACCTAGCCAATTTAGATCTGGAGATAATGTAGAAATTGCTTTAGATGGTATAAGGAAAGAAACTAAAATTGTATCAATAACTGGAGAAAAAACTTTTTCTATACGTGGTCAGGGAATTTTAAATACTGATGCCGTATATACAATCCAGAGAAGAATTCAAAAAGTTTCTTCCGGTACATATCCATCATCACAAATATATTCTACTGATATTGATAATGTTTATAAGAATGAATCTGGAGAATATTTAATTTCTTCTCCGTCAATACCATATTATGATTCTCAACCCTTAAATGTGTCTGCTAGAGTTTTTAAATTCTCGGGAACTTTTCTTGGAGATGAGTTTGAAATTTCTTCTGGAATAGAGCATGGATTTTATACTGGAGATTCTGTTTATTATGAAGCACAGTTAATTGATGAAACCTTTATTAATGATAGTGGTAGCAGTGATACTAGAAAAGTTAGAGATACTGCATTATTTGATGATGGACTTTATTTTGTAAAAAGAGTTAATGGATCAAATGTTAAGTTTGCAAAAAGTAGAAATGATATCTTTAATTCAAAATTTATCTCTTTAGATAATTCAACAACAGTTTCTAATAGCACTATAAGACCTTTTGAATTTAATGGTAAAACTTTAGGTCCCCAAAAGTTATTGAGAAAAATAACTGAACCTGTTAATGAGGGAATTTTAACAAAAACTGAACCAGGATTAACTGGTATGTTTGTTAACGGTGTTGAAATTTTAAATTATAAAGGAAAAGATGTAATAAAATACGGAAAAATTGATACAATTGATGTATTATCTGAAGGGACAAACATCGATGTGATCAATATTCCCAACTTAATTATTTCAGACACAGTTGGAACAGGTGCAACAGGATATGCAGCAGTTTCTGGATCATTAAGAGAAGTTAGAATCATAGATCCTGGATTTGATTATACAAATACTCCAACAATTAAAATTGAAGGTGGTAATGGATCAGGTGCTATAGCTCAAGCTAGCATGAAATTAGTTGATCATAAAGTTGAGTTTTTTGCAGATATAAATTCTAATCAAGTTGTTGTTGGAACAGCATCTACTCAATCTAGAATTGGATTTACCACTTATCATAAATTTAGAAATGCCGAGCAAGTTTTATATAAAACACAATCTCAAAGTGGAATTGTTGGAATAGTTACGGATTCTGCATATTATGTTTCAGTTCTGAATAATGTAACTGTTAGATTGCATAAAAATGAAGCAGATGCAATTTCAGGTCTTAATACAGTATTTTTAACTGATTATGGTATTGGAAAACATTCTTTAGAAACAGTAAATAAAAAATCCATAGTCAGTGCAATTAATGTTGTTAATAGTGGTTCTAATTATGAAAACAAAAAAAGAACTTGTACTCCAGTAGGAATTGATACATCATCCAACTCTGTAACAATTGTAGACCATGATTACAAAACTGGTGAAAAAGTAAAATATACCTGTACAGGAACTCCTGTTTCTGGATTACCTGTAGATACTGAATATTATGTAACCGCAGTCGATAAAGATTCTTTCCATCTTTCGCAAGTTGGAGTTTCAAGTGATAGAGAGTTCTATACCAGAACAAGACAATATGTTAATATGACTTCTGTAGGAACAGGAATTCATAACTTCAACTATTCAGATATCACAATTACCTTATCAGGAAATGTTGGTATATCCTCTATTGGAACTGAGACCTTCAAAGGATCTTTCCAACCTATTGTAAGAGGAACAGTAACCTCTATACACCTTGAGAATAATGGAGTTGGATATGGATCTTCTGAAGTTCTAAACTTAGATAGACAACCTACAGTCGAACTTGAATCAGGATCTGATTGCCAACTTACTCCAATAGTTGTTAATGGAAAAGTAGTTGAAGTCATAATTCAAAAATCTGGGAGTAGATATCTTTCTGCACCCGATTTAGATGTTGTTGGTGATGGAGTAGGAGCTGTTTTAGTTCCAGTTCTAGAAAATGGATCAGTAACCGACGTTAAAATTGTTGAACCTGGTATTGGATACTCAGATGATTTTGGGTTAACTGCTATTAATGTTATACCATCTGGATCTACTGAAGAATTGCCAGTATTTAAAGCAAATATACAAAACTGGAGGGTAAATTTATTTGAAAAATATTATCCATATTTCTCTCAAGATGATGGGATAATTATATCTGGATTAAAATCGAAAGATTTTGGACTTCAGTATTCTCATTTATATGCACCAAGGAAACTTAGAGAAACAGTTTTTGCTTCGGATCAAGAAGGCAATATCTTGTATGGAGAGAAAGATCTTAGAAAAGTTAATGGTATAGAAGTATCATCTACAAAACATTCTCCTATCTTAGGATTTGCATATGATGGACATCCAATATATGGTCCGTATGGATATTCAAATTTAAATGGTGGTGTAATTTCTCAAATGAGATCTGGATATAGTATTGATATAAAAAATAATAGACCTCCTACATCTATTTTCCCTGAAGGATTTTTTATTGAAGACTATAATCATAAAGAAGTTTCTGACAATAGTGTTCTTGATGAAAACAATGGAAGATTTTGTATAACTCCAGAATTTCCAAAAGGAACATATGCATATTTTATCACTATTAACGATAAGTTCTCAGAATCATCAGGAATTTTTGAAAAAAATCGCAAACCAGTATTTCCTTATATAATTGGTAATAATTATAAAGGTATTCCTAATACCTTTAATTTCAATCCACAGTCAAACTATGATTCTTTTAGTATTTCTAAAGATTGGCGTAGAAATACGCAACCATTGAATATTATTGAGGATGATTTATCATATCCATATTTTTATGTTCCTAATAAGTTAAATCAAACAGCAACTATTAATGCAACTTCTTTTGGTTCAATTGATAGTATTGGTATTGTTACTGGAGGATCAAATTATAGAATTAATGAAACTCTAGTCTTTAATAATAATGAAACTCAAGGACAAGGAGTATCTGCAAAGATAACAAGAATAAAAGGAAGATCTGTTAATAATATAAGTGTAGCTTCAAGTGTTATTGAAGGTATTCAAATATATCCAGGACAATCCAAAGGTGAATATTTAATTTTCTCAGATAATCCTCATAATTTTGAACCTCTTAATGTTATTTCTATTTCTGGATTATCTACGACATCTTCTGGTATTGAAGGATCTTATAATGTCGGTATAAAAACGAATAGATTAACAATTGCTGGTGTAGGAACCACAGGAGTTGCTATTGGCAATACAAATGTAACAGGAATAGTAACATATTTTAGAGTTTCTGGAGATTTAAATTATCCAAGCATTAGGGAAAATGACACTCTAGTTGTAGGAACTGAAAGAATTAAGGTTCTGAATGTTGATCCTTTAAATTCTAGAATTAGAGTTCTAAGAGCAGTTGATACTACTGTTGGATCTTCTCATACTATAGGAAAGTTTATTTACGAGATTCCTAGAAAATTAAAAATTAATTCTGGATTTAAGACAGACTATTCGTATTCTCTTAATAAACAGATTTATTTTGATCCCGCAGAAACTGTAGGATTAGGAACAACTGCTGGAGTTGGTATTGGAACAACAATTTCCTTCTCCAATCCTGGTGCTGCAGTTACTTCGGTCTTTATTCAAACCAAAGCACTTTATCTACCAAGTCATAATCTGAAGACTGGAGATCAAATAACGTACTCTACAGGAATAGGAACTGTTAAGGGTTCTGGAATAATTGTACAGGATGAAACTAATGTTGGAATTGGGACTACTCTCTCGGATGGAACAAATTTATTTGTTGCAAAGATTACCGACGACTTAATTGGAATTGCGACTATAAGAGTTGGACTAGGCATAACAGGAACGTTTGTAGGTCTTGCAAATACCCTCTCAACTACTTTATTCTTTAGAAGTGTTGGAACTGGGAATACACATAGTTTTAAAACAAATTATAATGTAATTACTGGTGATATAAGGAGAAACTTAGTTACTGTTTCAACCGCAGGAACTCATGGATTAAGTTCACCACATAATATCTTTGTCAATGTCAATCCACAAAATACTGGAATTGTAACTCTTACTTATAATGATTTTAATAGAAGGTTAGTAGTAAATCCTGTAGGATTCTCTACTGTAGGAGTTAATACAACAAATAATACTATAACTATAAACTCTCATGGATTTAAAACAGGTGATAAGATAATCCATACTTCAGAAGTTTCTTCTGTAGGACTTTCTAGTGATAGATTTTACTATGTTGTAAGAGTTGATGATAATAGAATTAAATTATCAAATACTTATTATGATTCCACTCAGATAAAACCAAATGTTGTAGGAATAACCAGTGCATCACTTGGTACTATTAATCCAATATCACCTTTAGTAAAATTATATAAAAATTCCACAGTAACATTTGATTTATCAGATCCTTCTCTCTCTTATACTCAACAAGGAACAACTTATCCAGCATTTAAATTTGATTTATATGTTGATAAAAACTTTACTAAAGAATGGGAAAAATCCAATGAAAGTAAAACATTTGAGTTGTCTAGACAGGGAATTGTTGGAACAGTCGGTGCTAAAGCAGAGTTATTTGTTAATGAAAATACTCCAACCGAATTATACTACAATTTAACTCCATTATATGAAGGTGATATTCCTACATCAAAAGTAGAAATTTATACAGACAACGAAGTCATTTCCGGAAATACTCTTTTCTCTGGAGAGAGTCTTTATAATGGCAAACATACTATTACTGTAGGAACAACAACTACATTTACATACTCACTTGCAAATGTTCCAGAAAAACTATCTTATGATACAACATCTTTAGTTACTTATGAAACTGATTGTACTCATACTTATGGACCAATAGCAAAAGTTGAACTTAACAATGAAGGTACAAATTATTACTCATTGCCAGGTATCACGACAGTTAACACTCTTGGTGGTAATGGTGCTATTTTAGAAGCTAAGAGTTCAAAAATTGGTTCTTTAAAAGGAATGTCTCTAGATGACATTGGATTTAATCTACCATCAGATCCAACATTGAATCCAAGAATTCTTTTGCCACAATCTATCAAAATAAATTCTTTAGCATCATTTAATAGTGTTGGGATTACTTCGTTTGGTAGAGGATTCTCAGTTCCTCCTAAACTTATAGTATTGGATGGAACAACTGGAAAAGAAGTAACTGATGTTGATTTGAAAGTTACTATTGGAAAATCTGAAGTAGAAATTCTCAAAAATACGAATGGAATGAATAATTCCAATCCAACAATTATACCAACACAAAGTGGTGCCGGAGTTGGAATTAATAATTTAGTATTTGATTCTTCAACTAAAACAGTTACTGCTTCTCTATCCGTTGGATTTAGTACGGTTAATACATTCCCCTTTGCGATTGGAGATAGAGTCCTTGTAGAAGGAATTAGTGTAGGTGTAGGGTCTACTGGAAAAGGATACAACTCTTCTGAATATGATTATAAGTTATTTGATGTAACAGGGATTACTGAAAATCTTGGTGGAATAGGAAGTGTGACTTACAGTATGTCTGGATTATTTGCTGGTGGAGAGTTCCCAGGAACTTTTAATTCTGTTAATTCTTCTGGCAAAATTCTTGCATCAAAACATTTTCCAACTTTTGAGAGTTTCTTACAAACAAAAAACTTTATAGATGGTGAAACTATTACATCAGATTCTGCAATAGGAATTGTTCAAAATTGGGATTCTAAAATCACAACTTTAGTAGTTTCATCTAATGATAATTTTGTTGTTGGTGAAGTTATTCGAGGATCAGATTCTAAAGTTCAGGGAATTGCATCTTCAATTACATCATTTGAATCTTTTATTGATTTGGGGGCAACTTCAAAGGTTATTCAGGGATGGCAAGAAGATTTTGGAAGATTAAATTTCGAATTACAAAAACTTCAAGATAATTTATATTACCAAAATTTCTCATATTCTTTGAAATCTAGAGTTGCATATGATGATTGGAATGATGTTGTTTCTGCTCAAAATCATACTTTAGGTTATAAAAAATTCTCTGATTATCAATTAGAGACTAGTAATGAAAATACTATGTCTGTTGGACTTACAACAAATTCCACAAATATGGGCATAGTTAATAATATTGATGGTTTTGCAAGTTTAAATTGTGTCTATGGATTTGATATTGTAACTGAAAACAATCTCAATCAAAGTTCAAAAGTTGTATCTGACGAAATAGTTTTCTCTAATAGAATTCTTACTGATTATTTTGAATCCGTTGGAAACAGAGTTCTCTCAATAGATGATATTAGTAGTCAGTTTAATAGTAATCCAAGGGCAAATCCATTTAGTGTAGTTGATACTTTTAGTCTAAGTGATGTTAGATCTCAAAAGTATATAACTTATGTAAGGGATAAGAGATATAATGCCCAAAGACAATTAATGATTGTTGACTTGTTACATGATGGGTCTCGTGGATATTTAAATCAATATGGTAGAGTTGAGACTTATTATGATCAAGGATCATTTGATTTTGCAATATCTGGTTCTGATGCTCAACTGCAGTTCTATCCAACAAGGTCCTCAGTTAATGATTATGACCTTAGCATTTTCTCATATAATCTAAATGATAATTTCCTTGGAACCGGCACGACAAGTATTGGTGGAGTTGCAACTATAGAAACAAAGAGTTCTCCTGTAACATCTGGTGTTACTACTACAATTGTTTCTATTGGTGACACTCATTCTAGTATTAAAGTTCTTGTCAATATAAATCCAGATTTAACAAAAAATGAAGAATTTGAATCAGTAGAACTGAATATTGTTCATGATGGAACAAATATTGAATTATTGGAGTATGGTAGATTAACTACTAATCTTGGGGGATATGTTGCTACAGGATTGGGCACTTATCATGCATATTTTAGTGGTTCTTCTGTTAATGTAGATTTTATTCCAAGTGCTGTTGGAATTGCCACTACAGGGGTTATAAACACTATTCAAGTAGGACTTGCTACTGATACAGTTACTGGTATTGGAACTATTGATCTTACAAGATCAAGAATTGAAGCCAGAACAACAAATATTTCTGCATCTGGAACTCCAGGCATCAATACTGTTGCAGAATATCCTAATAAATATGATTCTGCATATTTCCTAGCACAAGTTACTGATACTACCAATACCTCTACTCAACTTTCTGAAATTATTGTTGTTGATGATTATGTCACTGAAACTGAAAGTTATCAAACATATGATACTGAATATGGTGTTATAGAAACTGGTGCTGGATTGGGAACATTTGGGTCTAGAGTTTCTGCTGCTGGAACTGTCTCACTTGTCTTTACCCCAAGTTCAAGTATTGATACAGTAGTTAATGTTTATATGAATGCTTTGACATTAGATGAAGATTTAACAAAATCAACTGAAATTGATTTCACTAATGGATCAATTAATAGTGATTTAGGTTCTTATCAAGGAACAGATTCTGACATTAAGAGAGGATTTGAACTTTCTCATGAAAATCTTCCAGTCTTTGAAAGATATTTTGAAGCAAATGATAGTGGTATTGTTAATATTACTAATAATAGTATTAGAATTCCCAATCACTTCTTTGTTTCTGGTGAAAAGTTAAAATATGTTCATGTAGGAACAGCATCCTCTGCTGTCGGTATTGCAACAACTAGTTTTGTTGGCACTTCAAATACCACGTTCCTTCCGGGAGAAAATATATTTGCAGTTAAAGTTGATGATAACATTATTAAAATTGCTTCTAGTGCAGAAAATGCTCTAAAATCAATTCCCGAAGTTGTTGAACTTGAAAGTGTTGGTATTGGTACTTCTCATAGATTTATAGCAACTAATCAAAATGCAAAAGTTATCGTTGCTATAGACAACCTTATACAATCACCTATAGTTTCTACGTCTCAAACTACAACACTTGCCAATCAAATGTTAAGTGTAGACAACATATTAGAGTTTAGTGGGATTACTTCCTTCTTTGGATCTGATCTTATCCAAATTGGCAATGAAATTATGAAGATAGAAGGTGTTGGTATTGGTAGTACAAACACCGTAAGAGTACGTAGGGAATGGATGGGTACAAGAATAGGAACTGCTGTAACTGGTGATTTGGTTACTAAAATTTCTGGAAACTATAACATTATCAACAATAAATTAAATTTTGTTGAAGCTCCATTTGGCAATACTCCTATAGGATCAACAACAAATCCACCAGATGAAAGAGACTGGACAGGTGTTACTACATCATCCAGTTTCCAGGGAAGATCATTTATGAGGTCTGGTATTGTAGACACTGCAAATGAGTCTTATCATAAAAACTATATTTTTGATAATATTTCTTCTGGATTTAATGCAACTGAAACAGAATTTACTCTCAAGCAAAATGGATCTAACACACCTGGCATTTCAACGGAAGGTGCTATTGTCTTGGTTAATGATATATTCCAATCTCCAGGATTATCTGATCAATATACCTTAAGTGAGCAATCTGGAATTACTTCTATTACATTCCAGGGAACCAATACGACTCCATTGGGTCCAGACGTTGGAATCTCTAGTTATCCAAAGGGTGGTATTATCATATCTGTAGCATCAACTGCTGGATTTGGTTATCAACCATTAGTATCTGCTGGAGGAACTGCTGTAGTTTCTGTGGCAGGAACTATCTCTTCAATTAGTATAGGAAATAGTGGATCTGGTTATAGAGTAGGAGTTCAGACTGTCAATGTTGCAATAAGAACTTCTTCTGTATCCGAGTCTAATATTGTCTCTATTGGAACAGCAGTAATTTCGAACGGAAACATCACTTCAGTTTCCATATCCACTGATAGAGTATTCTATGCTCCAAGAGATATATCAAACGTTCTGTATGATAATGTTAGTGGAATAACCACAGTAACAACTTCTACTAGTCATGGACTTTCTTATGATGATCAAGTTACACTTTCTGGAATCGCATTTACTTGCAATTACACTGGTTCCGGTCCTGTTAATGTTTCGAATGCAATTTATGACAATGTAAGTGGTATTATGACAGTTACAACATCTTCTGCACATAATCTATCTACTACTGGACAGAAGAGTGACGTTATTCTTACTGGATTAGCATTTACTTGTGGATTGGATGGTGGATCTTCTACTCATGTTTATCCAAGAACAACTGACCCTGCATATTGTGGATCTAAAGTAACCGCAGTTAACAGTGCAACTGAATTTGTAATTAATGCTGGCGTTTCAACTGTTCCGACATTCTATAGTTCTAGTGGAGTTGCTCAACCAGCATTAATTGCTCCTAGAAACGTAAATAATTCTGCTAGTGGAACAGATCCTGCTGCAGGAGAAACTAATGTTCTAAGAATTATTAATAATACTTCTTTTGAAGTGAATACTGGAATTTCAACTAGAGAACACTTCTATGCAAGATGTGGTAAAGTCAATAAACCACTTGATGTTGTATTTGATAATCCGTTAAGTTATTCCAATATATCATTAGAATATAGTTCTTCTTCTACATTAGGATTTGGAACACATGCTACAGCAAATGTTGTTGTTGGTCAAGGATCTAGTGTTATTGATTTTGAATTGCAAAATACTGGTTATGGATATGGTAATGGTGAAATTTTAACAGTTGCAATTGGAGGAACAACTGGAATTCCAACCACATCATCTTATTCTGGAGATGAATTCCAATTAACAATTGATAAAGTTCATGTTGATGCGTTTGCTGGTTGGTCATTAGGAACACTGCAAGTTTTAGATAGAGTTGATGAATTTATTGATGGGGTAAGAAAAGATTTCCCCTTAACTCTAGCAGGATCTATAGTTTCAATTGTTGCATCTAAAGGATCAAAAATTAATGTTGAAGATGTATTGCTTATCTTTGTCAATAATGTTCTACAAGTTCCTAATGTGGGATATACCTTTGATGGAGGAAGTAGTGTTGTATTTACCGAACCATTGAAGATTGGTGATACTGTAAATATTATTTTTTACAAAGGAAGTGGTGATTCTGATGTTATCTTTAGAAATATTATTGAAACTGTGAAAAAAGGTGATACTCTGCAAATTAAGAGTGATAGATCAATTGGACAAGCATCATATCTTACTGAAGAAGAAAGAATTGTAGAGTTTGTTAAATCTACCAACACAGTTGAAACTAATCCATATGATGGTCCAGGAAATGTCTCTGACGTTACTTTGGAGAGACCCGTTGACTGGTGCAAACAAACTGAAGACATCTTTATTAATCAGATTGGTGTTGGAAAAGATAGAGAATTGTATGAACCAGTCATTAACCCAAGTGCATATCTCATCAAGTCTGTTGGAGTAGGATCTACAGCAATCTATGTTGATAATCTGAGACCTATCTTTAATTCACAAAATGAAAATGATACTGATCTTACATTCCAAAATAAAATTAAATTTGTAAGACAAGAAAACAAATCTGGTGCTGCCGGAACTGCAATTATTTCTGGATTTGGTACTATCTCCTCAGTCACTATCTCTGATGGTGGTGTTGGATATACAACTGCTACGGTAAGTTTTGGTTCAACTATTGGTGTTGGAACTACATCCAGAGGATTTGGTAATGTTACCATTAGTGCTGGAGGGACAGTCACAGGAGTTGCCGTCACAAGTCCAGGTGTTGGATATACTTATACAAACCCACCAACTGTTCTTATTTCTCCTCCAACTTACTCTGAAGAAGAAGTAAGTGTGAATTCTTATTCTGGAGATAATGGTATTATTGTTGGATTTGGAACCACAAATGTAGGAGTTGGTACAACATCACTTATCTTTGATGTTCATATTCCGTTTAACTCATTCCTTAGAGATACTTCTATTACTGGAACTGCAGTGACAATTAGTTCTCTCGATGCAAATGATTTGTTTGTAGTAAGGAATTCTAATATAGGTGCAGGAACAACATCAATAACCTCGTTTGATTCTTCAGGTAACACTGTAGGTGTAGGAACTTCTTTTGCTGATAATGTGTATGCAGTAAGAACTGCTGTTTCTATATCAACAAGTGTTCAGGGAATTACAACTCATGTAAGAAGAGTTACTGTTGATGTGGATCAACACATCACATCGGGTATAACAACCTCAGATTTCTTTGGAAATTATAGTTGGGGAAGAATAGACATTACTGCTAGGGCAGAGTCTAACTCTTATAATTCTTATACTTTAGGTGGAATTGGAATTTCTGAGGGAACTGGTATTTCTACATCAACATTAGTCACTAGATCAAATTCCTTGAAATTCAAAAATTACATTGTTTAATACTTGATAAATAAAGAAAAACTCTGTCCAAAATGGCTGCCATTATAACTGATCAGATTAGAATATTAAATGCAGGTAATTTTATTGCTGGCGTATCTAATGCAAGCAATTCTTATTATTCCTTTATTGGATTGACCAATCCTGCAGATTATCAAACTGATTGGGACTCTGATCCACCTGCTCCTAAGGACAACTTTAGTCAAGAGAATGATTATTGGGATACAATGATCGCATTGAAAAAAATCAATACTGATGATGCAAGACAAGTTGTTCCAAAAATAGCATGGAGTTCAGGAACAACTTATGATATGTATAGACATGACTACAGTAGATCAAATACTGCTGCAGTTTCTGGAGCTACTAATCTTTATTCGGCATCTTACTTTATATTAAATAGTGATTTTAGAGTTTATATTTGCTTACAGAATGGAACAAATCCTGATAATTTAGAAGGCAGACCATCTCTAGATGAACCAACCTTTACTGATTTAGAACCAAGATCTGCTGGAACAAGTGGTGATGGATATATTTGGAAATACCTTTATACTATTAAACCTAGTGAAGTTGTTAGGTTTGAATCAACAGATTTTATGCCAGTCCCAACAAATTGGTTAACTGGAACAGAAAATGCTGCTGTCAGAGATAATGCAGTTGATGGTGGAATAAAAATTGTAACTGTGACTAATAAAGGTGTTGGTCTTGGAACAGCAAATAGTGTATATACTTCAGTTCCAATCAGAGGTGATGGTAGTGGTGCAGAATGTACAATTGTTGTTGATGGCAATCAACAAGTTAGTTCTGTTACTGTTTCTAATCAGGGGTCTGGATATACATATGCAAATGTTGATTTAGTTGCTGGAGGAGTTCCAACAGGAACTACAAGACCTACTCTTGATGTTATCATTCCATCTCAAGGTGGCCACGGTGCAGATATCTATAGGGAGCTTGGTGCATATAATGTTCTTTTATATTCCAGAATTGAAAATGACAGCACTAATCCAGATTTTATAACAGGAAATCAGATTGCAAGAGTTGGTGTAGTTGAAAATCCACAACAATTTGGATCATCTACTATTCTCTCTGCAGACAAAGCAAGTTCTTTAGGTGCTTTAAAATTAGTTGGTACTGGATATAGTACAGCAAGTTTCTCAGGAGACTCTTACTTTGTTCAAACTGTTTCTACTGGAACAACTGCAGTAGGAAGAGTTATAAATTATGATCAAACTACCGGTGTTTTAAAGTATTGGCAAGACAGGTCACTTGCAGGATTCAATACAGTAGGAACTGCACAAACTCAACCAACGTATGGATTTGATGTTACTGAGTTTTCTGCAAGTCCTGGAACTGGAGGATCTTTAGTAGTAACTCCAACTACAGGTCAAGATTTGTCAATTGACACAAGTTTTTCTGGTATAAGTACAGTAATAAATAATCGTACATACTACCTTGGTCAAACTTTTGCCAATGGTGTTTCTAATCCAGAAGTTAAGAAACATTCTGGTAATATTATTTACGTTGATAACAGACCGTCTATAACACGGTCATCGAATCAAAAAGAAGACATAAAAGTTATTTTGCAGTTCTAAAGAATTATGCCCCAACAAACGAACCTCAACGTAGCTCCCTACTTTGACGATTTTGATGCTACAAATGATTATCACAAAGTATTATTCAAACCTGGATTTCCTGTCCAGGCTAGAGAATTAACAACTCTTCAATCTATACTGCAAAATCAAATTGAAAAATTTGGACAGCATTTTTTCAAAGAGGGATCTAAGGTAATTCCAGGAAACACTGGGTATAGTCAAATATATTATTGTGTTCAATTAGAAAACACTTATCAAGGGGTTCCTGTAGCTGCTTACGCTGATCAGTTGATTGGCACAAAGATAACGGGGCAAAATTCAGGTGTAACTGCGTTTGTTGATAGTATCATATTGCCAGAGGATTCTGAAAGAGGTAATTTAACATTATACATTAATTACTTAAATTCTAGTACTTCCAATAACTCAACACAAATTTTCAGTGATGGGGAACCATTAATTTGTAACGATTCTTTGTCCTCTGGTTTACTTGGAAATTCTACAATAGCATCTGGAACTCCTCTTGCCGTAACTTTATCAGCATCGGCAGCTGCTACTGGATCAGTATTTCAAATTGATAGTGGAATTTATTTTATTAGAGGAAATTTTGTAAATGTAAATAAGGAAAGTTTAATATTAGACCAATATACTACAACCCCAAATTATAGAATCGGTCTTTTAATTAATGAAAGTGTTGTCACTGCAAACATTGATGAAGAATTAAACGATAATTCTCAAGGATTTAATAATTATGCCGCACCTGGTGCAGATAGATTAAGAATTAGTGTAAGTTTATTTAAAAAGGCACTTGATGATTTTAATGATGATAATTTTATTTTACTTGCCACCGTTATTAATGGAACTCTTCAGATAAACAAAAGAAAGGGTATTGCAGGTGGTGGAGTTGGATTTAGTGATTTAACTGATGTTCTTGCTAGGAGAACATTTGATGAATCTGGACATTATTATGTCAAACCATTTGATGTAACTGCTGTTAACTCTTTAAACGATAGAGTTGGAAATGGTGGAATTTTTAATGCAGGTCAATTTTCTCCAGGAGGAGTAACTGTTTCTAATGATCTTGCATTATATAAAATTTCTCCAGGAAAAGCTTATGTAAAAGGATATGAAATTGAATCTTTAAATGCAGTTTATTTGGACGTAGATAAACCAAGAACAACCAGAACTATTGAAGATCAGAATATAATTTATAATACTGGTCCAACTTTAAGACTTAATAGAGTTTATAGAAATCCAACAGTTGGATTAGGAAATACCTATTTCGTTAGCCTCAGAAATCAAAGAGTTGGATCTAATCAAGAAATCGCACCTGGAAAAGAAGTTGGTGTTGCTAGAGTCTATGATTTTAAATTAGAATCTGGTTCTTATAACACCTCAGATGGTAATTTAAATCAATGGAATTTTGCTCTCTATGATGTTCAGACTAATGTAGAAATTGCAATAAATCAACCTCATACATTGTCAACTCCAACCTTTGTAAAAGGTGCAAGTAGTGGAGCAACCGGATTTTTGAGAAATTCTGTAAGTGCTGGAACTGCACTTACGGTTTATGAAGCAGAAGGATCTTTTATTGCAAATGAAAGACTTATATTTAATGGAATTGATGATGGAAGAATTGCAATTGCAATTACTGAACACAACATATCTGACGCCAAATCAGTGTATGGGATGGTTGGATATAATGGAGATAATACTTCAGTAGGAATTAACACATTTAGTGCAGATGTAATTCAATCAACTAAATTTAATGTAGGAATTGCAACAATAAGTCCTCTTGTTGGTGGAGTTAGTACTGTAAAGAGTAATAATCCATCATTCCCTGGAACTTTAATAAGAGAAAATGATTTAATTGAATATACCGATAACACTACTGGAGGTCTTCTGACAGAAGATCCAATTGTAGCAAGAGTTGTTAGTGTTGGGTCTAGTCATATTGATATTTCTGGTGTTGCAGCAGTTGCTGGAATTTCTAGTGGACTTCTTCCTTCTGCAGCATTAAATGTTACAGACTTCAAAATAATTGCAACACAACTAGCTCCATCTTCCGACGATTCATTATTTACTCCATTATCAAAAATTAATGTATCTAATGTAAGTCTTGATGATGCATCTCTGACAATCAGAAAAACTTTTGATGTAACTATTGCTAGTAATGAACTTTCTACACAAGTAGTAGCAGATACAAATGAATCTTTCTTACCATTTGACGAAGAAAGATATCTTTTGATTAGAGATGATGGAGTTACAGAATCACTTAATAGTGATCAGTTAGATATTTCTCCTAATGGAAAAACCTTACAAATTCGTGATTTAGGTTCTAATACTGGGGCATCTTTAACTGCCACTTTGAAGAAAATTAAACCGAAAGCAAAACAAAAAATAAAAAATAGAGTTAGTTCAATAGTTATTGACAAATCAAAATTAGTTGGATCTGGAATTGGAACTACAACTCTTAACAATGGTTTATCATATGGGTCATATCCATTTGGAACCAGAGTTGAAGATGAGATTATATCTTTAAATACTCCAGATGTTATTACAATTCATGGAATTTATGAATCTGCAGATACTTCTGGAGCATCTTGCCCACAAACAACTCTTCAAGCAATCAATACTCCGTCAACCACATCTCAAGAACTTCTAATTGGAGAGAGATTTGTTGGTCAAACAAGTGGTGCTGTTGCAATTGTATGCGAGAAACTAGATAATTCCAATATTTCATTCATTTATAAAAATGAAATAGTATTTGTTGAAGGAGAAACTGTAGAGTTTGAGGAGTCTTTATCATCTGCACTTATTTCATCATTAGTAACTCCAAGTTTTAATGTTTCTTCAAATTATTCTTTCCAAACAGGTCAGGAAAGAACATTTTACGATCATGGAAGAATAAAAAGAAAAGCAGATTCTTCTGCTGCAAGTAAGCAGTTAAAAATATATTTTATGAATGCATCGTATTCAAGTACTGATGATGGAGATATAACCACTGTTAATTCTTATGATCAATTTGATTATACTACAGAAATTAAAGATATAGATCTTAATAGAAACACTGATATTATTGACATTAGACCTAGAGTTTCTACATTCGTAACTGGACTTACAAACACAAGATCTCCCTTAGAATTTCTTGGAAGATCATTTAATGGATCTGGTCAAGCAGCAACAAATGTATTAGCATCTGATGAATCTATTTTAGCAGACGTTTCATATTTCCAAGGAAGAATTGATAGAGTTTATCTTACGAAAGAAGGTAAATTCCAAATAATGTATGGAACTCCTTCAGACAATCCTGATAGACCTGATCCTATTGATGATGCAATCGAAATTTGTAGGGTTAAACTTCCACCATTCTTATATGATCCTTCACAAGCAACTTTATCTTTTATGCAACATAAGAGATATCAGATGCAGGATATCAAAAAACTTGAAGATAGAATTAAAAGTCTTGAATATTATACAACACTATCTCTTCTTGAGAAAGAAACAGCAAATCTTTTCGTTCCAGATGGTGAGGGATTAAACCGATTTAAATCAGGTTTCTTCGTTGATAATTTCAACGATTTCCAAGCACAAGAAAATGATCTTCGTATCAATAATTCAATTGATAGAAGATTTAATGAGTTACGTCCAAGACATTATACAAACTCTGTTGATTTAATATTTGGTCCTGTTGTTGATACAGATCCCACTGAAGATTTAGATTTTGCAGATATTGAAGGAAACAATATAAGAAAACAGAATGATGTAGTAACTCTAGATTATTCAGAAGTTGAATTTATTAAGCAAAATTTTGCAACAAGAACCGAAAGTGTTACTCCTTTCCTTATTAGTTTCTGGAATGGAACAATAGAACTTAATCCAGCATCTGATAACTGGGTGGATACAACTAGACTTGACGCAAAAATTATTGAAACTGAAGGAAATTATTCAGAAACCTTCAGAGATATGGTAGATGCTGGGACAATTGATCCTCAAACAGGATTTGGTCCTATGTTATGGGATTCTTGGGAAACCAATTGGACAGGAATTGAAGTTGTTGATGCTACTAGAGAAAGAGTTATTCAAAATGGACCTGATGTAATTCGTCAAGGTGAAACTTGGAGACCTGGAACTAGGGTAAGCACTAGACAAGTTACTGATCAAGTTATTGAAGAACAACTTAGAACTACAAGAGAGTTTGGTACTCGTTCTAGATCTGGAGTCAGGACTATTGTCACTGAGCAATTTGATATGGAATCTGTTGGAGATAGAGTTGTTAGTAGAGATCTTGTTCCATATATGAGATCTAGAAATCTTGAATTTGTTTCTAAGAAAGTAAAGCCACTTACTAGACTTTACGCATTCTTTGATGGAGTTGATATTTCAGAGTATTGTGTTCCAAAACTTCTTGAAATCACGATGACATCTGGCGTTTTCCAAGTTGGAGAAACTATTTCAGGTGAAATGACGACAACTGGTCTTGGAGAATCCTCTGCTGAATCTAATGCAAATATCAAATTTAGAGTTGCTCAATCAAATCATAGAGAAGGTCCTTATGATGCACCAACTAAAACATATCCCGAAAATCCATATTTAAATATTCCATTATCTGGATCTTATTCTTCTACATCTACTATTTTAAATGTAGATACATTCTCTCTATCATCTCAAGCAAGAGGTGACTTCTATGGTTGGGTAAAAGAAGGAATGGAACTTGTTGGAGCAACAAGTGGAGCAATTGCTACTGTCCAAAATGTAAGATTGATTTCAGATCTTTCTGCTACTTTAATTGGAAGTTACTATGTTCCTGACCCCAATAATATAACTTTCCCAAGATTTGAAGTTGGAACTAAAACTTTCACTCTTACTAATGACATTGATAATAATCAAGATAATGCAAGCACTATTGCAGAAGAGTCGTTTAGTTCTTCAGGAACTTTAGAAACTGTTCAAGAAAATATTATTTCTGTAAGAAATGCAAGAGTTGAACTCAAGAATGAATTCCAAAGTAGAAATGTTAATAGAGATCTTGGAACAGAAGTTGTTAACAGTAGAGTTATTTCTTCAAGAACAAGAACACAGACAATCATTAGTCACTATGATCCTCTTGCACAATCTTTCTTAGTTGAAGACGAAACTGGAGTATTCTTAACTAGTTGTGATGTATTCTTTAGATCTAAAGATGACATGGATATCCCTGTCGTCTTCCAGTTAAGAACCATGACTAATGGTTCACCAACAGCAAGAATTCTTCCTTTCTCTGAAATTGTTTTAGATCCAGATGACATTGAAACATCAGCTGATGGGTCAATCGCAACTAATATCCGATTTAAAGCACCAGTCTATGTTGAAGGTGGTACTGAATATGCTGTCTGTTTAGCATCTAACTCTACCAAGTATAGTGTTTATATCTCTAGAATTGGTGAAACTGATCTTTTAACTGATACATTTATTTCAAATCAACCTTATCTTGGGTCACTCTTTAAATCACAGAATGCTTCTACATGGGAACCAAGTCAGTGGGAAGACCTTAAGTTTACTTTGTATAGAGCAGACTTCCTTGACACTGGATCTATTGAGTTCTATAGTCCAGAACTTACTAGAGGAAATGCACAAATTGCAAAACTAACTCCAAATCCAATTATTCTCAATTCAAGAAAAATTAGAGTTGGACTTGGAACAACTGTTGCAGATGCATATGAATTTGGAAATACTTTCTTCCAATCAGGAACAAATGCGACTGGTGATCTTGTAGGAACAGCAGGTTCTGCTGTAGGTAATCTTTCAATTACTAATGTAGGTCTTGGATATACTCCTGCAGACGGTGGTCAAACATTTGCCGGTGTTAATCTTGTTACCTTGACTGGTAATGGTAGAGGGGCAACAGCAGATATTACTATAAGGAACGGAAGTATTGTTGCTTCCGGTGCTACTATTAACAATGCTGGGGGATCTGGATATCAAGTCGGTGATGTTGTTGGAATTACTACAATTGGAGCAGCATCTGTTGGTAGAAATGCAAGACTAACAATTGCGGGAATTGGAGTTACTAATGAACTTATACTCAATAATGTTCAAGGTGAGTTTGTTGTTGGTGCAGCAAATACAATGTTCTTCTTTAATAGTTCTGGTATTTCTACAGAATTGAATTCTTCTGGTGCTGTTGGACTTGGAACTGGTGGTGATGTTCAACTTTCAAATATAATTACTAATAGTGACGGATTACATCTCACAGTTAATCACCAAAACCATGGAATGTATTTCTCCAATAATTCTGTAAATATATCTGGAGTACATCCTGATGTTAAACCTACTAAGTTAACTGCAGAATACTCTTCTACTTCTACAAGTCAAATTACTGTTGGTGGAGCAACAACATTCTCAACTTTTGAAAGTGTTGGAGTTGGAACAACTAACGTAGGATATCTTTTGATTGGAGATGAAATTCTCCAATATACCAATGTTAGTGGAAATAGTATTGGAGGTAATATTGTAAGAGGTATAAATCCAAAAACATATCCAGTCGGCACTCCTGTTTATAAGTATGAACTTGGTGGAATCAACCTCAATAGAATCAACAGAACTCATGATTTAAGTGATGTTACTACTCTAAATCCATTCACATTTGACAAGTATCAAGTCAAAATTGATACTAGTTCAGTAACAGGAACTGATAGAAGTACTGACGTTGGATTCCCCAAACTCTATCTCAGTGGAGACAAATCTACTGGAGGATCTAGAGTTAGAGCATCACAAAACATGCCTTTTGAAATTATTACACCTCAAGTTCAAAATATAACTGTACCAGGAACTAGTATTACTGGAGAACTTAGAACAATTACAAGTCAAAGTTTTAGTGGAACTGAAGTTCCATATACAGATGCAGGATTCCAAGATATCACTATTAATCAAAAAAATTATTTTGATACTCCAAGAATGATTGCATCTAAAGTAAATGAAGATTTGCAACTTACTAATATTGTTGGTGGCAAATCTATGCAGATGAGACTTTTCCTTTCTTCGACAGATACTAGAGTAAGTCCTGTAATTGACGCTCAAAGAGTAAATACTATTCTTACTTCCAACAGAGTTAATAACATTATTTCAGATTATGCTTCTGATCCTAGAGTAAATAGTGCTACTGAAGATCCAACTGCATTCCAATATCTTTCTAAAGAAATTGTTCTTGAAAATTCAGCATCATCTATAAAAGTAATTGTTGCTGCTCATGTTAATCAAGATTCTGATATTAGAGCATTTTTTGCAACTAATAACAAACCTGGATTAGTTCCAGTATTTACTCCTTTCCCAGGATATAAGAATCTTAATGCTAGAGGAGAAGTTATTGCATCAGAAAACAATAATGGAGAGTCTGATACTTTTATAACCAAATCAAATACTCTTGCTTTTGAAAATAGAGCTCTTGACTATAGAGAATACACATTTACAATTGATAGACTACCATCCTTTAGAACATATAGAATTAAACTTGCCCTGACATCAAATAGTCAGTGCTATGTACCAAGAGTAAAAGAATTGAGAGTTATTGCTTTAGCATAATATGGAATTTTATGAAATGGAAGGTCATAAGGATCTCGCAAGAGATCCTGAAACCAACGCAATTATTAATGTAAATAGTTTAGAATATTCACAGTATCTTTCAAGACTTAATGTGAAAACTGAAAAGAATCAGAAGGTACAGACAATTGAAGAAGATCTTGCTAATGTAAAGGGTGAACTTAATGAGATTAAATTATTACTAAAGGAGTTATTACATGGATCCAGATAGTATCGAACTAATCAATTTATCAAAACAATTTGCATACACTAAAGTAGCATCCGAGATAGATAGTTGTGATGATCGTGATGAATTAAAGAATATTGCAAAATCTTTTTGTAAATTATACTATAAACAACAAGAAACTATGAAACTTATAGGAATAACAGATGGCGTCTAGTACAATTACTTTCGATCCAGATTCTGGAGTTCCTTATGGTGCAAATTTGACCATTTATGGTGGAACAGATTTTACTCAAACATTTAATATTAAGAGTACTTCAAATAGTGCTTTCAATCTTACAAGTTACTCTGGATCAGGAAAGTTATCCAAATCTATTGGTATTGGCGCATCAACTGGTACTGATAACTATACTGCCTTTACAGTTGGCATAACAAGTTCTTTAGGCGGTGTACTGCAAGTTTCTTTAACGGACACTCAAACTAAG
>WLWG01001087.1_pt1 | contig 25766 bp, 32 predicted proteins | sample 6712871 | NCBI WGS metagenome assembly WLWG01 (sample SAMN12718693, study PRJNA515312) | sponge metagenome | isolation source: marine sponge | host: Mycale hentscheli | place: New Zealand: South Island, Marlborough, Capsize Point | collected 2003-05-01
CCACTCGATTGCCTTGGCAATGACATTAGCCATCACAATCGTTTTTCCTGCGCCAGTTGGAAGGACAAGGAGTTGATCGTCGCTGGGCTTCCTCCTAGCTTCTCTCTCAAATGCTTCGACGGCCTTTTTTTGATACCAACGCATCTCCATTTGATACTCCTTATCGGCTTGGACGCTTCATCATTCATCGTCCATCGGTGGTGCAAAAACACAAAGCACTGCAACCATCGTTACTGAAAAACAAAACAATCCTAAAATCCAACTATTTATCTCCATGATCTAACCCTCACTTTAATCCCGCTTTTTGTAACAGCAGTAGCATCTCCTGAAACCTGAAGCCCTCTTTCTTTGCTGGGAGTGCAGGTTGACGGTTTATCAGAACACCCCCAACCTATTCCTTCAAACTTGCCAATCGTAGGACCGACATGCTCAAGCCATTCGTGCTTAGCCATGAAATCAGCTTCAGCTTGGCAACGCTGTTGGTCGGTTGTTGCATCACCCCAGATGATCGATAAAAACAATACTAACTCTTTCATTTTGCTCCCTTAATCAAAAAAGATCCCCATTGATTAGCCATCGCATTGGCAATGCCAATATAAGTAACGCTTCGTAGTTTCCATCTATCCTTACTTGGAGGCATGTAAAATATCCGCTGTCGCTCGCTTTTTGACAGCTTGTTAAACTCTTGCTTTACATTTTTTGTTTCTAACAATTTAGGAAGTCCATGCAGCCAAAGCCCAGTTTTTTTGCTTTCTGGATGACCAAACTGATAGGGCTGAACATATTGACTACATTTCATCCCCGCCATTTTAGGAAGAACGCCCACAGGATTTTCCATCGCAACATGACTACAGGAAGAACAGGCAAGGTCGAACAGGTCTTTAGTCCATTTTATAGCCTTTACTCGTAGCTCGTTTTTTTTCATGCCTGTGCCATACCATCGGTTTCCAGACACAGTTAATGCAGTGCAAGGGGGATGCAGGATAATCAAATCCCACTTTTGCGAACGTATGGCATCAAGCACATCGCACTGCAAATGATAACTAGAGTTATTATCGCAAGGCAAAAGGTCGCAAGACCATGCACTAAAGCCCTTTTTTCTAAACGCCTCCCGGACAACGCCGCTAAACTCGCATCCGACCAAAACATTCAGTGTCATTCCTTAATCTCCGTCGAGTGGATTTCGCTACCTACTTGGCGTACTAGAAACTTGTCGTCTTCATGGGTGCAGACCTTAAAAATTAAGTTCTTTTCATCAACAGGCTCCCACCAAAAAATGCTTTTTCCTGTTAGTTCAACCCAGAGGTTTATCGTGTGCGGCATGACTTCCTTAATGCAAAAAAAGACCCGGTAGCCAGTGCTTGCTTAATCACTAACTACCGGGAACCTTGAAACCTCGGATCTGGACGAGACAAGATCCGAGGGACATCCATGAAGCTTGCACCAAAGAATCGAACTCTGGTTAGCAGCACCAGCCTGCAAGCCGGGAGGGTTTAGAAAGGAGCAGAACTGCCTTCGGCAGCAGCAACTCCGACAACATTGTTTGTGTCTTCGTACTTCTCCCCAGTGCTGGCATCTTTGATGCCGCCTTTTCTCACTTTTAACTTAATGTTACATGCGCCGCCGGTTAGCAAACTAGGCACGTCGATTTCGCCTTCGCAATTTGCTGCGATGTGATAGCGTTTAAGAAACTCACATCCTATTTGCACAGCTAATGCTTTTTTCTCATCAACTTCCGCTAAGGAATGATCGTAAATCGGCGTGTGAAAAATCACCTTGTTAGCGTAATCACCTTCAAGGATGCGGAACATTAAGTTAATCCGACTGTACTTATCGCCTGCACGACTGATTAAATCAGCTTCGTCGGTAGCCCTTTCTAGCTGGCACAGATAATCACCTGGTGGCAACAGCTTATTGTCGTATCCTTCGCTCAACTCAATGTCGGCAACATTAAGATTCAAACCCATTTTTTCTCTCCCATGATAAGGGCAGTTGCGACAACCGTTGTCGCAACAAAAACCCCGCGATAACAAAAACTTTTTACTTAACGGCTTTGGCATTTTTTCCAATCGAAAATGAAATGTACTCCTTTACTTTATTCAGGTCAAACTTTTCTGCGCAGCCGGGCAAACGATTTTTTGCCTCAAAGCTGGGAGTGCCTGTGGTGTAGAAACTTCTTGTGCCTTTGTCGACACCCACGCCTGCCCTGCTTCCTTCATTTTGACGCACTAGATAGTCACGCTGAACAAACAGCATCTCGTCAACCCATTCGCTAACAACTCTAGAGCAATGCTTACCTAGCTTTACAGCGTAGGTTTGGTAGCTCAATCCATCGGGTCGGTCAATCGTTTTAGCCTCAGCGTGGCCTACCAATACAATGTGCTTCCCAGCGTCCCGGCAACCATCGAGTGCTTGCAAGACCTTACGCATTCTCTTGGCAACCTCCAGCTGCCCTTTACCCCAAGACTGATCGAAAGAACTCTCATCAAGTTCTGATTGGATAATCATTTCCGTCCAGTCGATTGAGTCAACTATTACCGTCTTGTAATCAGACTTCGAGACTTCGTTGATAGCATTCCAAAGGTCAGTAGCACTTTTTAGCCTCGGACCCGAGGCAACATTCACATGGTGATACCCGTCCTCGGTCGGCAGCAAAATCGGCTCAGGCCACTGCGCAGCCATTGTCGTTTTACCAACGCCATGCTGACCGTAGATCAAAGTCCTCCTAGGTACACTCTGTATCCCGCTTTTTACTTTGCTTAAATAACTCATTCAATTTCTCCCTTAACTTCTTCAAAACAAATAGCAATTTCTTCATCTAGCTCCCAAAGCCGTTCCCAGAATTCTGGATCTTTCCCCCTTCCCCACTCGACTGAAAACTTTGCAATAGCATCCTTCAGCGTATGGCAATCAACGTACATTTCCGATGGATTTTCCAGCACTCTCGTAAAAAGCTTTGCATTGTGGTTTTGAATTGATCCTAAAATCAGTTCCCCGATTTTCTGACTGCACGAATGCGCCGCATCAAGCAAATGCTTCGCAACATCCTCGCTTTTTATCGATTCAAAAAACTCACTGCGTTCTGATAGTGACACCGCCTTTACTCTTAATATTCCTATAGCCTCCGATTCGGTTTCTTCCATCATGTAAACTTCCATTTCTCACCTTTTCTATTTTTCTCTTGAGATGTTTCGGGGCGATGTCTCCGAGGCCAGCAATCGCCTCAATATCAGAAAGGCTTTCACCGTTTTGAAATATAACATGGCAAGTGAGGCAGTGCCCCTTTACTTCAGGAGCATTACGTTTTTGCTGAATGCGACAGTCAAAAAAATGATAGCTAACCAAGTTCTTGACAGGCCGGGAATCTAAATCGACACATGCTGCGCAGTCGTCGTATCGGCGTGCAAAATGATTCTTTGCTTTTCTATCCATGCTTGTGAAAATTGTAATCAACTTGCTTTCACGCGAGCAGAGACTCATCAAATGATTGAACTGTTCTTGCCACTCGTCCTCGCACATTAAAATTCTTGCAGACATCAGATTCCTTTCCCGTTGTTGATTTTGTGAAATTGACTCCAAGTTGTTTGATACGCGCTCATCAAAGTTCTCAACTTTGTTAGCTCGTCAAACGTCTTGTCAGGTTTTGCAAGCAACTCGTCTATCTCTTTCATCAGATCATTTGAGATGCAATTGACTGCTGCGATGAAACCTTCGTTGTAAGCAACCATATCCATAATTAACTCCTTCGTTTGTGTTGCTCACATCTTTCTAGAAGTTTTTGACAAGTCTGGTCAAGATGAATCTGAAAAAAAATTTTCAAATGTTTGCAATTCACCGATGCTAAGGGTTAAGCTATATCTCGCTGGCTTGCTTCGCCTTTTAAGCTACGGAGCAAAAGCCGTGCAAAGAGAATAGCTTAGATACCCATTTAAGGTTTTTATATGTTTGGGTTTCGCCGCGAGTTTACGATTCGGATTTTTCGTGAACTCAACAATGGAAACACCGGTCGGAGTAAGCACTGGTCGTCGGCGCACCGAGAAAGAAACGCTTGGAGAAGGGCTGTTCAGGCAGCGGTCGTTATTCCCGATAACGAACCAGAGATTGCCTATCTTGACTATGTAACCAAGCCTCCCGATGAAAAGATAGGTCTTATAATAAGACGAGTTCTCGGGGCAAAGCAAAGGCTTTGGGACGCTGATTCAATTTTGCGTGGATCGGCCAAGGAAATGATTGATTCTCTCGTCGAAAGCAATTTAGCTAAAGACGACAACACTAAGTATGTTGCTTGGGTAATGGGTGACCAGGACAGTAGCCGCAGAGAAATCGGGCCGTTTACGGAAGTTGAGGTTTGGAAGATATGAGCCGTGTTCTTATCATTGGCGACACTCACGCTCCTTGCATGATCGAAGGTTACGTCGATTTTCTAAAGGATTGCAAACGCGCTTGGAAGTGCGATAGGGTCGTTCACATTGGCGATCTCTGTGACATCGCAGCACTTTCGTTTCATCTTAAAAAACCGCAGCATAAAGATCCTATTGCTGAATACGAACTCGCGATGATACAGGTTGCTGAGATCACGAAAGCTTTTCCTGTTTGTGATCTATTGCTTGGCAACCACGACGTTCTTCCATATCGCTGGGCAAAGGAGGTCGGAATACCTGAAGAAATGATGCGTGATTTCAGGTCGATATACAAGCTACCTAAAAGCTGGACGATCCATCCACGCTATCATCAGTTAGAAATAGACGGGTGTCTTTATCAACACGGTGATCGAGGCAGATCGTCAGCAATCCTCAACGCTAAAATGGAGTTCCAGTCAGTCATACAAGGACACCTGCACAGCAAAGCTGGCGTTGAGTTTTACGCAAATTCGTCGAGCAGGATCTTTGGATTACAAGCAGGTTGTGGCGTGGACTGGAAACATGCACAAATGGAGTACGGCATTAAGTTTTCCGGCAAACCTCTAATCGGATGTGGAATCGTCATCGACGGAACGACTCCTATTTTTGAACCGATGCTGCTATGAGCCTTTTTGACCTGTTCGCGACCTTCTTGCAACCTATCTTTGACCTCGTCCCAAGGATCGCAAGAAGACCTGCATCCAATGAGTGGATGATTGTCGATAGCTGGATAGCAGGAGTTCGTGTAAAAACAAAACCTCGACTTCACTGCCCAGCATTCACCCACGTTGAATACTTCCCGGCTTGCGAGGTTCCTATCGACTGCGGGATACAACGCATCACGACCGCTGACGGGGTATCTGTGATCGTAAACGCAACCTGTAGAATAGTTATCGAAGATCCAATCGTGTGCCGGGAGAAGGTGGATGAGGAGTACGAGGAGGCTGCTGCGATGATTGTACGCAGCCATGTGTGTGATCTAATATCAGGTCACAATTGGACTCATCTGCCTGACATCTGCTCCGACAAGATGGAAACAAACGATATGGCAGCGGACCTCATCCAAATGGGGATATCACTAACGACATTTAAGGTCGAGGATCTTCAGCAGGTCTTTCCTGTCGGTACGGTTTAGACGGGCTGCTCTCCTCAGCCCGCCTGCTCTCCTACTCCTTTGACAGCTTGATTGCTTTCTTAAACAACGTCAGAGCGGCAACCCTTCTTAGTGCAGTCGGTGTATTACGAAACACAGGTATGAGTCGATCCGATTGTTCCATCAAATGTGAAACAATTTGATCCTTTCTAACCTCACATCCTTTTGTTCCCCATCGGTCGCACTTGATCTTCATGTCTTTGCATGAGCAGCCTGACTTGAACTGAACAGCCCAGTCAGGAATTAACGACTCCAACGCTGACCCTGGCTTGTCGTAAAAGCTCATCAATCCTTGCTCCAAAGCGGACTGTATTTGTTTGCTGAAATATTGAAGTCCATAGGGTCTAGGACTTCCCAGTTGATCGAACCGCTGTAGGTCCACCTGTAATTCTGAGAGCCAACTCCTGGGTAAATGCCAAGCGTGTTCTCTTGCACCCACTGTGGGCTGCTTGCAGAAAATCCAAGCATGACATCCCGCAATCCCAGCCCAGTGGTGTAACCATCGTCAATGTCGACATCACCATCTAGGGAAATGTTTTCTGGAAATTCCATTCCATTCCAGCAGGGAAGCCATTGAATCCGGTAATAGATGCTAGCTGTTAACAGCTTGGAATGACTCGGACCGTAATCGAATTCTCCAACCCCGAAGTCTGCTGGCAATCCGCTTGTGCCAACGACGTAAAAGAAGTCATAGATTCTGTATGAGTTTGTGTTGTACTCAAACTGACCAGCCCAAACATTAAGGGAGTTGAAATCCCAATACGCAGTGTTTTGCGTAAAGTAATTTTTTGTGTCGCCGTCGCAAATGATGTCGCTGTAGGGATTAAATCCAGATCCTTCTTCGGCAGTAAATGAGCCAGTTACTCTTGTTGGCGATCCGTTATACACCCAGCCTTTCCCTGCGGGCGGAGAATAGCCTGTGTTAGGTACTATGAATATGCCGGGAGCTTCTGCAAGTATGTGACTTACATCACTGTTAAACTCCTCATTTTGTAGCTCATCAGGAACGTCCGGTCTGGGTCCATCAGCAGGAAGCCATGCGTAGGATATAAAGTCACATGCGTCGACAAGGTTATCAGTCGTAATTAAGTATGACTCAGGTGATGTATAAACAGCGTAACCGTCTTTGTCTTGTTTCCTTACGGTGCTAACCCAAGTTCCTGTCAGAGTGCCTGATGCCCCTCCTGATCCGCTGGTAACACTTCTTGTATATCCATTATCAATCACATCGCACTTGTACTGACCAAAGCTACGATAACGTGAGTTTCTGACCCCTGTGATGTCACTCGATGTCCAATCAGAAGACCAATAGGAATATGTGACCTCGGGGCTTACGGGTGTTTCCGTTGGCAATGCCGCCCACACATTGCCAGCCCCATCGTCAGAAGTCACATGAGGTCCGCTTTGAGCAGTAGCTACTCCATCCCAGTAAATCCGATAATATCCATCGTCTGAAGCACTTCCTGATACTTCATACCAAAGATCAGGGTGATTGTTCTGAAGTCCAAGTATGGTAAAGCTGGTCAGCTTGACAGAGCAATCAGGGATAACCTCTTGGCCGATGTAATGATTTACTTGAGGCCCAGATCCATTGTAAGGACCAGAATATTTTTCATAGATTGAATAATGCCAAGCGGCACCGACCCACCACCATCGCAATCTTTTACCTAGTCGACCAAAAAACTGATAATTACCTAATGTTGTACCTGGCAGCGGATTATGGGCAACAGTCGCTATTGTTCCATCATTAGTGCCTGAAATATCAACAAACTCTCCTTTGACATACTTGATGCCATCGGTCGTCGTCCACCCTCCGATGTTTTCAGTCACAAAGTCAATGCTACTAAGTGACAACGCATCGAAAGAACTGCCGAGATTTACTTGAGTTGGCGTAGTTGTAGAAACGAGAGGATACCAAATCTTGTCGACACTACCCGTGACTACGTTTTGGAATCGAGGGAAACTGTTTTGAAACGGGTCTGGATCAATGTTGACGTACCCGTCTACATAATGATTTGAATAGTTGTTGTTTTCCGTGTAGTTTCCGCAAGACGAGAAACGTGTAATTGAAAAGTCTTGCGATGCCCAATGTCCGCTCGCATAAAAATCAGTTTCATATCCATCAAGTGTCGCAGTCGGTATTGTCTCGCTGTTTTGCGCCCACCTCCAAACGTAATCCTGAAAGTCGGGATCGTCGGCTTCGTAAACTACTTGAGTTCCACATCCGTTGTGAGCGTTTGCTAACTTGCTAGGAATTGAGATGTTGCTGTAATTAGCATCGAGCGTTACCTCGATCTCATACTGCTGAGTGTGGTAAGGAAAGATTGTTGGACAAGGATCATGGACGGGACACCCTCCGTTGACTTCTGGATAAGCAGAACAGTCAGTTCCTTCCATTAGCAAACGCTGGACAGACCAAGTTCCTAATGTTCCATCTAAGGACATCGAGACAAACGCTCGAATCGGTGTAGGTGTAAGGTCAGCATAAGTCCATCCTGAACGCTGGAACGGATTCCACTGGTAAAACTCCTGCGTTGACCCAGACTTGCCATGCCAAGTATCTACATCAGATCCGTATTCCCAGTGGTCATCCCTCAATACAATCACTCCACCGTCGACAGAAGACGCTGCACCCGACTTACTGTTTGTCGGAATGGGTGTTGTAGAAAAATCATGACCGTCGTGAGCTACATGAGTTATGTCAAAGGTCTTGTACTGATCTCCGGCTGCGAAGCTAATAGTGACATCTGTGTTACCAACGGCAACAACCACATCGACCGCTGTTGAGTTGCCTCCTGTTCTTACCACCTTCAAAGTAGTGGTGGACCCTTCAATTCCATAAACGCTGTAAGCTTCGATTTGAAAGTGACCGTCGCCTGTTGCAGCAAGTATTGGAATGTAGCTTACGCTGATCCCTTCGGTGTTGTGAACAATACCAAAGTCTTGGTTGCAGTTTGTGTTTCCAAAACCGGATGTCAGCAACCTCAGTGTTCCACCTGAAGTCGGTGCTGTTAATGAAATAGACTCCGAGTGGTCATCGTTAGCAAAAGAAACAGACCCAGATCCTAGTAAGCCCCCATCTGATCCCCAGGTTGCCCCAGGACTTGACCCATCGCAGTCGCCGTGAGGGTTGTGCGCTCTGATGATATTGACATCCAAGGATGCCTCATCGTCAAAGAATATGTACTGGCCTTTTTCCGTAGTGAGGTATATGTCTTCCCATATCTCGGTGTTTTCACAGTAGTACGATGATCCTACGTTAGCGTCGTACTTCCAATCCTTCAGCAAGCTTCTTGCATAGCCTTCGAGCTTACTGAACGTGCCAGCAGTAACCGATTTAATTCGGTAAAAGATAGCCTGCGGTTCTTGATACTTGAATGTCTTGTTTCGGTGAAACAAACTCGCATCTGAAAGCTCGTATTCGGTCGAAGTGCCGAACCCTCTTGTGTCATAGAAAAAGCCAGCAGGCTTTGCAAAGCTAGCAGCAGATCCGACTTGACCAGTGAAGTCAGTGATGTCAGCAAAGTCAGTATTTGGACTTATCTCAAGAGACTCATGCAGAGTCGTCTGAGTTGGGTCCATCAACTCAATCTTGCCCCAAGCATTATCATCTTCCCACAGAGAGGCTGGGAAAAGGGCGGTAGCATCCAAGTGCATATTGGATGTTAAGTCGTAAGGTATTTCGTATGTTGTTCCGGCGGTATAGGAAACATTTCCGCCTGTGATTGCACTACAACAACAACCGCATCCCGGCGAATGCTTGATTGACATTATCCACAATCCTCAGCAACAACAACTAACACCTCTTGGCAAACACTAGCAACAATAAAGGTGTCTGCTGCAATGGCCGAGGAGAAAGGATTAAGAACTTCTAGCTCCTCGTCCAAGTCCGTTAAAGACCCATCTGGCGACGAGCCAAACAGAAGGCACTTAGCTACGCCAGCAACGTCATTGCCATCTACATCAACACTTCGTGCAGGAATGCCTCCCGTCTGGGTCTTCATGACCAGAGAAGGACTCCTGAATCCATTAGATCGATTGATTGCCGAAAGCCGAGACTCCAAGCCTTCAGCAAACCTGTTGAGTTTCTCAGTGTTCTTCCTGCTTGCAAAACCGTAAAGGACTGACATCGCTATTTAGGCCACTGTAAGAACTTATCGAAATTAGATATTTGAAATGTCTGGAAGGCCATATAACTGGGTCGGTCAGCACCCCCAGCACCGCCAGGAGTCCTTTTGCGACCGCTTCCCTCAAATATGTACCCAGCAGAAGCGTACCCGTCCTCGACGTTGGGGGTCAGTATGTCGATCAACGGATCGTCGCTTGGCTTCATGAAGAAGGTGTCAACCAGAGGTTGCAAGGTCAGCCATCCGGGGTTGTATTTTTCGCCTTGTTGTATATTACCAAGTCCCTGCGGCTCATTGTTGACAATACATTCTATTAAGTTTTTGGGTGCTAGATGTATATTGTAGGAAATTCTCCACTTGTCTACCGTTGTTGTGTCGGTCGGGTCGATAGGATCAACAATCGTTAGCGTAACTTCTTCAGCAGCAATGTCTCCAATGAGCCATTGGTGAGCATCTCTTTCGTTCCAAGTGTTTTCATTTACAGAATATGATCTTTCTTCCAAATTAGTAAGCGTAAAGTCATCTTCAAATTGCACCAAGCTAATAGTGATTAAAGGTGTTTTTTTAACGACTGGATCGCTAAAGGGAGTTCCAGTTGGTAGTTTCCAAGACTGCCTAGGAGTCGTACCATTAGGAAACTTCGATTCATACTGCACGATCTCTTGACTTGACGTAGTAAAGCTGACGGCTACTGCATCAGGATCGTCTGCGTTGATCTCAGCAGGTTCTTTAGGCTCTAGTGGATCTTCAGGACCACGATCTGGCTGACCCGGAGATGATTGACCGCCTCCTCCACCAGACATCCCAACTTCAATCGACTCCCAGCCTACCGAGACATTGAAAACAAATGGGTTTTCTCTATCCCTCTCGATTGACTTGTTATTGCAAAGGATAAACGGAGCAACCAATCCTCCGAACGTATAACAGGTTCTTCCTGTTTTCGGCAAGGAGTCATGAGTCATCAACAAGATTGGGTTGATGTCCGAGGGCGTGAGGGTCGGACCTCCTGACTTCTCAGAGACAATGACCAGGTAATTTGTATTGACAGTTACCTTTGTCTTTTTCTGACCTCCACTACCGGTGCTGCTTCTGCTGAACTGTCCGCTGTCAACTCGACGTTGGCAAACGGTTACGTCCATGTCACTAAGTTGTGTCATTTACAGGCTTCCTATCGCTTCAAATTCTGTCGTTGCGCCACCGGGTTTAAGCTCATCTAACTTGTCAAGCTGATCTTTGGTGTTTTTAGCAATCTCATCCAGTGCTGCTTTTTGCTCTTTCTGTATTTTTATTTCCGCATCTCGCTGCCTCTTGTTAAGTATCATGTCTCTCAGAAACTTGAACTCACCAGTTGAACCTGCACCGAAGCTTGGGCCAGCACCCGAAACTGCCCCCTGCATCCCACGTTTAGCTTGATCTGCCTCTCTCTTGACTTTTTCTTCAGCCGCATTGCGTTCAAGCTCTATTCTTTCCTTCTCTTTCTCAATAAGTTCCTGCTTGGCTTTGTTTATTTCATACTGAAGCCGAAGGTAATTTGCTTGTTCCTCGTTGATATTAAGAGAAGCAAGGTGTTCCTCAAACTCCATTCTTTTTTCCATCGCCTCACGCTCTTTTTCAGACATTCTCGCCTGCTCTCTCATGTGGTCCTGAGCAGCCTTAAATGTTTCCTCTTGCAACTCGGCAGCTTTTTTTTGGTCCTCAATTGCTTTTGCAAGTTCTGCTTCAGTCTTAAATTGCTCATTAGCCTGCCTCCTGGCTCTCTCCTCTTCGCTCATAAAAAGTTCGTTGTAACTTTTCTTAAGAAGGTGCAAATAAGCTCTAAATCCAAGATCGGAACCATCCATGTCCTTAAAAAGATCGCTAAATACTGCATGACTAATTTTAAAGTTTTCCAGTATGTCGCCAGTCACTTTTAAGAATTTAGCCAATACCGTATCGTTGCCTTCGCCTATCATCCCCATTATCTGTTCAACAAGTGTCTTAATCCTTGCAAACTGACCAGAAACGGTTTTCATGTTTTCCGCCATCTGCTGACCTAGATTTCTTGTCATGCCGAACTGATGCAAAGCCATTGCCATTTGTTCGGCAGAAATCATCCCCTCCTCCATCATCTTCCTAGCTTCGCCAGCAGACACTTTGAGGGAATCAGCTATTGCCTTGTAGATAGGTATTCCAGCATTGGCAAACTGCAATGCTTCTTGGCCCATTAGTCGGCCTTTCATCATTACATCCGTAAATGCCTTAGCAATGGACTTTAGCCGTTGCTCGTCACCACCGGACAGACCTGCAAGAAGCTTCCCAACGGAAAGTGCTTTCTCAGCAGACATCCCGACGTTGATTAAAGCTTCAGAAAGGCTGAACATTGTTTCGGTAGCAAAGCCAGTTCTTGCAGCAAGAGACATTACATCGTCCATGAATCGACGAGTCTTTTCTGCGTTGTTGTCAAGCAGCGGCATTAGCTTGATCTGTTGCTTCCTAAACCTGTCCGCAGCCATGATCGCTGCCGACATGAATTTTACGAAGGCTGTTATTGCAGCACCAATTGCTAAAATCTTTATCCCTAATGCGCCGAACGATCTGGCAAGACCTTGTATTGCAGGCGACATTCCAGCAGCCTGAGCCAAGTTGCCAGCCATCTTAGATAGTCCGCCATTTACATTGCCGAGTTCAGCCCATAACCTTTTTAAGCCTACTTTGAGCCTTCCAAATGACGTGAAGTATCTAGACAGGTCTTGAAACCTTCTTCCATGACGTTGCTTTCTAAATTCAGCAAGGCTTTTTTCAAGTGCCTTTTCTTCCCTAACTCTTTCCTTTTCTGCTGCAAGCTTTTCCTTGGCTGCCGTCCTTGCCGTTCTCACCGCTTCGTCAGCAAGCTGCTTTTGTTTTTTCCTCATTTCCTCGGCAGCCTTTTCAGTTTCCTTGATGGCATCAAGGACTTTTTTCTCCTCGGCAAGCACTTTTTGTTTTGCAGCCTCGTCCGCTCGCTCCTTTTCCAACTTAATTATATCTTCCATGTCAGATATAATTTGCTTTTGATACTTTTCAAGGACCTCTCGCTCTACTGCGCCTGCCTTGGCAAGGCGTTCGCCAACTGCCTCTAGCTCGGCTTGGAGCCTGTCGTAGTCTGAGGTCGTTGCTTTAAGTGCGCGAGTAATCAAGTCTTGTTCGCTCTTGATTACCGATGCACCCTTAGAAAACCCTTTAGGGTCTAGGACGACCTTGTAATACAGTGCCCCTACTACGTCGTTGCTCGCCACCGGCTATGCTCTCCAATAATTTGGCTGCTTCTTCGGGAGTATGCTCTGTTGGCTTACCTGAAGCCTTCTGATAAGCATCATCCTCGATTTCGCTTTTGCGCACGAAATAAGCAATCCACCAGTCAACTAATACTGGCGAAACGCTGTTCATCCACGCGATGGGATCATCTATTTTTAGTTCGTGGCAGATCGAAAAAACCCAGTAAAGACGATAGTTCTTACTGAGTTCTTTGATTAGTCTTTCGACCTGCCTCGGACGTTTCCCTCGCGTTCGTTAGACCACTCCTCAATAGCACTGACAAGAATGTCAAGCTTCAACGCATCAAGTTGCTGAAGATCGTTGATGTCGTTCTCGTCAAACACAGGTTCGCCATTGTTGTCACACAGATGATCGACAACCGTAAAGAGCCTGGCCCTTGTTAAAGCATCTTTAGAAATCTCGCCTGACTTGCTGTAAAGATTTGCAAGCCTGCGTGATCTTTGAAACTCTGACACTGGACGCACCCAGACATCCTCCCCAAACAACTTGGCTGGGAGCTTGTCTGGTTTTGCGCAAGCCAGTTCTTTAAGTAAGGTCTTTTTCGTCAAGCTCATCTTCTACTCCTTGAGTGGCGGAAAGTTTTTCGGCTGTTTCTTGTGGATACGGAACAGACTGAAGCTCATCTCTGCTAATAAGCAAAGCTACTTCTTCTTCAACCCATTTTTTTATTGTTGGGTCTAAGCCTGACGTAAAGACAAGCTTGCTGTCTGGTTTCCATCCAATAAGTCCAACTCGTTCACGACCTTTGACTTCATCATCGTTGATGTAAACAAAATATTGTTCGTGAACTACTTCCTTCTTCGTAAGAAGATGTATCCCGACATGAGTTTCTAATTCGACATACTTACTCAAGACTTTCTCCTCGGTGGTGGTGGCTACAGAAACATGCCTGTTAGCTAAAAGTTGGCCCAGTTTTGCCGTTAAAAACAAATGTGATTGTTTGTTCCAAAAGACCATTCATTTCGATTGATGGCATTTGAGCAGAAGTGATAAATCCAGTGCCAGTTAAAACTTTCCCTGCTACTCCAGCAGAGTCTGGAAGTGTAATTGTCAAAGTGTCTTCAACGCCGTTAGGGATTCGCGCAGCTGCAGAATCCCCAAAAACAGCAGTGATCTGTACTTCGCCAGCATCAACGAGCATCCCCGGCACTTTTTTTGTAAATTCAGCTACAACTGCACCTGGCGGTGAATTGGCTGCCGCACTGTCCAAGCAGCTTGCATCAACCGTTTCAAGAGAAAACTCAGGCAAAGAAATTGATCTAACACATGCAATTGCTCCAATCCCACTAAACGCCACAGTGGTCCCTTGACCAGTATATCCTTCGACTGCCATTTTTTTATATCCTGCTGTAGTTAATGAAGTATTCTTGGCTACACCAGTATCCACGCTGGTCCGAGCCGTCTGTTGGTTCTAAAATCTGCCAAGAAGTTCCAGAGTCAACTGTGACTCCCTGTATCGGATGTGTTGCATCGGTAGACGAAAACTCGCCTATCGAATCCTCTATCGCTTCTTGTATTGATTCAGCTTGATTTCGCGATTCACAGATAATGTCGACCTGCATTCGCGAAGCGTATTGTTTTATTTGACAGTTATTAACACTTGCTCTTGCATTTGTGTTAGCAACTGTGAGAACGACAAAAGGTAAGTCGTCATCTTGAGGCGGATTATCAGCAAATATTCTACCACTCGTCAAAGACGAAACTGTTGCATCTGCTTTAAGCCGAGTAATGATCTGAGGTATTGGCCTTGGCATTACTTTGCCACCTCTGATGGATCAATTTTCCAGTTAATGAGTGCTTTCTTTACAGCAGCTTTTTGCTGAGATAGTGTGCTTCTTGCTGCTGGTCCTAGCCAAGGTCTAGCCTTTAGTTTTCTCTTGGCAGCCACGCCCCACCATTTATGATTAGGTGCGCCAGTGCTAGCTGATCCAACAGGCTCATGAGTGTGAGCAAAGTTTTTGCCTCTTGGCCCAGCTTCGTAGCGTGGCCCAACAACCTGGTATGCCAATCCATCCTTGAACTTGACTCTGCTCTTGACTATTCCGCCAGTGTCACCAAGTGATTTGTTGTTAGCACCACGCTCACTTAATGGCTTGTTAGACCAAGCACCCTTGCCAACATTGACCATTCTGCCGCCTTTGAAAACACCCCTTGTTTTTGTCTTTCTAGACATCCCAAGTGTTTCCCCGCCGCCAGACCTGACATTCTCTTTTGCCTGCTGTCTAACAATCGTCCCGGCATAACCAACAGCAGTTCGGCAAACCTTTTTAAGCAATTCATCAGATAGCTTATTGAGATCAAACTCTAAGTCAGTCGAGAGAACCTGTGTTTGGGTTTTCTCCCTCCTGCGTGATTTCATTTTCTTCAGAAAGAGTTTGTTCTTCTTATCTAGGTTAGACTTGTAACTCATTTGGTACTCCTGAGTTCAAGTCTCACCGTAAAGCCATCGCCTGAGACATCTCGAACTGCTGTGATGCCGTATGTCTTGCCGTCAATAATACATCGACTCTTTGACGTAACGCTTGCAGCATCGATCTGTGGCTTGTCTCCGATGGCAACCTTTTCAGTTGTTGATTTGGTCATCATCCCGTCGATGACTTCTCCGCCTGAAGCATCAATTAGCTCACAAGGCCATGAGCTAACAGCCGATGTCCAGGTTCCTGACGAGTAGTTAATCTGCCCGTACTCATCTTGAGTAACAGGAGGATTTTCAATGGCCGCGAGAAAGTTCCTGTGACCAATCCTTTTTCGGTTGAATCCAGTTACTTTTGGCATTACGGATAGCTACTCCGTACTAGCTTCTTGACAATGTTTTCGTAGCTTCTTCCATCGTTTGTATTCACGCCATTTTCTTGTGCAGGGTCGTAGTAATAACGACCAACTTCAAGAAGAATTGCCTGCTTAAACAGCCTTGGCAAACAGTCTTCGCTTGTTACCCCACAGGTAAAGTTCACAAAAACTGTGTCTCGCTCGGAAGGGACTACGAAGGTTTCCGGCCATCCATTGTCGTCGTCGAGGCAGACGACCGCATTTCTGCCAGCATCCAAAATGTAGTCGCTGGCTGATACTGTTTGCGTTGCACCATCACTATCCACATAGGTAATTGAACTGATTGCTGATGCCGCTGCCATGTTCAGCAAAATCTCTTTCCCGTCGATAGGGAAACCATATTGGCTTTGCTGCCACGATGCCTGAACAAGACACCTCTCGATGTCTCGTTCTAGCTGTTCCGTTGCACTCTCAATCAGCCTTGTCAGCAGAGCGTCCTGACTGCTTCCGCTTACCCTTAGATGCGCCTTTGCCTCGTCTAGCGTTACTGCTAGAAACTGCGGGCTTGACGTTCTTTTCAGGGTCCACTTCATCAGGCAGTTTTTCAATCGCGTCAAGGTAGAGGAGAGTCTTGATGATCCCCTCTTTCAGAGTCGAATCATCAATGATTCTGCCCGCCTCAAATCCAAGGCGAGCAGACTTAAATTGATAACGATTCATTATGTAATCGTGATTTTCGACAGAACCTCACCGTTGGAAACTTGGATGTCGATTCGCTCGGTAGCAATGACTGCAATTTGATCGTTTTCCATGTAAAGCTCATTAAGAGTCTTGAAGTTCAGTGCGCGACGATCACCGAAGTAAGCTCCGATTCTCAAGTCACCAAATGCTGCAACTAGTTCGCCGGAAGCCGGTGCTGCTGGCAAGCAGCTAACCAAGTTGACTGGATAGCCAAGAAGCAGTGGACGCTGACCATTTTCAATATCTGCAACAGCGTTGCCGCCTGCTGCGTTGAGAAGATCGCGGACTTGCGAATGGAAGACAACAGGACTCATGTACCACTCGTTGACCGCTCCAACAACTGGGTTGCCAATTCCAGATGCACATTCAGTCAGGTCGGTCAGAGCTAACGCTGCAACTGACGCAACATTGGTGTCGTCTACCGAAGCATCGCCTGCAATGCCAGAAGCGTTGACTCCGCCAGCTACACCGTTAAAGAGGTTTTTGTCTTCCTCCAAAGCAATGCTGTACGCGATACTGTCTACAACGACATCAAGCATACTAAGGACAGAATCCTCAGTGATCTCGGTCGACATCTTTACGAGTGCTGCAAGTTTCTTAGCTGATAGCTGCACCTGCCCAAAAGTTACGTCACTTTCCGTGACTGCCGCTGATTCGGATGGGTAAAAAATTGTCGCCTGAGCAGTCACCTTTGGAACCGACCATGTATCCGAAGACATGACGATTCTTTGTGCCTTTTGCCTAGCAGTTCCTCTGTCTTCGATGAGGTTAATTAAGGCATTTGAAAGAGGATCAGGTACAGAGAATCCACCTTTGTTGTCCGTCCCTCCCGACTGAGCAGCCATAAAGTCTTGCGCTCGTCGATCACCTGCGAGTGAAGATAGATACATCCCCGAGATGTAAGCATCCTCAGACGACGCGAAATGCTTGGATCGTTGGTTTTTAACTTTCGCTGGAATCATTGTTTTTTCTTCCTCGATTACATTTTCGATTTGAGAAGGCTCGACAATTGAGCTTGCTTTTGGATCAGCCTTAGCTGCTCGGGCTGCGTCGAGCTTGTCCTGAACCACTTGGAGAGATTCTCGTTGGGTTTCCAGGACTGAAAACTCTGAATCGAGTTCGTTGACTAATTGGACCTGAGTGTCGTCGAGGTCGTTTTCTTGCGATAAATCGCTGAGTGCCTGCAACTCATCCGCGATTGCTTCGAGGCGGGCGTTGATTTCTTGGATCTTCTTCATGATATTCCTTGTGAGTGAAACCCGCCTCGCGGTGGGTGTAGGTTCAATTTTACAGCGTCAGATTTTCAATTTGATTCTTCTCAGTGAGCATTTGGCCCGGAGTGCTGCGTGAAACGCTGGGGAACAGACTGAAAGGATCTTTTGACTCCCAGCCTCAGCCTTTGCGCTTTTGGACTTAACTTCGACAATTTCGTCAACAAATCCCATCGACAGTGCGGTTTCAGCATCCATCCAGGTTTCTGCATCCATCATTGCAAGCATCTCCTCCTCTGGCTTGCCTGTCTTTTCCGAGTAGCTTGCTGCAATATCGGTGTCGAGCAATTCCATCACTTCCGCCATGCTTCTGAAGTCAGAGCAGTTTCCTACCGCAGCAGTCCAGCAGCGATGAATCATGAACTTCGCATTTGAGTTCATCTTTACGGAATCAGCCGCGACGGCAATCACAGTTGCAATTGAGGCCGCGAGTGCGTCAATGTGAATCGTCACATTCCCTTCGTGAGTTGCAATTGCATTGAACATGCTCAATCCATCAGTAACGCTTCCTCCTTCGCTGTTGAGGTGAATCGTGACATCTTGACCAGCATGTTCGGCAAGAACATCTCGGAAGTCATCGGCTGAAATTCCATTCTCAAAATCTCCAATGAAACCACGCATTGTGATTTCATGCTTTTCTGGATTACTCTCTAGCTTCATCTTCAATCTCCTCTGTTGGTTCTTCTTCTAGTTCTTCTTCTTCAGTTTCGACTGTCGCTTCAAGTGCAATCTCATGCGGCAGCTTGTCGCCGGAGTCAACAGGCGCAAACCCATGAAGTTGTCGAATTTCATTGATTGTCAAAATTCCATGTTGCTGCATCTTTAGCGTGTAGTCAGCAAGTGAGTTTGGATCTCCTTTGAGTAAAGGAGTTGTGTCAAACTCAACCTCCAATGGTCTTGCAGGGCTAATCAACTTAGACATCACTTCCTCCTCCCATTTGCACATCCACCGTTGCAAACAGTTGTTTACATACGCTGTGTTACGCTCTGAGATGCTTCGGTAGGTCTGACCGGTGTTGTCACCAAGGATGGACTCTAATCCGAATAGAAGTGCAATCTCCTCACGCTGGAAGGATCTCTGCTCCAAGAACTGAGCATCTGAAGCAGAAACGGGCAAAGCTGTCGCTTTCATTCCATCCCTGAGAAGACCGGCCCGACCTGTGTTAGAAACACCTTCGTGTTTTGTATTGAAGTTATCGAGAAAAAGTTGAGCATCCTTAGCACTTCTAAACATTCCCACAGGTGCTTCGAGCAGAAGTCCCGGTCGACCGCTATTAGCTAGAGTCGTTGCAGCAGCCTCTTGTCCTCCTTGTGCAAGACCGAAAACATCTTTTGCTATCTCGACAACGTGCATACCCCAAACACCATTAAGTGAGGTGTTCATGACATGCAGTACGTCACGATCTGGGATCTTGTAATACTCTCCTTGAAGCAACTTCAGAGGCAACGTGTTCTGTGTTGTCCCTTCATGTGCTGTAACCAAATGCCACTTCTCGCCATCGACGAGCATTGTTTGGCAGTTCTCGGGAAGGATTGGTATTAACTCAACCGGAGTGCCTAGATTGTTTCTCGCGATGTAGGCTCTGCCGTTACCACTAATTAAAGCGTGAACCATCATGATTTCACGAAGCGTGAAAGCAGTCATGGCTTGATTAGGTGATACGTTCAGCAGTCGATAAGCAGGGTTTTGGTTCTTTAGCTCCCTATTGCCATCTGGTAACTGCTCATACACGTTAAACGGAAGCTGACTCAAATGACCGCTAATCTTATTAACAGCGTAGATGACCGCAGCAAGACCGAGAGCAGTCTTAGTGTTGACACGAATACCTGTCTTTGACTTCTCTCCGTTAAAGAACTCAACCAGCCAACTTGCTGGATTTTTCTGGTTAGCAAAAGCCCAGAATGACTTACCGTTTTTCATATTTACCTCAAGTTAAAAACACATTCCCATCCCCGCGACCTGGAGCTATCATTGCTCGTCGGTACGCCATGAGCATGGCGACAAGTGGATCAATCTTTGAAGATGAGTTTGCTTTGTCGAGCATCCATCTATCCTGCCTATCTCTAACCGCTACAGCATTGGACAAGCACCACCGAAGCAGTGGATTCCCGTCGTGCTTAAAGCGTCCATCGGCCATTGCCTGCCGAAACTCAGAGATTGGTTCATTAAAGTGTGCAGTTGTTTGTGCCATCGTTGCAATGACGACACCTTGCTGAGAAACCTGTTCCCCAAACTGTTGTGCTTGATAGGGGTCAATCGCAGCATCGAAACAGTAGTTGTTCCAGTAGTCGTCCACGAAATCGGCTTGGAGGTCTGTGATTGGTGACTCAGTTACCTTGATAAGACCTTGAGCTATCCAGTCACAAAAAGGAATTGCAGTTAGATCCCTTCGAGTGTTCTTTGCAATGTAAGCAAACGTCTTTGCTTCATATCTGTAGATTGGCCTATCGTCTGATCCGAACTCACCCGTTCTAAACCTAGCTACAATTGCGTATGCCGCCAGATCATCCCGGCCACCAAGATCGATTCCTGCCGAAGCACAATCCGCTTGCCTCCAATCAGACAATTCGCCTCGGCACTTGTCGAAGTCTTCAAGTGAAAAAATGCGTTCGGTAGAAGATACTAAAGTGTTCGCGTGATAACGCTTAAATCTGTTAAGTGCTGTGGTGGATGTCTTGCAAGGCTTTGATTGCGCTCGCAAGAAGTCTTTCGTGATCGATACACCGAGGTTTGGATTTGCTTTAACCCAGTTATCCTCATCCAGTGGATCGTCTTCTTCGTCGAGTTCATAAATTACAGGAAGCAATGTTTCTTCAGAAACAGTTTGCTCCAAAACACTTTTGCAAAACTGAATCTGCTCAATCCAAATATGGGATTGGTCATCGCCAGCAGTCGTAGTGGTCATCAGTAGCGGTTGAACTCTCGATCCGCTGCCTGTCACCATTGTGTTGTAAAACTTACGGTGAGGATTTGAGAATGCGTGAGTCTCATCTAGGCTAACCATTTGCGGATTTAAGCCGTCATAGGGTCGGTCTGAACCAACGCACTGTATGTTGCCACCGTTGTGATTAAACGTCATTACCTTGTTAGCAACGACTGATGACTCCTTGAGCAACTTTGACTGATGCCTCATTCGCAGGCACTCTGCAAAAATGACCTTTTCAGCTTGCTCACGCTTTGTAGCAGCTAGGATGATCTGTGATCTTGACTCAGGCTCGTTTGATACCGGGTTAAAATCAATAGCTGCCATATACATGGCAATGCCAGCAGCCAAGGTGGACTTTCCGTTCTTCCTGGCAACCGTAAAAAATGCTTGTCTAAATCTCCTTCCTCGTCCATCATCCCTTTGCCATCCAAACAAAGATGCCAAGAAAAATGCTTGCCAATCTTCAACTGTAAACTTTTGACCGGCGTGTTCACCGATTGAATGTTTAAGTGCAGCAGGAAAGAACTTGCAAATTCCTTCAGCAATCTTCTCGTCAAAATAGTAAGGAAAGTCCTTAGTCGATTGACGCTTTAGGTCTTGCTGATGTCTTGATACGCAAAGACGAATGTATTTACCAACGATAATATCTCGGTTTTCGACTCGCTGGATGTACCGTTGCCAAGGATGCACACTAAGCCCTTTTCAAAGACTTAATCAGACTAAGCATGTCCTCATCGTTGTCCTTGTCATCGTCAGATACGCCAGCTACCGATAGCCTTGCACGACTGCTCGGAGACAACCCTAGTTCTGGGAGCAACTTCGTGTGTTGACTTGCCAACTTAAAGTACGCCGTACTTTGAGGAGATGTCTTTCCTGATTCATCTTCATGGCCATGCCGCTGGATATGCTCTGCGCACTTTACCCACTCTGCGTAGGTTAAGACGTAGTGAGTAAGCAAATGAGTATCTGTCTTGCTAAGAATCCCAGATTCTTTTAAGACTTCGCAGGTGTCTTCCCAAACCTCTTTTGCAATCTCGTCGTTCTTGATGACTTTCGGCATGCGCGGGAGTTCCTTGGCCGCCTTAATCACTGTGTGTGGGCGGCGTTGCGGATCTTTCACAAACGCACCGGAAGCTTCTTGAACTTCGATTGCTCTTGGTTTTCTTCCTCTCATGACCTAATTTTACAGCGTCCACTTATTTTACGGAGAAATACGATGCCTTTTGAAATACCGCCGAGGATTCTTGAACTCAACCCACGATGCGTTCCGATTAAGCCCGGAAGGAAGCAGCCAGCAATTGTCGACTGGCCTAACACTCAGGTCCGCGCTCAAGACCTCGATCAGTCAGCTAAGGAGTTTGATAAGTATGGAATCGTTATCGATGATGACATGGTTGTCGTTGATGTCGATGTGCATGAGGACTCCAAGAATGGCTATGCAAGCCTGACAAGAATTAAGGACGATCACGGCATTGACCTGTTCAAACAAGCTTCAATCGTCGTTGAAAGTCCATCGGGTGGCAGTCACCTTTACTTCAAGAAATCGAAAGACCTAAAGCTACCCAAATCAACTAACGAGTTCCCCGGCATCGACTTTCTGCAAAAAGGAAGTCAGGTGATTGGACCTGGTAGCAAGCATTCTACTTTTGAAGGTCACTATGAAATCTCACGAGACAACGGAACCCTGTCCGAGATACCTCATGACCTAAAAACGCTATTTTCACACAAGACTGAAGAAATAGTCAGCCATTCACCGATTGTTGAGGAATCTCCACTAGATTCTTTCAACACATCTCAAAGTGCTGTTGATGTCATAAAAAAAGAACTTGAGCTATCCGGTTACACCGTGATAACAGACGGTCAGGGTAGTTGCACTTTTATAAGGCCGGGAGTTAGAGATTCAAGCTACAAAATCTCTGGGACGCTTGGTAAGGAATCTAAGAACGGACGTTTGCTTCTAAGAAACTTCAGCACCTCAGACCCATTAGGATTTCCGTCAGATGCTTCTATAACGCTCTGTGAAGCTTACAGAATCCTCAAAGGGCTAAAGATGGAGGATCTGCCGACAAGCCTGAAAGACATTGGCTATGGAAACGATTACTCAATGTCTGCTGACGAAATCAAAGACATTCAGGAATCAATCAGGTCCGCACGAACACAAGGTGAGGATCTCGAAGATAGCTACCCAACCCAAACGCTAGCTGAACTTAAAAAATCGTCGCCAGATCGTCGCCCTTACGTTATTGACGGGCTGCTTCGCAGGGGTGAGACATTAAATCTAATTGCTGCACCAAAGACTGGAAAAAGCTGGTTTGTTTACAACTTAGCTGCAAGGCTAGCATCAGGCGGTGATTTTTTGGGATGGACAAGCCCACATAACCTGAAGTGCATGATCGTCGATAACGAGCTTCATCCAGAGGAACTAGCTTTTCGAGTTGGAAGCGTTCAGGAAGCAATGAACGTGGACTTTGGTGATGACCTGCACTTCTCATGCCTGCGTGGAGCAGCAGTCGATATGACGAAGATTGAGGGGAAGCTGGTTGCTGCCGGAGCATCCCGTTTTGATGTTATAATTTTAGACGCACTCTACAGGTTTATTCCTCCGGGAACATCAGAAAATGACAACGCTCAGATGATGCTGATTTACAACACAATCGACAAGATGGCTCGGCTCTTTGATTGCTCAGTGATCTGTGTCCATCATTCGAGCAAAGGCAGTCAAAACGATAAACAAGTTTCGGATGTCGGGGCAGGTGCAGGTGCAATCTCAAGAGCAGCAGATACTCAAGTAGTTCTATTCCCACATGAGGAGCCAGGAATGGTCTGTGTCGAGGCAATCACCAGATCAAGCAAAACACCTGAAGCCCGGTCGGCAAAGCTAGAGGGATTCCTCTGGAACCTCTGCGAAAGCGATGCGGTCCGAAAGCAAGAACTTGAACCTAAGATGGATAAGAAAAGCCAGCTAGCAGTTCAAAATCAACTCAAAAGATCCAGTAGAGCAAAGAAGGTCAAAAAGTGGCTCACGGACAATGACCGCATCTGGCCGAACCAATCTCAGGAAGTGCTACAGGAAAGCAAAGCAATCTTGAGAACCTTGCTCCGCGACCACCTAGTACCAGCCGGAGTTGTAGAGTTTAAGAACTTCTACTACGAGAGATCAGAGGCTTGGAGTGAGAGGTTGGAAGAATTTATTAACAACCCTGCGACCAAACATGAGAAGGCTCATGCTAGCGAAACATCAGAAAAAACCCATTCGGGGGGGTAGGTATGCGTTCGGTGTCAAATGTTGATGTATAAGCTATTACTGCCTGCGTTAGCTTTTTGCGTTTACCGCTCGAAAGGCTAGCGCAAAGCCGCAGAGAATAGCTTACAACGTCAGAAATTAAAAGTCAAGTAAAAACTAAAATTATGGATAATTTTATTTACGATGAAGAAGGATATGACCCCGATGGGTACTTCAATGACCCATCCCTCGAAGAACTCCTAGCCGACTATCAAATCTCTGATAAGAAGCCTAAGAAGCATCGCTATTCTCACGAAGCCAAAGCAACTCCCAGCCATGTCGTGGATGAGAGGCTGAGGTTAAATTACACTGGCAGGGTCACGCGATCTGGGCCTTACAGGAGCCGCAGGGACAAGCTCAGGCTTGTCTGTGGCATGTGTGGCGTTGAGTTCCTCCAAACGGCTGAGAGCCTGTTCAGGAGTGCCTACACGAGGTGTAATTGCAATCGCCGCATTCAGAAACCGACGATCCCAGGCAAAACAAAGTGAAAGATAGACTTTGGAAGTTCACAGCAATTTCCGTTAGCGAATCCACAGCGGAGGCTCACGCTCTGAGCCGTCTTTACCGCCGGGAATCATGCAACGAGCTTGCAGTTGATGTTCAGGGGATGCAACTAGAGAAAATGAGGTTTGCAGATGAACCCGACGAGCATGACGAAATTGAAGAAGCTTATAGCATTAGAATGGACCGCACAGATATTGCGAATCTTATCAACCAATATCGAGCGTTAAAATTAGAGGATCTCAAAGAGGAGTACGACTTCGAGCCAGAAGTTGATTTTCTTGATGCTGCCTATCAAGAAAGTGGACAAGGCGAGACAATTTTGGTCATTTGTCTGGTTATTGACGATGGCGAAACGATGAACTGAAAAGACTTTTACGAAACCAAGAAATGCCCGACAAGACGAACCCTGCTCACTACCAGTTTCCTAGCGGAATCCAAGTCATTGACATTACGCAGCACCTCGACTTTCTTACTGGAAACGTCGTCAAATATGCCTCTCGGGCTGGGAGGAAGCACAATGAATCTCGATTGGAAGACTTGCATAAAGCTCGGTGGTATATTGACAAAGCAATCCAGCAAGCTCAACCAGGAATGAAGAATTGAAAGATGTGCCGTTTGGTGTACTTGGCCCTGAACCATTTGTTCTTCAGGGTACAGATCAGTGGTACAACGAAAAAACGGGAAAGTGGTCTGATGTAAAACGCCATCAGATCAGGAAATGGTCCGACGACGAATTCCCGGCCCACACAAGCTTCAGAGGCTACCTCATGAGGCTGTCCGATGGAGTCCATGAGTCTAGGTTTCTTGCTGTCTACGGACGACCCAAACCACCAAGTATGTATTATGAGTCAACGAAATAGAATCTTAATGTGGTCACAACGAGATCTAGAAACATCGATCCAAAGCCTATGCGAAGACATCAGCGAGCATATCGAGTTCGTCGAGCTATCAGGCAACATCGACATGCACGAAATCAAGAAAGACGCTGCACATATAAGATACGAACTTATGTCAATAGCGAAAAAGATTGAATCGAAGATCCAGCAGAAAACATAAGCACAATAACGGCTTAATTTCTATCATTGCTCATTCTGAGACATTTTCTATGTCACGGGCAATCATGCAAATCACCACGAAAACACTCTTGTCTCATAACTAGACAGGGGGCAACGAAAAACGCCCTCTGCCTAGTCTTTTCTGGACCTGCCTCATTATTAGGCAATGTAAGTTGTTTGTCACAAAGGACTTACGGCGATCAAGGTCAACCTGCCTAATTATGCGGAAAAACTTGTAAACC
>WLWG01001088.1_pt1 | contig 25758 bp, 11 predicted proteins | sample 6712871 | NCBI WGS metagenome assembly WLWG01 (sample SAMN12718693, study PRJNA515312) | sponge metagenome | isolation source: marine sponge | host: Mycale hentscheli | place: New Zealand: South Island, Marlborough, Capsize Point | collected 2003-05-01
AAAAAGATTTTCAAATGATAAATTCTGTAAGAAATACTGTACTTGCTATTATCAATAAAAATAACTACGGATATATATCTCCAGGTGATTTTAATTTGTTTGCTAAACAAGCACAGCTAGATATATTTGATGAATATTTTATAAGATATAATCAGCAAATAAATGAAGAGAACGCAAGGATATCTGGGACAGGATATGCTGATATTAAAAAAGGATACGAAGAAGTTATAGATACGTTTTCCATTACATCATTCTTAACTCAAAAAACTCAAAACGTTTATTATGTACCTTCAGCATCTACAACAGGTTCTGATTATTATTTACTAAATAAAGTATTGTGTTTTTCTGGAGGTAGTCTAAAGGGTGAAGCTGAAAAAGTAACGCATAGTAAAATTACTATGTTAAACAGCTCACTGCTTACATCTCCATCTAACACGTTTCCTGCTTATACACAAGAAGCAGATGAAATAACAATTTATCCGAATACATTTAATGGAGTGAATGATATTCAAGCTCAGTACATTAGATATCCTTTAGACCCTAAATGGACGTATGTAACTTTATATGGAGGTGAGCCTTTGTTTGACCAAACACAAGCTGATTACCAAGACTTTGAATTGCCTATTGATGATTCAAATAATTTAGTAGCTAAAATATTGCAGTATGCAGGCATATCAATTAGAGAAGCTGATGTGTTTCAATTTGGGCAAATAGAAGAACAACAACAAAATCAAACTAATATTTAATCATGGCTTATATAAATCAACAAAAATATTATACTAATGATGGTATAAATCCTACGGATGAAAATTGGGGGTCTTATCAATATGTTACTTTAAAAGATATAGTTAATAATTTTGAATTAATGTATGCTGGAAACCATGAGTTAATTAACAATGAAAATAGATTTAAGATATTGTTTCATGCAAAACGTGGTATACAAGAATTAAACTATGACGCATTTAAAGAAATTAAGTCTTTAGAGTTACAGGTATATGACGATTTAAGATTTGTTTTACCTGCTGATTACGTTAATTGGGTTAAGCTTTATTTATTAAAAGATAACGTGTTAAGGGAATTAACGGAAAATATTCAAGTTCAATCAGCTGTGTCTTATATTCAATCTGCTACAGCTACATTTTCTTATGATGGTGATGGTAATGCAACTGAAGTTGATTCAACTTTAGATACAGAAAGAAAAAACGGTTCATTAAGGAGTATATATTTAAATGATGAGATAGATGAAAATGTAAATCCTAATGCATATAATTATGATAGTGATATTTACAATTACAGAATAGGAGCTAGATATGGTTTAAATACTGAAACAGCTAATATAAACCCTACATTTACTATTAATAAAAAAGCTGGTGTTATTAATTTTGATTCCACTATGGCAAACCAGCAATGTGTACTACAGTATATATCTGATGGGATGGAAAATAATGATGACTCCAAAATAAGTGTGAACAAATTATTTGAAGAATATATATATGCTTATATACAATATGCTATTTTAAACAGTAAATTTGGAGTACAAGAGTATATCATCAATAGAGCAAGAAAAAATAAACAAGCTTTATTAAGAAATGCTAAAATCAGATTAAGTAACATTCACCCTAGTAGATTGCTTATGAATCTTAGAGGTGAAGATAAGTGGTTAAAATAAAATGGCAAACATTCAAAGAAATTTTATAGCGGGCCGAATGAATAAAAGCCTTGACGAAAGGCTTGTCCCAAATGGAGAGTATATAAATGCTGTAAATGTAAGGCTTGGTTCTACTGAAGATTCTGAAATTGGTGCTGTTGAAAACTCTAAAGGTAACCTTCCTTTAACAGAACTACAATATGTTGATGGAACAAAACTAAGTTCACAAGCTAGATGTATAGGTGCGTTTGAAGATGGAGCAAATTTAGTTGTTTATTGGTTTGTACATGACCCTGCATTTACTCAAGGAGCTACAGGTAAATTAGATTTAATTGTTTCTTTTGATGTTGAAACTGGAGAGTTAATATATCACGTTATTAGTATAGACAATGGCGATGGTATAAACACAACTTTAAATTTTAATCCAAACTTTTTAATTACAGGTGTAGATAAAATAGATAATCTTTTATTTTTTACTGATAATTACAATGCGCCAAGAGTAATTAATATAAATCAAAATTATGGAGACCCTAGGCCTGCTGTCCTTACAGATGATTTTAATGAAGATGAAATTTTAGTTATTAAAAAACCTCCTACAAGTGCTCCAACAATACAGCCATTTAACGTAGCAAGTATTACAGACGCATATTTGCAAGATAAATTTATTTGTTTTGCGTACAGATATAAGTATGCTAACGATGAGTATTCAGCTATTTCACAATTTAGCGAACCTTCTTTTGTTCCAGGTCCATTTAATTTTAGTTCCAATAGTTTTTTAAACGAAGGAATGATAAATACTAAAAATGCGTGTAATATTACATTTAACACTGGTAGCAGTAAAGTAACAGATGTTCAAGTTTTATTTAAAGAAGCGGATTCTAATGTAATTAAAGTAGTTGAAACTTTTAACAAACAACAAGAAGGGTTTACTAACAACCAAGATAGAACAATAGCTTTTACAGATAGAAAAATATTTACAGTACTACCTGACTCGGAAATATTAAGGCTCTACGACAACGTGCCTCAGCTTGCAAAAGCTCAAACATTAATGGGAAACCGATTAGTGTACGGTAATTATTTTGAAGGATATGATTTAAAAGATAATTCGGGAGCTAAAGTAAGCTTTACTTTTGTTGCAAATTTACTATCTGAGTTAATTACTTCAGAAGATTTAATTTCAGATGCTTTTATAGGCCCTGAATACACCTATGGTTCAACTGTATCAATTGATGATAGTGCTTTTTATGTTGATTTATCAACGCTTTTACCTTCGGGTATTTCACAACCTGAAAACAAATTAATACCAGGTGCTACACTTACTTTTGATGTTGGCTATGGGTATTCAGCAAATGCTGTGACAGGAGCTCCAACTCCAGTTCCGCCAGTTGCAACAAATTTTTTTACATGGTCTTATACTTTAATTGATAGTTATAACACGGTAGCTGAGTTAATAGCAAGTGATGACTTTCAAGAAAAAATAGGAACTGCCACTACTATTCAAACGGTGGCTAATGCTGGTAATGGAAGAACAATGACTGATGTTTTTAATATTAGTTTACCGGCTGCTTTTGATAATAATTTTACAAATTTACTACAATCAGGTCGAACAAATGCGACTCCATCCTCACCTTCAGCAGGTGAACCATTAGGAGTGTTACCACCTCCATTAGAAGGAAATGCAAACAGATTTGGAATACAATTAAATGCAGTTCAATACGCCGACCCAGTTTCTTCTTCATCAGTATATGCTTATTGGAGAGTTGTTGAGGTTAATGTAAGGTTTCAAGAAAGTCCATCAATAGGAAGTTTACATAGTAACAGAGGATATGAAATTGGTATGGTTTATATGGATGACTATAATAGAGCTTCAACAGCTCAAGTTAGTCCTTTCAATTCTGTAAATTTACCTTGTAGTGTCTCATCTTCTCGTAATTATATTCAAGTAGATATACCTCCAACTCAAATTGCTCCATCGTGGGCGAGTAAATATAAGTTTGTTATAAAACCAACAGCAACTAACTATGATACTATTTATAGTAATATAAATTATTATGACCCAACTACTCAAGCTAGTTATTTTTTATTAGATGGTGAAAGCGCTAATAAGGTTGAAACAGGAGATAGATTAATTGTTAAAGGTGATTCAAGAGGTGCTTTGAATAGATGTGTCTATGCAACTGTTCTTGAGAAACAAACACAAACTGCAGGGTTTTTAGAAATATTTGATTCAGCAGGAACTAAAGTAGATGTAGTTGGTGGGACGTATATGAAGATTAATGCTAGCAATTTTGCATCTGTGCAAGCAAATGATGCGGTTGTTGGTCCAACATCGAACAATGTAAAAACAGCAACTCAATTTAACAGATATCCAGTTGTTGCGTATGAATTGTTTACTACGGTAGATTATGCTTCTCCTTTAACAGATGTATATGATGTATATGATGTTCCAGTAGGCACTAGAATAATTATGACAATTGAAATGACAAGGGACGGTACTGGTCAAACATCTTGTCAGAAAAGAAATTATTTGTTAGAAAAAACATTTACAGCATCCAGGGATTATGATAATATGGCTAATTGGTTTACTGGTGACAACATATCTAGTGTTTTATCTTCTGGAACTGAAGACAGTGTTAATCCTATTGGAAATGTATTTATAACTCCTCAAGTTTCTAATGCAGCATCGCCTTCTTCAGGTAATAATAAAACAAATCAAGAATTAAGAGACGCAAACTTGTTTGGTTCTACAGCAGGAGCACCTTCGCAAAATTTTTATTACAGAATATATGAAGATACAAGTACTCAAGACCCAAGTGGAAATAATTTAATTTACTTATTAGTATCAGGACCATCGGGATGTGGGTCAGAAGATGATGAAAAAGGAAGAGTCGAAGTTAATTTTACAGTATATAGAGCTGATTCCACTTATATATTTGAAACAGAACCTGAAGAAGCTTTACCGGATGTATGGTATGAAAACAGTGAGTCTTACGACATAAGCAATGGTTTGCATTTAGGTAATGTTCAAAATCAAACTTCAGCTCAGTCAGCTAAAATAAATACTGGTTTTATAAACTGTTTTACATTTGGAAATGGAGTTGAAAGTTATAAAATAAGAGATTCGATAAAAGCTAAATCATTTGGTTTAGGTAATAGGGTCTTTACTACATCAAATGAAGAATATAAAAAAGCACATAGATTTGCTGATTTAACATATAGCGGTGTTTATAATGATGAATCAAACGTAAATAGGCTGAATGAATTTAATTTAGGTTTAGTAAATTTTAAACCATTAGAAGAAACGTATGGTGATGTAGAAATATTGTATGCAAGAGAAACAGATATACTTGTTTTACAAGAAGATAAAATATCTTACGTACTTGCTGGCAAAAATATATTATCAGACTCAACTGGAGGTGGAGTAGTTACATCTGTACCTGAAGTGTTAGGGACGCAAATAGCTAGGATTGAAGAGTATGGTATTAGTAATCACCCAGAAAGTTTTGCTGTATTTGGACAAAATAAATTTTTTACCGATGCTAAAAGAAATGTAGTTATTAAATTAACAGGAAGCTCAGCTCAAAACGAAATACTTACGGTTATATCTAATGAGGGTATGCGAAGCTGGTTTAGAGATTTATTTGCAGAAGCTTCAGCAACACAAAAACTAGGGGGTTATGACCCTTATATGCAAGAGTATGTCTTTACGACAAATACAATTGTAAAACCTGAAACAGAATTATGTACAGCTTGTGGTGTAACAAAAAACATAACAATTATTGCTGGGCAAGAATTTGTATACTGTGTTGAAATTGGCGAAGATGTAGGACCTCCATCAAAACTGTACTACGTTGAAATAGATTATGTAATACCCTTTGAGAACACTGACTTAATTGTAACAGAGGGAACTGAACAGCAAATAGTTTCAGAAGCTGGTGTGGATTTGGAAACGGAAGGTCAAGTCTCTGGAACTGGATATACAATACAAGCTATATATGATGGAGTTACATACACGACAGGATTGGTTTATCAGAGTGGAACATTAAAATTTCCAAAACCAAATCCCACTCCAACTGAAGTTGTTTTAATTGTAACCTCAAATGCTGTTGTAGACGATACAATACAAGTGACAGTTAAATGTCCAGAAGAAGAGTTGTTTAGTGTTTATAGTATTACTTTAAGTACTAATGCTAACGCTGGTCAGTTTACTCATACTGAGTTTAGTTGGACAGATTCAGTTGTTACTTCACCGACTCAAACAGATTTAGTCACTTTTATATCTAGCCCTAACGACCCTATTGTTTCTCAATATAGAGAATTAGAAGGACCTCAGGGCTCTAATATAATACCACCTGATGGTTCAACAATTACAATGAGGTCGAATAAAATTAATTTTGATAACTTTCAGTTTGACCCTAATGAAAATGAATTTAGATATCTAAGAACGGATGCCTTATATGAAAATAATCCTACTGATATAAATATATTATTAGCTGCATCTGTTCAAGCAACTCCAATAAACACTACTGGCGCTCCTAATTTATATAGCGCTAATTTTGGTTTACCTGCAGGTGGTAATAAACTATATTTAGTTTATGATTTAAGAAATTCTATTGGGCAAGAATTATGTTATTCATCAACAAGTTTATTTGATGCGTGTTGTAACTGTACGTTTACACCGACACCAACACCAGTTCCTGCGCCAGTGCCAACTCCAGTAGTTCCAGTTTATGATTATTTCTTAGGTATTGATTGTGTTAGCTTACAAGCGGTTTATCTAAAATCAAATCAAACATTAGGAATTGTAGTTGGAGATGAAGTGCAATATTCAGCTGGTGGCGCAGTACAAGGTTGTGCTTCTTTATATGCAGTTGGTGGTACGGGTAGTAGTGGAGAAGTAACAGTTCAAGTAGCAGGATGTGGAGATTCAAGATGTTCAGTATAAATGGTTAACTTTGTAAAATTGTAAATGGCAGCAACAGGAACATATTATTATAGCTCAGCAAATTTTGCTTCAGCTACTGCATTGTATTTAGATGCAGCGCTATCAACTTTTGCTCCAGATGGATGGTATTCTGATGAGACTATATACAGGCAGCAAGCGTCAGGTGTTTTGTTTGCTGAAACCACTTGCCCTAACTGTGCATCGCCAGCACCAGTTCCAACTCCAGTAGTTTATGATTATAGAATATACTCTGAATGTGCAGGAAGTGGAAGTCAAGTTTTTAGAGTAGTAAGTGGTGGGGTGTTTCCAGCTACAGTTTTATATAACAGTATTTGTTATGGAAATCCTCAAGCAACTGGTCTTACTTCAACAGTAAATGTTAATGGATTGTCAAGTTACGCTAATTGTACTGATTGTGGAACTGTCCCTACGCCAACACCTGTACCTGGTCCTACGCCAACACCTGTACCTGGTCCTACACCTGTACCAGTTCCAGTTCCAGTACCAGTACCAGTACCAGTACCAGTACCAGTTCCTACAGTTTCGTATGATTATAGAGAATATGCAGATTGTCTAGGCACTGGTAATACACAAATATTTAGAGTTGTATCAGGGGGGTCATTTCCTACGGTAGTAAAATATAATACTGTTTGTTGGGAAAATATATCTTCTACTAGCACACCATCTTTAGTGGATGTTGCAGGTTTAACAAGTTATAATAATTGTTCAATTTGTTTACTTGTACCGACACCAACACCAGTTCCAGTTCCAGTTCCAGTACCAACTCCACCAACAGGAACACAATTGTTTTCAACTAACAACGTTAACCTTGGTCAAAGTTCATCAGGTGCTGCGTGTGTACTTCAAACTTCAGTTTCTATATACACATCAAGAGCAAATGTTGCCTCAGTACAAGTTGGTGATGTTTTCTACACTAACAGCTCGCTATCTAATATATTTAATGGTGGTTTAAAATGGTATGGTGTGACAAATGTAAATGGTCACTATCCAGATTTAGATAATGGATATGCATTTTTAATTAATTCAAATGGTGAGGTTGATGCAATAGTTGATTGTACGCCTACGCCTACGCCAACAGCTCCAACACCAACGCCTAATTTTCAAGATATAGAGATTAGAGAATGTGGAACTACAACGCCTACATACAATGTAAGAATACAGGGAGGCATATTAACAGCCCCAACACTTGCTAATGGATTAGCAATTAAAATAACAGGAGCAGCATCAGGACCAAATCCAGAGTTTACAAATACAGATTGTTGGGAAATAATTGATAATGCAGCAACCTCTTTTGATTCAACTGCTAGTTTAAATTCAGTTGATTCAAGTTGTGGTGGTTGTGCGCCAGCGCCAATATATGAATATAATGTATATACTGAGTGTCAAACTAGTACAACACAAATATTTAGAAAATTATCTACGACAGCTACTTGGCCAAGCTTTGTTGAATATAATAATATTTGTTATTCAAGCCCACAATCCACAACCGGTACATCAACGATAAGTGTTGAGTCTTTAACAAGTTTTAACAATTGTTTTGATTGTGAAAATCCATCTATGTTCATTAATGCCTTACCACAACAAGGTTATACAGAAGCTGCGGCTTGTAATGCTAGAACAGATTACTTTGTATTCTCTGATAGAGCAACGGTTGGTCAAATTATAGTTGGAGATACATTATATGCTAACTCTTCAAAAACTACAGTATTTAACGGAGGTTTAGAATGGTATAGTATTTCAAACACTTTAGGTCTTTTACCACAACCTTCAAACGATAAATATTTAATTCTATCAACAGGAGTTGTTCAGGCTATAACGACTTGTGCAACAACACCTACGCCAACACCAACACCAACACCAGTTCCTGTAGCAACGCAAGATATTAGAATTAGAAGTTGTGTGGATTCAAGTGAGTATAATGTAACTGTAGTAGGTTCAAGTGGATTGCCAAACAATTTCCAAATCCAAATTAGTGGAGGTGGAGGTAGTTGTCCGTCTTGGCCAGGTGGAAGTGGTTCTGAATGTTTTGAGATTATTCAAACTAGTGGAATAACAGGAGTGTGTAGTGTAAGTATTACAGCTATAACTTCTGGTGGTTGTTCTGCCGGAAATCTTACTTGTGGAACGCCGACTCCAGTGCCAGTGCCAGTTCCAGTACCAGTGCCAGTACCAGTGCCAGTAGCACCAACGCCTACGCCTACGCCAACGCCAGTTCCAACACAATCTGTTTATTACTTTTCAGTAACTAGATGTGATGGAGGAGTTAATACGTATACAGAAATATCTTCAAATGTAATATTATCTGTAGGAAGCTCAGTCTTTATGCCTGATAATAATTGTTATTTAATAGAAGATATTCCAGCAGGTATTAATTCAAATTCATATATTTCATCTCATAGTGATTGTAACGCTTGTCAAGCTTCAGTACCGACGCCTACGCCAACGCCTACGCCAACGCCTACACCTGTACCAGTAGCGCCAACGCCTACACCTACACCTGTACCAGTAGCGCCAACACCGACGCCTACACCTACGCCTGTGCCAAGTTCATCTTGTACTACTGTAGACTTAGAGTTTGTATCAACTGTAGGGAATATAACGTGTAGCAACTATCAAACATTCTATATGAACACAAATGATTTCTGTACAGCTACAAACCTATACAGAGATAGCGCTTGTACTAGAGGAGCATTGTCAGGTGTGTACAACACAGGTAGTTTTTACAGAGAATGGAATGGTTCAGCATTTACATTATCTTGTACATCTACAATTTGTCCATAGTTTTTCATTTTAAATAATTATGATTAACTTTATTTGAAATTAAATTAAATCAAATGGAGGAAATACATAATTATATTACACCAGAGGAGTGTCAAGAACTTATTAAAATGATTGACACAAATCATTCACGCTCATCAGTAGTGGTTGGTGGAACAGACAGAAGTGATGTTACAGATTATAGAACATCAAGTACTTCAAATTTAGACATGAACAATCCTATAATGTCTAAAATAAAAAACAAAATAGCCAACACATTGGGGTTAGAACCGCATAAAGGGGAGGCTCTTCAAGGTCAGCTGTATGAACCTGGTCAATACTTTAAACCACATAATGATTTTTTTAGTGGTGCTGCTTATGATATGCACTGTAAATCATCTGGAAACAGAACGCATACATTAATGATATATTTAAATGAAGATTTTGTTGGTGGGGGTACTCACTTTCCTACATTGCAAAAAACTGTAGAACCTGAAACAGGTAAAGCTTTATGGTGGTATAATTTAAAAGATGGTAAAGTACAAGAGCAATATCTTCATGAAGGCGTAACGGTTGATAAGGGTAAAAAATACATTGTAACATCTTGGTGGAGAGAAAAAGGATGGGATGGAGCTGGTGATGAAAAAATGTATTACGATTCTCAAAAAGAAAACCCTGTGCAAAAAATAGAAGAGACTCAGATAGTAGAAGGAATGCAGAATAAATCTTATATTGTTAAAGCTTCAGAAACTCAAAACTTAAAGCAGATAGTAGAAAAAAAAGAGTTTACTGACATAAATGATTTTCCAAAATTTACTGATAATGGGTTTACTTTAATGAAGTGTCCAGAAGAAACTTGGAATTTAATTAGTGAGTCTTATGAACTTCTTAAAGATAAAAAAGAAACAGAAAGCTTTGATGGAAAAAAAGAATTTATAGTTGGTGGTGATTCGGAGATTATGTCATTTGACCACTTACCAAGTGTGAGAACTTTAATTCATCAACAGTTATTGAAAGCGCATGAAGATTGGGTTAAAGAATCTTTAACTCCTTCTTTTATTTATGGTATAAGGTCATATACAAAAGGAGCTACACTAACACCACACGTAGATAGAATAGCTACACACCATATTTCATCTATAATTATAGTTGACAAAGATTTAAGATGTGGATGTCAAAATAAAAAATATGCAGATGATTGGCCACTAGACATTCAAGGTCACGATGGAGAGTGGTATAAAGTATATGCTCAACCAGGAGATATGATATTATACGAATCAGCTGTGTGTGAACACGGAAGAAAAGAAACTTTAGGTGGTGCTTTTTATAGAAACTTTTATGTTCATTATCAATTAAAAGACTGGATATATAAATCATGAGTAAATCAATTTTAGTAACAGGTGGCGCAGGTTTTATAGCTCATCACGTTATAGAGCATATATTAGATAACACTGACTGGACAATTGTGTCTTTAGACAGGTTAGATTTTAGTGGAAACTTAAATAGACTTCAGGAAGTAGTAGGCAGTCGTAAAGATAGTAATAGGGTTAAAATTGTACATCACGATTTAAAAGCTCCATTAAATTCTCAAATAGTTTCAGCTATAGGCAATATTAATTATATAGCGCATTTGGCTGCCGGTTCACACGTAGATAGAAGTATAGACTATCCTATGGAATTTGTTATGGATAATGTAGTAGGAACAGCTAATATTCTTGAATACGCTAAATCTATAAACAGTTTAGATAAGTTTGTATATTTCAGTACAGATGAAGTGTTTGGGCCAGCTCCAGGAGATGTAAAGTATAAAGAGAATGATAGATATAATTCTACTAATCCATATAGTGCTTCTAAAGCTGGTGCAGAGGAGTTAGTTGTAGCTTTTGAAAACACATATAAAATGCCAAATATTATAACACACACCATGAATGTATTTGGTGAAAGACAACATCCTGAAAAATTTATACCTATGTGTATTAATAAAGTTTTGAAAGGTGAAAAAATATGGATACACGGAAATAAAGAAAAAACAGAAGCAGGAAGTAGACATTATATACACGCTAAAGATGTTGCGAGTGCACTACATTTTTTATTAACTAACCCTACACCATCTACTCCTGATGACACTGGTATTAAATGTCCTAAATATAATATAGTAGGAGCAGAAGAAATAGATAATTTATCCTTAGCAAAATTTATAGCTAAAGTTTTAGGTAAAGAATTAAAATATGAAATTATTGATTTTCATTCTTCTAGACCTGGGCATGATTTACGATACGCTCTTGATGGTAATAAAATGAAAAAAGCTGGATGGTCTCCAAACAAGGTTTATGATACATTAGAAAAAACCATTAAGTGGACAGTTGATAACAAAAGTTGGCTAGAGTGTTAAATGAAAAAATTTAATTTTTTAATAACAGCTCACTCAGACAATCCTACACGTTTAGAGTTATTATTAAAATGTATAGAGTCAATAAAAAAATTTGGTTATAAAGCAATTGTTGTTGACCATTACTTTAACTATGAAGCTTTTAAATTATCTGATGGCTATGTATGGATAGAAGACAATGAAATAGTTACTCCTAAAGATTGGCATAAATATAATTTATACCACGCCTGTCATAGTCCTTATGAAAAATATGATACTTACACACCATACGGTAGCTTTGCTCCTTATGCTATTTTAAATCAATTTAAAAAAGGATATCAGCTTGTAGAAGGTGAAGGAGTTTTTAGTATACATTATGATTTTCAATTAAAAAATGATGTTGGTGATTTAATAAAAAAATATCCTAACAGAGATGGTATATTTTTTAAATATCCTGCTGACAATTTTTCTTTGTTTAGTAGTTGTTTTTATTTAAAAAAATCTTTGTGGAAAAAGTTTGAAAGATTTAATTCTATAGACCAGTATATGAAAGAAATAAATAAATATATGGAATGGTACTTTTATGATGATTTTAAAAATGAAAACGTTGAATTACTTGATGCTCATCCACGTGACTACTTTATTCACGATTTATATTACAGGTCTTCTTATTTGAACTTTAATTGTAATCTATATGCTTCAGGACAAGAAGTGTTATTCAATTTTAATAATACATTTGAACTGTTAAATAAACATAATGATTATTATTTAAAAAAAGAAAACAAAAAATTAAACATACATTTAAGTGAAGACCACTTTAAATATCATACGTTTATAAAAAAATGATAAGATTTATTCCAAGTGCAATAGTTGATAACCGATATAAGTGGATGGCTAATTTTTGGGCGTATGCTCAAAAAAAATCATACAAAGATAAAGCTGTGTTCAACAGTTTAGTTACAGTGGTGAAACAAAACACTGGAGATAGCCCTATATATAATTCAATTGATTGGGATTTAAAAGGGTTACCTCACTATATTTCTCCACCTATATGGAATTATGTTTCAAGCAGAAATGATAATTGTATTGTTATTAATGTTATTTCTTCTTTAAAACCATTGCTAATAAATTACAATGATGATGACATATTGGTTCTGTGTGACATGGATATGGTAAGTTTAAAACCATACACTGGTATTTTGCCTGATGATAATTCTATAGTGTGTTATGATGGATATGAAGACTGGCACATGTTTATAGCTAATTCTGATAAACAAAATTATAATAAAATAAAACCTTATTTAAAGCACGAAGACGGACAGTATATGAATGGAGGATTTGTTCCTATATTTATTAAAGTGAAAGTTTTAAAAAACATTATAGATGAAATTATATCTGTAGCTGAACAGATTGTAGAATCAAAAGAAGAGCCTACTTGGAAATGGTGGAGTTGTATGACTGCTTTATCTATTGTGTGTCATAACAATAAAATAAAAATGATTGGTGATAACAATACTTACATACCCAACTTTAATACTTATAATGAAGATAAACATTTTTTTGCGCATTATAGTGTTGACCCTATTTTTGACAAAAGAACTTTTCCAAATCACAATATATGTAAATACCCTAACAATGGGTTTTATAACTTGGTCAAGGAGTGGATGGTAAATTAAATAGGTAACTATTAATTTTGTAAATTTGTAAACAAATAAATTCTTTATGGCTTGTAAGTCAATACGTTTTTCGTGTCCTATAGATTCAGTAGGAAGTGAGACAGCTATATGTTCATGGTTTGTGACGTGTTGTGATGGCACAGAAATACAAATAGATGTACCAGCTAACACTTTTGCCACGTATTGTTTAGATGAAACTGCTCAAATTATACCTAATTCATTAGGAGGAGAATGGTTTGATAAAGATAAAACATGTGCAACTAATTGTGGTGATGCTAATCCTGACCCATTAGAAGGGTATATATATTATGAGTATGAAAATTGTAATGTAGCAAGTCAAAAACAAATATTTAGAGCTCCATCAAGTTTTACGGCATGGCCTAATACTTTAGCTTATCAATCTATTTGTTGGACAAATGGTGTTAGCGTAACTAATATATCTTATTTAGATATTGCTAATATACCTACGTATGCAGATTGTGCTACTTGTGATGCCGCTATAAACCCGCCGCCATCACCAAGTCCATCACCACCTACTCCACCAGATGTAGCAAAATTTTGTTTAAGTTTTACCAATACTCTAACGGTGTCAAGTAATTTAGTGGAGTTTCCAGATTATCTTGGGATACCAGATGCAAATGTTAGATTTTATATAATTAATGGAGCTTGGGGTGTTTATCAAGTAAGCACGGGTGTTTATCAAATAACAGGTGTACCAGCAGAGTGGCCAATTGCTTTTTTAAACAATGGAAAAGAAAATCAAATTACATACACAGGCACAAATTTAGAGTTAAATGCTACAGGATTAGATGGAAACACTTATGATTTTTATTCAGGAACAATAACATTAAGTGTAAATGGGGATTTTGGTATAATAAGTTATCAAACATTATATCCTGAATCAACAAATGGACAATACTTTTTAGGAGAAAATAATTTAAGATTTTCCACTGAGTGTAATCCATCTTCTCCTCCTACACCAGGGACTCCTACTCCAAGCCCAGTGCCTACGAGTGTTGTTCCTCCTATACCTTCACCAGTAGATACTGAATGGACAGTAAGTTATAGTGAAAACTCAAAAGGTTGGCCTTCATTTTATTCTTATATACCAGAGTATATGATAGGAATGAATAACTTTTTTTATTCTTTTAAAGGAGGTAACTTGTATCAACACAACGTGAATAAGTTGAGAAATAATTATTACGGAGAGCAATATCATTCTCAAGTAACAAGCGTGTTTAATCAAAACCCACTGGAAAATAAAGTATTTAAAACACTAAACTTGGAATCTAATGATGCTTGGGAATCTTATCTTGAAACCGATATACAAATAAATGGTTTTATGGAAGATGGTTGGTTTGAAAAGAAAGAAGGAGCTTGGTTTGCATATCTTAGACAAAGAGGAGAAGTGCCAGCACTTGAAGGGCAATACGCTATGAGGTCTGCTAATGGTATTGGGAAAACTTCTAATGTGGAAGTAAGTACTGGAACAACTGTTCTTAGTTTTTCAACTGACCCACTTGTATCTATAGGAAACTTTATTAGTGTAGGTGATTATGTATACCACTCACTACCACAATACACTGAAATTTCTTACGGTGGTATTGTAACACAGATAAATGTAGATTTACAGAACAATATAAACCAATTAATAGTAAGTACTACTTCAGCTGACACTGTTACTTTCCCGCTAAATGACCCATACATTATGTTTATTAAAAGTTCTGAGGCAGAGTCTCATGGTTTACTGGGACATTATTGTATATTTACTATAACTAACTTTAATACTCAAGCTACGGAACTGTTTGCAGTAGAGAGCGATGTAATGAAAAGCTATCCGTAAAAATTAGTATCTTTGTAAGTATAAAAAATTATTATGGCAGTACCCTTATTAATACCTCTAGCAGCAGCTGGCGCACAAATAGCCGGTTCAATATTTAGTTTCGGTGAAGCAAAGAAACAGAGAGATGCAATGAAAAAAGCTCAGAATGCAGCGGCAGTAGCAGCAGCGGAAGCTAAGAAAGAATTATCAGTAAATTATATGAAAGGTTTATCAATTGCAAAAGAACCTTATGAATTAGAAAGAGAAGCTTTAGCACAGGCTGGAGCTAGTGCATTAGCGGCAGGTGTTGCGGGAGACCCAAGAGGTGCAGCAGCTACAGCAGGTAGAGTTTTACAGGCACAACAAGCCGGTTTAGCTCGTCAAAGAGCAGCCATGTCACAGGAAATGGCGCAGTTAGAAAGATTAGCTGCACAAGAAGAATCAAGACTGGGTACAGCAAGAGCGCAAGTAAGCTTAGGTGAAGCAGCAGGAGCTCAAAAAGCAGCACAAGATGCATCATTAATGGCTACATACAATACGCAGCAAGGTATACAACAAGGTATAAAAGGAGTAACTGGAGTTTTAACATCAGGATTGTTTAATGGTAAAGGAGCGGTTGAAGACCCTGTTGTTGACCCTATACCAGGTTTGGCTGATGTTACAGCAGGAGTAACAGCTACAGATATACCTTACACACCAATTTTTGGAGAAAAATAAATTAATTTTATGTCATATTACGGATACGAAAGATTAAGACCAGGGGATGCATTAGGTATAGACATGTCATCCGTTACTGAGCAATTTGGCAAGGATTTAAACGCATACAAAAAAAAGAAAGACGATGAAGTTTCTGATGTAGCAGAAGCAAACAGAGGGTTTGCAGAAAGTTTAGCTAAAATGCCTTCTAGTTTTAATGATAAATGGAATACTTTTTTTGGTGACACCTCAAATGACGCAATGAAAGGCGCAAGAAAAGTTACTGATGATTTTAACAATGGTAATATTGATAAAAGAACATTTGATATAAGAATGGCTAATTTAAATTCTTCTGTCTCTATGACGGTGGAATCAATGACAAAGATTGCTACTGAGATAAATAAATATGAAGAGCTATCAGCTGCTGGAAAGATGAATCCTGAAGACCAATACAAATGGGAACAGTATAAAAACTTTGCTGACCTAGGAAATGTTAGTATGGTCTTTGACCCAGAAGCATATACAGCTACCTTAATAAAAGTAAATCCACCAGATATAGCAAAAGGCACATCTAGCAGCTATGATATGATGAATATTAACCAGTTTCACAACGGTGTTAATATGACACTTGGCCCTATTTATGACACCAATGCTGCAATTACAAACACTTTAAATAGTTTGGGTGGCGTAAGAGATATTACAACTGCTGATGGCAAAAGAAGAGCAGGTATAATTTTAGAAGGTGCTGAGGGGGATGAAGTAGTTTCTAATTTAGCACAGGCAATGTTAGGTCAATCAAGAGATATGAGATTGTTTGCTATGGACAACACTATAACAGATAAAGAAGGTAAAGTTGCTGACTTTGATTTTGCTCGTTTACCAATGAAAGTGTATGATACGGGAGGAAGTATAAATCAAGAAAAATTAAAAAAGTTACAGACAGATAACCCATATATATTTTATGAGGACCAGTCAGGTAGATTCTATGAGAGTGATAAAGCAAGAGAGTTGATATTAAAAAATGCAGGCGAGATGCTAAGAGGTGCTGCAGACTTTACAGCAGTAGACAAGCCTCCAGTTAAAACAACTAATGATATGGGTAAAGCATATGACAGGTTCAGATTAGGGCTTGAGCTTGTTAATAGAGCTGGTAAAAAAATACCGGATAATTTATTAAAGTTGGCTTTAACTGTTCCCGGTATGGATGCGGAAACTGCAGACACATTATTTAGTGACCTTACCTTTGAAGATAAAGATACTAGGACCACTACGCAACAAAAAGATGAATTAGAAAAAATTAGAAATAGAAAAATAGCAGCTGCATCAAACGAATGGTTTGAAAGTGTGTTCTTAAGAGAAGCTGTCATTGCAGAAGATGATGAAGGATTTTCTATAGATAAAATAAATGAATTTTTATTAGACACCCCTTATACTGTTGATAATGAAACAAGAGAGGTAAAGTTTGGAGATGAAACAATTTATACTTTTGATAAAGAGAACTGGTTAAATAATGACGTGAGAGCTAGCGATATTAAAAACTTTAAAAGAAAGCTTAAAGCTTTTCTGGATACACAACAAGAGGTTCTTTTATATTTTTCCGAAAATCCAGATATGATGACAAAGGATTGGGATAGCGAAACAAGTGAAGTAAAAACTGATAAATATAATAAACAGCCATAAAGCTAATGAACGAAGAAGCAATACAGGACGCATATAATCTTTTTACAGACGCTGGTTACGATGGAACTATAGAGGAGTATCAAGAATTAATCTCTACAAATCGTGATGCTTTCAGTGATTCGTTCGCTTTATTTTCTCAAGCCGGGTATAATGGAAGTGCAGATGACTTTACAACCTTGATAGGAGTAAAAAAAAAAGACATACCAGAAATAAATACGGATTCTTCATTGCTGGATGGTTCTTCGGATTTGTCAGAAGAAGAGTTACTGCAAAATAGTTTAGATTTAGATAAGACTAAGCAACAATTAAAAGCCACTGAAGGTTTAATTCGAGAAACAGGATTTTCTCCTGACTTATCTATCAAACAAGATTCTTTAAATAAAGAGTTAGAGAGATTAAATAAAATTAAACAGAACGCTCCAAGGCGTGAAAAACTTTCTAGCAATAGACCACCTCCAACAATTGAAGAAAATTTTGAGGACGAAACAATTACTACCGACCTTTTAGAAAGAAGGGAAAGTTATATTGTACCAGAGCTTAATTATTTATACGGAGACCAAGGGTTTACATTTGAACAAGCAGATATACTGGGGCAAAAAATAAAAGTTACTGCTAAAAACGAAAAGGAATTACGTTTGAATATAGGAAAGCTACAAAACGAAGGTATAAGAAGTGAAGAGTTAAAAAAGTTTATCAGAGAAAATAAAGAAGAAAGTAAAGCTTTAGCTCAGCAAGATGTAAAGTATGAAGAAAATAAATTAAAATTTAAAAACGAGCAAGAGTACACGGAATCATGGGCTTCAATATCAAATGGAGCATCACAAATAATGGAGCAGCGTAAAGCATATTTGTCTAACAATGCAGAATTAGAAAAAGTTTTTGAAGACATAAACTCAATGACTCCAGAAGAACGTGAGTTAAATTTAGATTACATAAAACAATTTGGTGAACTGGTTGCAGAGCATAACATAAATGCTCAGAACATAAAAAATTCTGTTGATGCATTAGTTGCACAAGAAGAAGCGGTGTTAGTGGCAACAGGAAAATATATTGCAGCTAAACAACAACAGGGCACACCATTAGGATTAGCATTAAAAAGATTTAAAAAAGGTTTTTTAAGAGAAGGCTCTGAGTTTGTACAAACAATTGCTATTGATTTACCCACACGTAATCTTCCCCTTAAACTACAAATGGGAGAAAAAAATTATAAAAATGAGTTAATTAAATATGCTGAAGAATATGGCTTTGGAGTTCCAGAAAATGTAGAGGAAATAACATCTGATGAGTTGCAAGAATTTTATAATAAAGATTCTAATGAAACTAAAATGGCTGTAGCTCCTTATGCTAAAAAAGAAATAAGAGAAGCGCTACCTATGATTGAAGTTCTTAATGAAAAAATTATAGATGATAATCGAAAACAATTATCAGTAATACCTACAACCATAAGAGAAGATGTTATAGAGGAGTGGGGCGGAAAATCTATTTCTAAACAATATGAAGAGATGATGACACAAGGTTTTTGGTTAAAAGCTTTGTATGGAGTAACTGAATCTTTACCATCATTTATTTTTGCTGCTAACAAACCTCAACAATTAGCCAATCTATATACACTAACAGCAAGTTTTATAGATGAAGAGATGGATAATAATCCTGAGTTTGATAATGTGACTGAGGTTGAAAAAAATCAGATTAAACTTTTGGTAGGTACAACAGGTGCAGCTTTAGAATTTTTTGGTTTTAGAAACATAATGCAACAAAAAGGTATTGTTACTAGTGTTATTATGCGTGCATTAGGTAAAACACCAAAGGGTTCTGGGCCTACAGCTTTTAGAGATATGATAAACCAAGAGATAACATCTTCGTTTACTAAAGGTGGGTTGATTATAGGAGCAGGTGCAGCAGCTGAATTTGAAACAGGATTTTTACAGCAAGTGTCAGAAGGGGTTATTAAAAACATGTATAATGACATGAAAGATAAAGACATGTTTGATACTCCTGAAATTTTCTCCTCTGCATTTCTAGCTGACGCTTTTGAGTCAGGAGCATTAGAAGCTGTCGGAGGTGGAGTTATTAGTACTATGCCTGCAGTAGCTAACGCATACGCAACCAACACATTTAATCGCTTAACACCTCAACAAATGGAGGTTTTCTTAGCTATCAAGGATGACCCTAACATTAGCACTAAGGCATTGCTTTCCAAGCTTAAAATTGATATTGCTAAAGGAGATTTAACTTTTGAACAAGCTGTTCAATTAAGAAATGATTATGATATGGCAATTGGTTTAGCTAAACAAGTTCCATCGAGCCTGTCACCTGAATTGTATTTAGAAGCCATGAACTTACTTACAAGAAGAAAAAAAATTGAAGATGCAATAGAGGGTAAAGATAAAAGTTTAGTTAAAAATGATTTAAACGAAATACAAGAAATAAATAAAAGGCTAGAGCAATTAAAATCTCAACCAGAAACTGTTCAACAAACAGATGACCAGGCATTAGATGATATTTTTACAGACCCTCAAGAAGAATCAGCTCCAAAACAAAGTGCTTTACAAAACTTTTTTGGAAAAACATTACCGGATAGTGTACAAAAAATTGCTGATAACTTGTTTGTAAATACAGAAAACCAATCTACAAATCTTACATCATTTCAAACGAACATGAGAAAATTAGTTAATGATATAGCTGTTAAAGGAGCTAAAGCTATAAGTAAATTATTACCTGACACTCGTATTCTTTTACATGAAAACCAAAAAGAGTTTGAAAAATATACAGAAAAAAAGGGAAGGGCTTATTATGACGCAAAAGAAAACATAATACATATAAATTTAGATAAAGCACGTGTAACAACTGTACCACATGAAATTTTTCACAGTGTTTTAATAAGTAAGTTGCAAACTGAACCTGCTATAGCAAAAGCTGCTCTTACCATGATGGAGGCTGTAAGAAAATCTTTACCTAAAAACAGTGCTATAGTTCAAAGAATTGATAAATTTTCAAAACAGTATGTTACTGATGGCAAGATAGATGTTCAAAACGAAGAGGCTTTAGCAGAACTAATTGGTATTATGGCAACCGAAGAGTATGCAGCTTTAGATAAGCCACAAAAAAATATAATAATAAAATTTATAAAAGAGTTAGCTAAAATAGTAGGGTTAGAAAATTACATATCAGAGTTTACTAAATCAGATGCAGACATAGTTGATTTATTAAATACTTTAGCAGGTAAGATTGCAACTGGAGATGAAATAACAGAAGCAGATATTGAAATATTAGAGCCTGGAACTTTAGTTCCAAATGCTAGTGGAGTAATCCCATCAAACATTAAAGAGTCTGATAGAACAATGGGAAGAGAACAAAAAACTTCTTTTCAGCTAAACAGGGGTGGTATAGATATGAGTTCTATTAAATACGGAAGTATTAATGACCTAAGTGGAGCAACTGCATTTGTGTATGCGGCAGACAAATCAACATATGGTTTAATTAAAAGTCCTTCAGGTTTAGAATTTAATTTTTATGGAGGATATTTATACCCGTATGGTTCCGGTTATGGATGGGCTTTCACAGACAAAGCTAATGCTCAAAAAGTTTTAAATAAAGTAAAAGAAAGCGATGGTATTGGATTAGTAATGTTACAAGGAGATGCGGGTATAACAGGAAGCTTTACTTTTTTTCAATATTTAAACGCTGAAATTGCACACGCTATTAACAAAGGTGCTAATCCTACAGAGCTTTTAAATTATGTAAATGAAAAATTAGCCATACCTAATGTAAAAAAAGTGCTAGAAAAAAAGGGAAAACCTTTTCAATTAACATCTTTAGAACAGCTGAATACATTAATGCCATTTGAAACAACTGAAGGTAATGAAAAATTTAGTTATGGGGAAAGAAGTACTTTCACAAAAGCTTTTTTTTCAGCAACTTCTTTTGATAAATTTGGTATACCTCCGTTAGAACCAACATCTAAAAGTAAAGTAGGGGTGCTGGATTATGTTAATGACCCTAATACTAAAGAAGTAGAATATGGTGATATTGTTTCTGCTATACAGTTTAATAAAAATTCTGACATAGTAGAAGTAAGAGAGGGTGACCCTAATTATCACCCATCTTATCCATTTACTATAGCAGGAAAACCTTTGATGGTTTTTAATAAAGCGGTAGATGTTAGGTTAGTTTTTCCAGATGCAGTAGGTAAAGGTAAAGATGCTTCGCCTGTTCCTATTGGTAAAAGACCAAAAAGATTTGCTGCGAAATCAGCAATGGGTGGACAGTTTGTAGGAAAAGTTCCAACAATTGAAGGGAGAGAACAAAAAGATTTTACACCCTCTGAGCCTGACATAAAAAAAATAACTGAAATGTTTAACATAAACGCTAAAGGATTTATGCCAGCGAATGCTAATGAATATGATTTAGCTAGGATGATTAAGGGTTCAAAATATGAAGTGCTGAGAAGTAAATATGATGCGTATGGTTATGGCGGAGGTTTGTATTTAAAACCTATAGCTGGAGGACCTCGTTATAAACCAAAGGTTCAGGGAAGAGAGCAGAAAGATGATAAGTTTTATTTAGATAAAGTAAAAGAATCTAGGGATAAAGGATATAAAGATTCTCTTATATACGATTATCTAAGAAGAAAAGAAAAGCTAACGGTAGAAAAAATAAAGGAGCTTTTTAAAATTGATTCTTTAATATTAGGTGCTGTACCTGAAAGTTTTAAAAGTATTGATGGTGGAGCTAAAGCAGGACTTAAATTATTTATAAAAATAGAAAAAGAAATAGGTGATTTAAGAAGGGCTAATAAAAAATCTAAAAACCCATTAAACGAAAGAGAAATTGTAGACAAAGCTTTTGAATTTTTACAAAAAGAATCTGCGTATATAAATGAGGGTGATGGAACAAAAATTTCTAGGAATCAAGCACAAATGCTTATTGATTTACAACTAATTTTAGAAACAAGAGTCACTGAAAACTTACAACCACAACTTATGCAGGCTCGTTGGTTGGTTAGACAAAGGACTAAAGGGGTTAGAGAAGTTAAAAAGCTACAGCAAGAACTTATTAATTTTATGAGAAGAACTTTGCCTAAAGCATTGTTTACTAAGTCAGAGACTTTAAATCTAATACGTAAAGTACAAGCTATAAATTCAATAACTTCTCAACAAAACATAGATAATTTAATAAATGAAGTTGTAAGAGAGGTAACTATTAAGACAAATAGAAATCTATTAACAAGAATAAATAAAATTTTAGACAAAAAATTTGAATCTATAAAAGCTGGAATTAAAAAAGGTAAGAGTGTAGACGTAGATACAGCTAATAGAATTAAAAAAATTAAAAATTCTCTTGTTAATGAAAACACTCCAATAGATATAATTAATGAACAAATAAATAAATTAGAAGCTGAGTCATCTAAGATAAGTAAAAATGAAGAGTTAACTGAAGATGGAATGAATCGCCAAGGAGATATTCAAATTGCTTTGAACTACAACAAGGCTATGTTAGAATTAATAGATGATACTTCCAGAACAGCATTTCTTGCAGCTGCATTAACAGACTTGGAGTCTTTAGAAAAGGGAGGTAGAATGAGATTTCAAAGAGAGTTAGAAGATGCCAATAAAGAATATAGGGAAGAGTTAGGAATTGCTTATGAAGAAATAGCAGGTGAAAAAGTAGACATGCAAGACCCTGACTACAAAAAGAAATTAAAAAAACTAGAAAAATCAAGGGCGCAACAACAGAAAAAGAAACGAGCCAAAAATGTAATGGTTGCGTTTATTAAAGATATATATAATTTACTTGAAAGAGTTACTTTCGGTAGTGCTGAAGCCTTAGATGGTTTAATGGACAGGATATCACAAACTCCTGGAGAAATGTTTGGTGGAAAACTTCAAGAATTAATAACCGCAAAAGTAGATGCTGCAACAAGAATGTTTAAACAACGTATGTTACAGTTTGATGCTTTATTAAGAGAAACTTTGCAAGAAATATATGGTAAAAATTGGGAAAAAGTTTATCAAGATTTTGAACAAACAAATGAGGAATTTTATTATGATATTGCTGAAGTGCAACAAGCTCAACAGGCAGTAAAAGAAAACAATACCTACGAAAACAGACAAGCACTAGATAAAGTATTAGAAGAAAACATCTTTGAATTATCTCAACATCAAATGGCATATTTAGTAAATCAATATAAAGATTCTGCCTTAAATAAAACATTTGAAAATATGTATGGAACAAAGTATGATGAAACTATGCAGGATATGGAAAGCAGACTTGATGATAGAGTCAAAGAGTTTGCACAATGGCAAGTAGAAATATACTATCCATCAGTATATAATTATTATAATAATGTATACCGTAAAATATACAGAACAGATATGCCATTCAATAAGTTTTATGCTGGTCCATTAAAAAGAGATGGGATAACACAAGACCCTATGGATTTACTTGGTGACCAAAGTAGCTATAACACAGCAGTAGGTTCTCAATGGACAAAAGTAAGATTAGATAGTGATGCAGAATTAGAAACTCAGAGCATAATAAACAACATGCTAAATTACACCAGAGATATGGAGTATTTTGCAGCTTATGCAGTTCCTTTAAGGAGTATTGATAAAATATTTTCTAATAAGTATATTAAAAATGCTATCACTGAACTGTATGGTAAGGAGATAAACAAGTTTATTCAAAAAATGATAACTAAGATTGCAACCAGAGGTGTTCAAAAAAGTTATATACTAGGAGTTGATGTTACGAATACTTTTAATACAATATTTTTAATTTCTAGATTAGGATTAAATCCAGCGATTGCACTGAAACAGCTTACCTCAATTCCTACTTATGCTAATGATATAGGAATGCGAAATTGGATAAAATATTCTGCAAAAAATAAAAGTGAACAGGTTAAGGTCTGGAAAGAAGTTAGGGAAAATTCTGTTTATATGCAGGATAGAAAAAATGATAAAATACAGAGAGTTCTGGAGGCTTATAACCCTAAAGCATATATTGATTTTATTCCTAAAGGAAGTAAAGTTAATTATACCATTGAGGTATTGATGAGTCTAATAAAAATAGGAGATAGAACAGCTATTATGTTGGGAGGACTTCCAAATTATTCTTATTATAAAGCGGAGTTTAAAAAAGATAATCCTTTAGCTACCGAACAAGAAGCAATAGATTATGCAATAAAATTATTTGAAAGAGATACAAAGAGAACGCAGCAATCACAAGACTTACAGGATAAAGACTTTTTTCAAAACAATGACCCATTAGTAAGGGCGTTCAATATGTTCTTAACAACACCAAAACAATACTTAAGAAAAGAAATTCAAGCTACAAGAAATTTATATAGAAAATTAGCAGCTGGAGATATGAACGCAGGAAAAGGTACTGCATGGCAAAATATTAGAACTTTTGGAATGTATCATATTTTTATGCCTGTTATATTTCAATATGTTTCTTTAGGATTCCCAGGTTTATTATCAGATTTTGATGATGATGATTTCTATGATTTAAGACGAGCAGCAATTTTAGGAAACCTAAATGCTTTATTTTTATTAGGAGAACTAATAACTTCTATAGCCGATATAGCACAAGGTAAGCCTTGGGCAGATGATTTACCTAGCCTTCCTTTATATGAAGCAATTCTTAAACCTTTAAGTAGTTTAGCAAAAGCTCAACAGATAAAAGACCCTAAGCTAAGAGCTGCTAGAACTCAATCAGCTATGTTTAAGTTAATGGAGTTAACAGGACTTCCTCTAACTACTTCAACAAGATGGTTTAAAAACTTCCAAAAAGTTTTAACTGGTGACATTGACAATATACAAGAAGGAGTATTAAGAATGTTTAATTTTTCTGATTATGTAATTGAAGGAAAAGGAAGTAAAAAGAAATCTAAACCTTTTAAACAAAAGAAAAAAAGTTCATCTCAATCTTCTGACTTAGATTTAGATTTAGACTTAGACCTTGATTTAGATTTAGACTTAGACCTTGATAATATATTTGAATAATTATGCCTTTCCAAAGTAAAGCACAACGTAGATGGATGTATGCAAACAAGCCAGAGATGGCTAAGGAGTTTGAAAAAGAAACTTCTGACTCAGCTTCTCTACCCAATAGATTGCATCCTAGAACAAATACTCGTAGAAG
>WLWG01001092.1_pt1 | contig 25732 bp, 24 predicted proteins | sample 6712871 | NCBI WGS metagenome assembly WLWG01 (sample SAMN12718693, study PRJNA515312) | sponge metagenome | isolation source: marine sponge | host: Mycale hentscheli | place: New Zealand: South Island, Marlborough, Capsize Point | collected 2003-05-01
GCAGCTAGTTGCTGGTACTTATGCCCGCCAAATTTGCCAAAGACTGCTTATTGATCTGTCTTATAATTCCAGTCGTCTGGAGGGGAATACCTATTCCCGCCTGGACACGCAAAAATTAGTCGAAGAAGGCATTGCGGCAGAAGGTAAGGTTCATGAAGAAACTGTGATGATTATGAACCACAAAGAGGCGATTTTGTTTCTGGTGGAAAACGCGCAGGATATTGAGCTAAACAGTTTGACCATTCGCAACGTGCACTATTTGTTATCTCAAGATTTGCTTGCCTCATCTGATGCTTGTGGAAACATTCGAGCAATTGAGGTGGATATTGGGCAGTCCACGTATAAACCACTTGGCAACCAGCACTCCTTAAAAGAATTCTTCGAATTGATTTTGCAAAAAGCAAAAAAGATCAAAGACTCTTTCGAGCAAAGCTTCTTTTTATTGATCCATCTTTCCTATTTGCAAGCATTTGAGGATGTAAACAAAAGAACGTCTCGCTTGAGTTGCAATATCCCACTTATTAAAAACAATCTGTGTCCACTCAGTTTTACTGACGTATCACGAGATGATTACACCGTAGCACTGTTAGCCATCTACGAGAAAAATGATGTCCAGCCGATGCTTGATCTTTTTTCCTGGACGTATTCCCGCTCTTGCAGGCTATACAGCGTAGTCAAACAATCGTTAGGGGAAATTGATGCCTTTCGTATTCAATACAGACAGCAACGCAAAGCCGTGATGGGTCAAATTGTTAGACAAGGTTTGCACGGTATAGAGGTTGAACAATTTATAGAAGCATACTGTCGCAAACAAAACATCGAAGCCATTGATAAATTTACTGCTATGACGTTAGCCGATCTCAGCTCGTTGCATGCAGGAGCTATCATTGGCTTAGGTATTACAGAAGTACAGCTCAATACTTGGCTTTCCAACAAGGCCTAAAAAACATTTAATCTTTCTTTAGGTTGAATTTTAATAAATAAAAGATGGGGAAATCGGGGGACAGTATACTTATTTAAAAATTGAAATCGGGGGACAGTATACTTATTTAAAAATTGAAATCGGGGGACAGTATACTTATTTAAAAATTGAATTAAGTATACTGTCCCCCGATTTCTTTGAAGATGTGAGATGGGGTATAGGTGAACAAGGGTCCGGTTTAAAAACATGCTATGCTGTGGCCCGATACATGGGAGGTAGTGCGACTGATGGAAATCAAACCGGTTATTTTATGGACCGACGCTCTGATTTATTTACTGGTAATCGCCCTCATTGCCAGTGGGTGGTGGATTAAACGCAAAGCCCATTTGCGCGCGGCATGGCGTCAAGTGTTAAGCAATCGATTGGCTTTAATGGCTTTGGTGATCTTAGGGATTTATTTTGCTATTGGTTTGTTGGATTCCATCCATTTTCAACGTGCGTTGCCAAGCACGGAGCAGCAAGTACAACCGCAATATTCAGCACAAGTGGATAGTTTGTTTGATGTTTTGATCAGTCCATTGGGCCAGCGATATGAAAAAACTTATTCGGCTCCTTTCGCTCTGCATGGATTTGTTAAAGAAAGTACGCGTTCTGAATCGGATCAATTTGTCAGCACGTATGCTCGGTTGCAATATGCAGGCATTGGGGTTGCTAGCCAAATGGAGAAACTATTGGATATTTTGTGGCGGATCACGTCAGGAATCGTTGCAGGATTGGCAGTGTGGGGGATCAGTTTGCTGGTGATCTTGGCATGGCAGACTTATTGGAAACAGCAATCATTTCGAGCCGGTTGGCAACGGTTGTGGCGAAAACAACCAACGATTTCATGGCGTTTGTTGGCCCTCACCGCATTGGTCATGTTAATGCTGATTGGCAGTGCTATGTTGTTGGCACAAAATTATCATTTGTTGGGAACGGATAAAGTTGGACAGGATATTTTTTATTTAGCCTTAAAAAGTATTCGCACCGGGTTGGTAATTGGTACTCTGACCACTTTGGTGATGTTGCCATTTGCCCTTGGCTTAGGGATTGCCGCCGGTTATTTTTCTGGAATCGTTGACGACATCATTCAATACATTTACACCACACTCAGTTCCATTCCCGGTGTGTTACTGATTGCCTCAGCCATTTTATCGTTGCAAATTTTTATCGCCAACCATCCGCAAGTGTTTGCCAATTTAGCACAGCGCGACGATGCTCGATTGTTAGCATTGTGCTTTATTTTGGGGATCACTAGTTGGACCAGTTTGTGTCGTCTGCTGCGTGGTGAAACGTTAAAAGTGCGGGAGATGGATTATGTGCAAGCGGCGATTGCTTTGGGTGTACGCAAGATTACTTTATTGGTTCGTCACATTTTACCCAATGTCATGCATATTGTATTGATTGTGATAATTTTGGATTTTAGTGCGTTGGTGTTGGCTGAGGCAGTGCTATCGTATGTTGGGGTCGGGGTTGCACCTAGTACCATTAGTTGGGGGAATATGATTAACAGTGCTCGTTTGGAGTTAGCGCGTGAACCGGTGGTCTGGTGGCCCATCACTGCGGCATTTGTATTTATGTTTATCTTAGTACTGGCAGCGAATTTATTTGCCGACAGTGTGCGCGATGCGTTGGATCCGAGGACGAAGTAATTATCTTTTGATAACCCTTGGCTAAAGTTTTAAATTTGACAAAAGCCAGTTTTGAGTACTTATTAGACGAAAATTGTGTTGAGAATGTGTCGTATATATGGTTTTTTTGATTGGGGAGTGGGTCATTTATTCTTAACAAGGGTTATTTTTTGATGAAAAAAAGAACAAAATGGTTAATTTTGTGCAAATACTTTGCTATTTAGGCTAAATAATCTATACTACGTGAAATGTCAAGGCGATGTTGTTTGAGGCGCTATCTCAATTAATCATATTTCTAAGGTTTGCAAATAATGACTCAGCGAGTTTTTTCCGAAAGATTAGAGCAATTAAAGCAAGTAGTAGAACCTCTACTCGTTAAGCCTGATTCATGGGGAATTTTTTGCGAAAATATACGAGAGTGTGTTAACAAAAGTAATCTCACTGATTTGCTTGATACTTATATTTCTTCTAGTCAATTGAATGGAAAGAATGTTGCGAACGACGTGACATCTTTTTTAAAAGAGGTGAGGTTGCAAGATGTTGAGGTTGAAGCAGAAGATAAAGATGCACGAAACTACAAGTTGAGGTTGCAAGATGTTGAGGTTGAAGCAGAAGATAAAGATGCACGAAACTACACTGCTGCTGACCCTAGTAACACTTTGAAACAAATTACTGTAGTGAATCATCGTTTGCAAAATGGTGGTGTTCGATTGGTGGATTGGCTAACAGCTGAATCTACTTCTTGTGATAAATTTCTCTTTGATATTTTAGAACAAAAGGCGGCAGATCCTTTTTATAACCCAATGTTTACCGCGATATACCAATCGCTATTTGGTGGTGTATCTGAGTCAGAGCAATTTGATATAGCGAATAAACAAGATAAACAATTGTTTGAATTAATTGTGCAACCGTTTGCTTATTTGGCATTGGCTGAATACATGAAACCCCAACAAACTCTTACAGTGGAGCAATGTTGTCAGTCCTTTGGTATATGGTTTGAGTGCTACCAAGATTTTTTTGTTGATATGTGGTGTATTCAGGAAGAAATACGAAGCTGTGAAGAGCAAATATTGAATATCAATAACAACGGTGATAGTTCCAGCAATCAACAGCAGCCAGAGATAGTTACAGATAAACAAGCGTTGCAAAACAGAAGAGCCCAGTTGAGCGCCAAGTTTGATAAAAATCGACAGGCACTGTTTGCTTTTGTATTAAAGGATGAGAAAGGTTTACCAATCAAACCGGTACGACATCAGAAAGTTCGCGGCGCAAGCTCAGAGAATGAGTCTTTCCAAGAATTAATCAGCTTATTCAACAATAATGAAATATGGGAATCATTTTTGAGTAAACAGATAGACGGACTTAAGTTTGGTCTTGAACCTATCATCAAAACTTTTATTGCTTTTGAGCATTCTGATAGTCAAGAAACGTCGATAATAATGAAGCGAATCGGACACATGAAGTTGAGTGAGGTCCAGTTCACGCCAATAAGTGATTTTAAGGAGACTCATCAGCGAACCAGTGATACCTATTTTGCTCATACAGGTCCCAATTTAGACAGCAATGGCGTTTATATCGTTGATTGTGCTTTACGACACGATGTTCGCTTATATCCACAATTAAAGAAAAAACAGGCAGAGGCAAAGCATGCGGGACAGGCAGAAAAAACTCTGAAGGATGCATTAGCTGAAATAGCTGACAAGCCTGAACTTGATGCGACCGTTATGGATTTCTACAAAGTATTGATAATCTTAATAGGGAAAGAAAACATACTTGGTGAAAACTTAGGGCTGTCAGACCAACTTGTAAAACAAATGCTTAACACCATTGTTTCACCATTTATCTATCGACTTGTCTATGATTCGCGTTCTGACCAATCTAATTCTGAACTTACAGCACAACAACGGTGTGGTTCTGAATTTATAACGTGGCTCAATCAACACAAAGATTTTTTCACATATATGTGGAAGCTTCAACAGGTTGTTCAAGCAGCATGTCAATTGCAGAATGAATCACCAAACCATGATGAAAAAAGTGTAAAAGGGAAAGGAAAACAACGTGTGGCGATGTTGCAATATAAATTTGCAGCAGCTCAACAATTTTTCTTTGACCGATTTTTTTCTGATGCTGAGCATTATCAACAAGGGTTTGGCAGTCAATTTGATCTTGGATGTTCGGATTTACATGAGACTCTGATTCAAGAAATGATTATGCAGCATAGACTTCAAACACTTCAACAAGTTACACCAATTGAACGAGAAGATTATCAGGGTCCAGCGATAACGGAGCAGCAGACAATACTCAATGAAATGTTCAAGCTGTTTAAGACAGAGGCAGAGACTAAACGAAAACAATTATTGGCTGATGCAGCGAATGATCCTGCGAACAGCATTCATTTGCTTAAAGCTGTGAAGGTTTTAGATGATAAGTTGGGTAACTTTGATGGCTGGTTGTTAGATTGCCACGCTGATTTTTTAAAAGAGATACAAAAGATTAAGGGACAGATTAGTGAATGTCAATTGTTGTTAGATGGGGATGAAAAAGAGAAAAGTAAAGAAGATTTGTTGCAAGTGAAGCATCAACAAAAAGCGTTTCAGAATGGATTTACAATCGCCCAGCAATTTTTTGTTGACAGCTTTCTTTCTGCCCCAGTCGGATTTGATAGTCAATTTAAGTTTGAACCTTCTCGATCATTTAGACTTGCTGTTCAACATTGGCTTAACAAACTTCATTCGACCTATGAATTTGTTCAAGAAGCTGAATCAAAGTCAAAAGAAAGACAGCAACTTGAAATGTTGAGTGAATTGCTTGGGATAAATGCGCCTCCACTCGTTAGAAGCCGATTAAAGTTTCCACAAAATACTCAGATAGAGTTGAAATTACAAGCGATTCATCAGGCTTTTTATCCTATTTTATTGAAAGCAAAAGAACTGTTTGAAGAAGGCAAAGCAAATCTTGAAAGTTTTGCTTTAATAGGAGTTTGTAACAGTTTGAAAGTTGAACTGGATAATCTTGCTAATCAGTTATTACTGCCGATAGAGATAGATGATGCGGTGGATGATGATAAGAAAAGTGTTCCAAGTCACGAAGAATCGATTGGAGAGGACCGACCGTTAAGTGATAAACAGATCCAGCTGATGAGCAGTTTTCTGACGCGAAGTGACGAGATTTTTACTGATGCCTTAGAAGATAAAGCACTGCAACACCATCGAAATCTTTTCAGTAGAGTATTTAGTAAATTGTATGATTTCTTTTGTAAAATCATCCATTCTGAGAAACGATTTGATACCAATCGAGTGGTTAAAATAAAAAAATCTTATCAGAAACTGCACAGTATGTTTTCACCCAAGGAAGCTTCACTGTCGTCAGGAAAAGTGGAAGCCAAAGGATCTGAACCACTATCACCACCACCTAAATGGTTTTATTAAAATTCCGTTCGAACTCATTAATCTACCACCCACAGCACGCTTAAAATGCCACTTACTGTGAATATATACCCATTCCACTTCAAGATGCGAATTTTAAGCTTGCATTGAATGGCATCTTGTGCCGTAAGGTTTTCACCCAACCCGACGCTCAATCTGCGTCTTAGCTAAAATCTTCGTGGCAATTTCTTCAATTGAATAATACGTCGTATTCAAGCAGGGCAATTGTTCGCGTTGATAAATAGTTTTGGCTTCATTGACTTCACGGCGGCATTGTTCCAACGATGAGTATTGACTGTTAGGACGTCGCTCGCTGCGAATGCCTTGCAAGCGTTCGGGATCAATCACTAAGCCAAACAATTTTGCTTTATGCGGTTTGAGTGATGCAGGCAATGCCAAGTGGTGTAATTCTTCGTCGGTCAATGGATAGTTAGCCGCGAGGATGCCAAATTGCAGAGCGAGGTATAAACAAGTAGGTGTTTTACCACAGCGCGAGACCCCAACCAAAATTACATCCGCTCGATGATAATGGTTCACTTTGATGCCATCGTCGTGTTGCAATGCAAAGTTCACCGCATCGATACGATGCTTGTACGACTCAAAATTAATCATGCTATGCGATTTACCGACGGAATAGGTTGATTGACTGCCCAGCTCTTGTTCCAAAGGTTTCAAAAATGTATGAAAAAAATCAAACAGTTGTCCTTGGCTTTGTTGAATGATCGCTTGAATCTCTGGACGTACTAAGGTGGCGAACACTAAAGGTTTGATTTGATCTTGTTGATAGGCGTGATTGATTTTTTCAACCACAGCATGAGCTTTTTTTGCAGTGTCCACATAAGGGATGGTTTCTGTATTGAAAGTGACGTTTTCAAATTGAGTAAGCAAACTATGACCTAATGATTCGGCGGTGATCCCCGTGCTGTCTGAAATAAAAAACACTCTGCGCTGTTGCATGTTAACAATTCCTATATAAAACCGATTCAATCGGTGGTGATGGTTTGCTGCTGAATATCGATGATTTCAGCATCCATGAATAATTCATGTTGCCAGTAATTTATCACTTGTCCGATAAACGATTCAAGCGGACGGCGCTGATAATTGATCGCTGCAATGGCCAATGTGGTTAATTGCCATTGGTCGTGATGCTCAACTTCAGCCACCATCAATTGGGCAAACCGATGACGCAGTTTACCTTTGATCGATTGAATGATTTGGCGTTTCTGCTTCAAACTGTGTACATAAGGCATGCGCAATGTTACTTTCGCGTAGCTAATATGCATGATATTTCCTCTAATTTGATGCTTCTATAGTTGTTTGTACTTTCAGTGATGAGCCAGTGCGATAGCGCGGTAGAACATCAACTCTTTTCAATACAGAAAATTATAAGCCTATTTTCCCCACAGAAAAGGTTTTATGTGGTATAATAACCGCGTTTTTTAGACCTCTAACACACTTAAGACTTAATTTTAAATAACCTAAGGAGTAACGCACCGATGGCCATTCAAGCCAAAAAAAATATCATGTCGTTATTTGCCGATGAGTATGGGATCCCTAGTCACCAAGTTCGGATGGTGTTAGCCGAAAAAGGTGTTAACGTTGAAATTATCCCTGTTGATGTTGCCTACGGTCTGCCTGAAGATTTATTGGATTTAAATCCCTATGGAACAATCCCAACGTTATTGGATAGAGAATTGGTTCTATATGAATCTCGCATTATCATGGAATATTTAGATGAGCGGTTCCCACATCCTCCCCTATTGCCAGTGTATCCTGTCGCCAGAGCAGAGAGTCGCAAAATGATGTTTCGCATTGAACACGATTGGTACAGCCTGGTCAATCTGATTGAAGAAAATGACAATAGTCAAACGGCGGATCAAGCGCGTCATCAATTGACGGAAAGTTTGATTAACATTGCCCCTGTTTTTGGTAGCAAACCTTTCTTTCTAAGTGATGAATTTTCTTTACTGGATTGCTACATTGCTCCTTTGTTGTGGCGATTGCCATCATTGGAAATCGAACTGCCCAAAACAGCTAAAATAATCAAAGATTATGCAAAACGTATTTTTGATCGTAAATCATTCCAAGCCAGTTTAACTGATTGCGAACGTGAATTGCAGGAGGCCGCTTAAGTTGTCAATGACTTCCAGTAAGCCTTATTTAATTCGCGCTATTTATCAATGGATTGTTGATAATGAATTGACACCGTACATTGTAATCAATTGTGAAATGGAAGGGGTACAAGTGCCCGAACAATTTATTGAAGACGGTCGTATTGTGTTTAACATCGCTGAACAAGCGTGTCGTGGACTTAACATGACCAATGAGCGAATTGTTTTCAGCGCCAGTTTCAATGGTAACCCCATGCAGATCCACACTCCCCCAAGTGCGGTCATGGCTATTTATGCCAAAGAAAATGGCCGTGGTATGGTTTTCACCGAAGACGACGATGATAACAACGGTGGTGATGGTGAATCGCCTTCATCCAATCACGCTACAACTTCCACCGAGGGTGAGAAAAAAACTTTCGGTAAGCCGAAACTAACCATTGTAAAATGATGATCTCTTATCGGTAGTGATGAAAAAAAGTTAGTAACTATACCCATTCCACTTCAAGCTGCGAACTTCATCGACTGTCGGTAATCGACAAACTACGGTAGCACATCAAGCTTCTCGTAGGACATTCACTGCTTTTTTCACTCCTGGGGTACGGCGGATAGTATCCATCGCCAATCGACTTTGTATTGGCGTTAATATCCCAATTAAATACACCACATCGTATTCGGTGGTAACTTTAAAATGCACCGCGCGCATGCCGGTGAGCTGCAGCAGTTGGGTTCGTATACGGGTGGTGAGTCGGTGATCGCGTTTGCGTTGCAATAAATCAGGTGGTTCGCTTATGGTAATTTCATTGTACAGTCGAGTGACACTGGAAATGGAGCGTACAGCTTTTTCTGCTTGAAATTTCAAAGAAGCATGAGACGTTTGTCCGGTGAGCAATACCATCGCATCTACCACATGTACGTGAATACGGCTGGACTGCAACTGTGGATCAGCTTGCAGATGTTGATAAATGGTTTGGGTTATGGCTGCATCGTTATCGATTTGTCGATAAGTGCGAGTATCCGGTGGGGTGCAACTGATCAAATACAGAACGCAACATAATAGGATACTGAACGAATGTAATGGATGGTACCGCATGGGAAAAGTTCCTTATATGACAGTGATCGATAACCAATGATTATTCTGGAAGATAAAACGCATGTTTGACCCAATGAAATTGCGGATGTTCGGTTACCAAATGTACGCCCACCACATCAAATCGGCAAGGTACTTTATCATATTGATGAAGACTCATTAAGTAATGTGTGGCGGCACGAATTAATTTGCGCTGTTTATGTTGATGAATGGTTTCAAGTGCGTGACCATGCGCTGTATTTTTACGATATCGGACTTCAACAAAGACCAGTGTTGTTTGATCGCGCATGATTAAATCAATTTCACCCCAACGGCATCGGTAATTACGAGTGACGTAAGTTAATTGGTGATCTTGCAAATACTGGCAAGCCAGAGTTTCTGCCCACTGACCTTTAGCCTGAGATGGGCTGAGGCTTGCCATTTTGAAACCGTGCCCATTGGGCTTGCCGCTTAAACTGTCGAGTAGGAGTCAATGTGATCAAACCGGTTTTGCCTGAAAGACCAGACTCTGGCAATAATGACAATCGATGAAGTTGCTGGGCTAATTGATAAGCATCGAATCCTAACGCATACAATCGTCGCCTATCACCCGCCAAAACTGCTGGAGAATCGACAAAATAAATACCATTCAAATCGCGATCATTCACCGCATTAGGAGAACCGCTGTAAATAGTAGAGGTCGCATAGATTGGAATATTCCCTGCGTAATGATATTTCAGCAACGGTAAAATTTCCCTGGCTTTTGCCGGAGAGGCAATCAAAAAAATCATATCTGTATCTTGACGATGATACGGGGTGGATTGTAATTCTTTCCCCAAAACTTGGGTTAAGTGTTGTTGCCGTGCTTCACTTTCATTAATACTTAAAATTTGTTTGATTGCTGTATTCAAATCTTTTTGTCGATCATAGTTGAGATGACCGATCACTTGACCTTGTTGCTGTCGCCAAGTTTGGACAAAAGCTTGTTCGATGTCTGTTTGCCAATCCTCATTACCGGTAATGATTAAAGCGCGGGTATGACCATCTTTTGCTGCTTTCAGTGCAACTTGCTGTGCTTCATCGTGTGGTGCTAAACCAAATTGATACATTTGTTTGGCTGGCCGATGCGTATAATTTAACGCAATGGTAGGAACGGCTAATTTTTGGTTTGCCAAGCGGGCAACTTGTTCTTTTGGTAAAGGACCGACAATTAAATCAACACCATCGTCCAAAGCTTGTTGGTACACCGATTGAACGGATTGTACACTGGTATCGTACAATTTGACTTGAGGGTGAACCGCCGATTCACGTCGGTGTTGATAATAAGCAGCCATAAAACCATCGTGTACTTCGCTGCCGGCTTCTGCTAAGTCTCCCTGCATAGGCAGTAACAATCCCACCCGTCGTGGTGCTTGTGAAACGGTTGTCACATCTTGATTCGACCAAGCTTGCAATGCTGGATGATTAGGATATTTGGTTTGCCAAACATTCAAAGCCATTTGCATTTTAGGTGTACCATTGTGGTGCTGTTTGGTTAAATATGCCAATTCCAACCAGCCGCTAATTTCAGTGTATTGATCTTCCAAAGAATGGGCGTGTAATTGTTGAATGGGAATTTGATTGAGTTGTCGCCAAATTTGCTGTCGATTGGTTTGACGCAAGGCTTCTCCAGGCAGTAAGTGATCCAATTGGATGTGTTCTCGGGCACTGTCTAAATGCAATTGTTGATCCGCATATGCTTGTGCCAGAGTTTGATGGTATTGAATGCGTTGATAGGATGTTAAGGTTGTTTCGGGTGAAATGTTGGCTAATTGGGTGCGTGCTGCCTGCGGCCGTTTACGCCACAGATTGATTTGACTGGAAAGGAGAGTGTATTCAGCGTATTGTTCAGTTGGCAACCTATTGGGACTGATTTCCGCTAAGATTTGTTGTGCACGCGGATAAGCTTTATCATCCAGCAATCGTCCCACTGCTTTTAGTTGATAGCCGGTGTTTTGTGGTGCTGGTGTTTGCGTGGCCATCGATAAATAATAATCGGCCGGTTCGGTGTAGGGGCTGGGCAATTGATATTGATGTTGGGTGCGGTTGCCACCAAGGTCACGACAACCAACGAGGATCAGCATGGCGAGGATGGTGATCCAAAATGGTGAGTAATAAAGATTAAGCTTCCTATTCATGGGCGGCAAGGTTACCACAATTTGCGTTGAAACCAAAGTGGAGAAATGTAAAATAAACTCCAACTTGGTTTAATTATGAACATATCGATCACCGGGGGAATTGCAATGAAGCAACCAGGACAACTGTATATTGTTGCGACACCAATTGGTAATTTAGCCGACATTACTCTGCGTGCGTTACAAATTTTAAGTGAGGTAGATTTCATCGCTGCTGAAGACACTCGGTACAGTCGGCGTTTGCTCAATCATCATGGCATTACAACTCGACTTATTTCACTGTATGAACACAATGAAGCGTGTCGCAGTCAAGAGTTATTGGCTAATTTGCAAGCGGGCCAACAGATTGCATTAATCAGTGATGCAGGGACACCGTTGATCAGTGATCCAGGATATCGTTTGGTCATGCAAGTGGTGGAAGCTGACATTACGGTGACCCCCATTCCAGGACCTTGCGCCTTAACGGCGGCGCTTAGTTGCGCGGGATTGCCAACCGACCGTTTTGTATTCGAAGGATTTTTGCCGACAAAATCAATGCAGCGTCAATTGCGCCTTGAAAACTTAATTGAAGAAACACGCACGTTGATATTTTATGAATCGCCGCATCGATTGATGGGTAGTTTGCAAGCGATTGCTAATGTTATGGGCTGTCAGCGTCATGTGGTATTGGCAAAAGAATTAACCAAAAGTTATGAACAAATGGTGCGTGGCACTGTCACTGAGGTTATTGCTTGGCTTGATGAATTACCAGAGCGCCAGCAAGGCGAATTTGTAATTTTAATTCACGGGGCGGCGAAAAAAGCTAACAATCAACTTTCGTATGCCGATAAACGCATTCTAGAAATATTGCTTACCGAATTATCCGTTAAACAAGCGGCCAAATTGACAGCATCGATCACCGGTGGACAGCGTAATGATTTGTATGAATTGGCTTTGCAATTAAAAGACCAATCGTAAACCGTTTTCGTATCTTGACGTATGCTGGATGGTTCGAAATTCCAGCGTGATTTAGCAAGAATGGTCAAATAAGCATTTGCAGATTCGAGTAATCTTGTTTTTGTAATGAGGCGGACATTTGAAGTGATAGAGGATGAATTACAAAGAGCGTATAAACAAAGTTATTGATTTTATTGGTAAGCATCTTGATGATGAATTTACCCTAGATCAATTAAGCGCTGTTGCTTGTTTTTCGAAATATCATTTTCACCGCTTATTTACAGCTTATACAGGCTTATCTTTACGACAATATATAAGATGGTTGCGTCTTAAAAGAGCTGCACATCAACTGATTGTTGACAAAGATAGGACTGTCATTGAAATTGCATTGAATGCGGGATTTGAATCGCATGAGTCGTTTACCAGAGCCTTTAAACAAATTTGTGGGATAAGCCCAAGTCATTTTAGGTTCCAATCAAATTGGCACATCTGGGAAAATCCACCGTATTCATTGCCTCAACAAGGTGAAAAGAAAATGATTGTCGAAATTAAAAATTTACCAGCTAGACGACTAGCTGTTTTAGAACATCATGGTGATCCACAACAAATCGGAGAAACGGTTAATCAATTAATAGCCTGGGCTAAAGATCAACCTATTAATTTAAAACCTGAACCAGGTGAAGCATTTGGATTTGCATACAATGATCCAAAACAAGTTCCTGCTAATGAGTTTCGTTTTGATCTTGCAATGACCGTCCCCAATCATTTAAAGCTGAAAGGTGCCGTCGTCGAAAAAGAACTTCCCGCAGGTAAATATGCGGTTGCTGTTCATAAAGGTTCTCGTGATAATATCAGCGATACAATTTACGGGTTGTATCGGGATTGGCTACCAAAATCAAATGAAGAGCTAGGTAATTTACCTTGTATATTCTGTTACTACAATTTTGATCATGAAGTTGCCGAAACAGAGTTGCTGACGGAGTGTTGGTTATTACTTAAGTAAAGATCAAAATAGTTAACCGCTTAAAATGCCAACTGAGAAAATTTATCGACCGTGAATAAAGTTCGCAACTTCAGGTACGATCGGTATATACTCGGCTTGAGTCAGCCAGACAATCGCTGTTTTGATGGAGGAAAGTCCGGGCTCCATAGGGTAAGGCGCCAGGTAACGCCTGGGGAGTGTGAACTCACGGCCAGTGCCACAGAAAATATACCGCCTGATCGAAACATTAGGTAAGGGTGAAATGGTGTGGTAAGAGCGCACCGCGCGCTTGGTAACAAGTGTGGCAGGGTAAACCCCGCCTGGAGCAAAGCTAAATAGGGATCCTATGATGTGACCCGCATCGGATCCGGGTAAGCTGCTAGAGATGTATGGCGACATGCGTCCCAGATGAATGATTGTCCACGACAGAACCCGGCTTACCGGCTGACTCATTCTTAGGGTGATCGATTCACCGGATGATTCAATGCGCTAAGACAAGCTGACAATGGCAGTATGGTGAGCAATCATTGTGGCTGTTTGTCATTGCAATGAAAATTGTTGCAGCACTTGATATTCACTGCCACTGGGTTTGGTAAAACTTTGCATGAATTGCCAATGAGTGACCGATACAGTCAAATTTAACGGTTGGGAAGGCACATCGGGCAAAGGATGATTGACTGATTGGGTCCGGGCCAAGGTGATATGCGGTAAGAAAGCACGAGGGTCGGCTGGAAATGAAAATTCAGCTACGGATTGATTAATTTGACCGGCTAAATCAACCAAAGTGGCGCAAGGTTGGAGAGCCAACGCCAATCCTTTTGGGTTTTTGGCATTGGGAAACCAAATGGCTTGGGTCAACGTTATATGAAAACAAGTTCGTTGTATTTGTGATGCGAATGCGGTAATGAATTGTTGAGATTGCAGTGAGCTGACATGATTTAAAAAACGTAAAGTTAAATGCCAGGATTCAGGTGGTTGCCAGCGCAACCCTGGAGTTGCCAAGAGAGTAGGGGGGGATTGACTCAGCCACTGATGGATACTGACTTGCGCTGCAGACGGCAACATGATGGCACAAAAACAACGCATGTTAGCAAGTCTCCAAGGGCCAAACACTGTAAGCGGGTGTTTCGTAGGGATGAGATTGAGCCAACGCCTCAATCACCTGAGATAAACAAGTATTGCTGCAAACCATTTCCACTTTGTATTCATCCACCGTTTCCACTGTGTCGTGGGTTCCACAAACCGGTTGGCTGCCGGTTCGTGGACGAAATTGCCCTTGACCAAGTGTCTGCCAAGCACAGCAATCGTAGTTACCAATTTGACCGGCGCCTTGAGCGAACAAGGCTTGCTTCACCGATTCTAAATGAGAAGCGGGAACGTAAAAACACAGTTGATACATTATTGTTTCCATTTAATATTGCAGCCAACACTGGGGCGTTGCTCAGAACTTACCGGTTCACCGACCAATAAATGATCCAATGCCTGGCGTAAATCTCGACCGGTGACAAGCGTATCATTGCCGGGTCTAGAATCATCAAATTGCCCTCGATACACACATTGCAATGTTTGATCAAAGATAAAAAAATCAGGTGTGCATGCTGCTTTATATGCTTTGGCGACGGCTTGTGTCTCATCGTATAAATAAGGGAAGGGATAATGATAATGTTTTGCAATGTCGCGCATTTTGTCTGGGGCGTCGTCGGGATAGTTTTCGACATCATTGGCACTGATGGCAACAAATGCAATGCCTTTGGCTTGGTAAGTGTTTGCGATGTCTACCAAAGCTTGTTGCAAATGTTTTACGTAAGGACAGTGGTTGCAAATAAACATAACGACTGTAGCGATATCGGATTTAATATTGGCTAATGACACGTCGGTTTGGCTAATGGTATCGGGCAAGGTAAAGTCTGGCGCTGGAGTGCCTAACGCTAACATATTGGAAGGAGTGAGGGCCATGGTGTGGTTTCCTTATTCAACTGATACAAAAAACATATTATGGTATGCTTTGCTCAACCAAAGCAAGGTTCTCTTGAGTCGTTGACAATAATGACCGATATTCCGATTTTACCCCCTGAAAATATCATGGTATTACAAGCGCGTGCGCAAGCGGTGGCAGGTTTGTCGTTGGGACAATTGGCTGGTGAACTCGGAGTGGATGTACCTGCCGATCAACGGAAAAAAAAGGGTTGGGTGGGACAATTGTTAGAGTTGGCATTGGGCGCGGATGCGCGCAATCAATCGTTACCGGATTTTACTCGGTTGGGGATTGAATTAAAAACGTTGCCAATCAATGCCCAAGGCAAACCGCGTGAAACGACCTTTGTGTGTACCATTCCACTGTTAACCATTCAATACCAGCAATGGGAAAATTCACAAGTGTGGAATAAACTGCGCCATGTATTGTGGGTGCCGGTTGAGGCTTGTCCCAGTATTCCATTGGCTGAACGGCGCTTGGGCAAGGCTATTTTGTGGTGCCCCAATGCTCAACAAGCAGCCATTTTGCAGCAAGATTGGTTGGAAATCACTGGTATGATTGCCATGGGCGAGTTAGAGTTATTGTCTGGTAAATGGGGGCAATATTTGCAAGTGCGTCCCAAAGGTTTGAATGGTCGCTGCCTGTGTTGGGGTTACAATCAAGCCGGCGATAAAGTGCAAACATTGCCACGTGGTTTTTATTTGCGTACCAGTTTGACCAAGCAAATTTTACAATTGCAAACTTGAAACAAGAGGTGAAAATGATTTTGTGTTTGGATGTTGGCAATTCGCATATTTATGGTGGTGTGTTTAGCGATGAGCAAATTTTATTGCGGTTTCGCTTATCAACCAAAGCCTCGACCTCGGATGAGTTGGGAATTTTTTTAACCAGTGTGCTGCGAGAAAATTCAGTGGATGTGCAGCAAATCCATCAAATTGCTTTGTGTTCGGTGGTACCTAATTTGGATTACAGTTTGCGTTCTGCTTGTGTGAAATACTTTAAAAAAGAACCTTTTGTATTGCAGGCAGGCGTAAAAACCGGGTTGAAAATTCAATACCGAAATCCATTGGAGGTGGGGGCTGATCGTATTGCGAATGCTATTGGTGCCAGTGTGCAATTCCCAGATAAAAATTTAATCATCATTGATTTTGGTACAGCAACGACCTTTTGTGCGGTGAGTCGCACCAAGCAATATTTGGGTGGAGTCATTATTCCGGGGATACAATTGTCAATGGAAGCGTTGCAAAGTCGTACTGCAAAGCTACCACCGGTGGAAATCATCCGTCCTAAACAAGCGTTGGGGCGTTCAACCGTTGAAAGTATTCAAGCAGGGTTGTATCACGCGACCTTAGCGGCGACACAAGCCATTACCCAACGGTTATGCCAATCGGCGTTTACCAATGAATCGGTGCTGATTATTGCCACGGGTGGTTTTGCTCATTTATTCGAGCCAGAAAAAATCTTTGATATGATCATTCCTGATTTGGTATTACAAGGCTTAAAACAAGCGTTGGAGAATAATCTGTAAAAACTATTCTCCATGGTTGAGGAAAACGTCACCTTTGGTGCATCTTGGACGAACACTGTTTTCAAAGTTCACAGAGCCATCGATGCTGATGTACCCAAATCTGGTTTTTCTTCAAGTTGGGGCCTGTCGACCATTCTGCTCTGAGGACACTCGTATTCTGGTGAATCAATCATGATTGATTTGGACCGCGGGGAATCTTAGTTGAAACTCTGTGTATTGTTGTTCACGGGAAAAACATTCAATTCGGCCATTGTAAGCCCGCATAACACGGCGGCAAAAAGGCAGTCCCAAACCATTGCCTGCAGTACGGGTGGAATAATAAGGGTCAAAAATTTTATCGATATTTTCTTTGGTAATGCCGCAACCGGTGTCTTTGAATTTTAAAATATTGTGTTCAATACCAGGCTGAACGGTGATGATGACTTTAGGTGTTTCATTATTACTGGATTTAACAGCATACAATGCATTTTTAAGTAAGTTAAATAACATATGCTTGGTCAAGGTATTATTGCCAGAGTAAGCAAAATCAGTGTGTTGGTCCCATTCGATCAATTCTTTTTCATCCTCATGCAAAGGGTAGTTACAAAGCATGTCCGCAATATTTTCTTGAATGGAGCATAAGATAAAATCTTTAGGGTTGATTGCATTGGCATTGACGTTAATCAACATCAATTCTAAAGAATGACAAGCCAGCCGGACAGCTTTTTGCATATTATCATTGATTTTGCTCAATCCTTCCAATTGTTGAATGGTTTGTGCAGACAAGCGTTCTGAGGGTAATTCTCCGGCGGTGACTTGAGAAATAGTAGGAAGTAATTTTTCGTAAGCGGAGGCGCCTAAATTTAAAGTTGCCAATGGCGTGCGTAAATCATGAGCAATGTTTCCAATGATTGTTTTTAACAGTTTTAACTCTTCGGCACTAGGCATGTGGCTTCCTCTATTTTTGAATTATTTTATTGGGAGGCTAGCCTATCACAGGGTGGATAGGTGGGTCAATCATTGATTGTGTGCGGTGCGCTAGGGGAAATTATCATGCTGATGTGATGACAGCGCGCTGTGTTTGTCGTGCACATCAATGTTTCTGTATCTGTACCGGTGTTTGAGAAACGAAAGCCGTTAGTAGAACTCGCTGTATTCGAGGTTTTAACATGCCATCTGAGATATGATCGTGACCATGAACGGTGAAGTACTGCGCTGGGTTGATAACAAATAAGCGCCATGGTAGCCTCTTTTTATGATTCATAATTCATTGTGACACAGTGGCAATACGTTCATTTTTCAAGTCTAAATTCAAACCCGCCCACATCGTATTAACCGGTGGAGGTTCAGCCGGTCATGTTACCCCCAATCTGGCATTGATTGAGTTGGGTCGCCAAGCGGGTATCTCCATGGCTTATATTGGTTCTACTCATGGTATTGAACGCGATATTCTGGTCAAAGAAGACATTCCTTTCTATTCGATTGCGACTGGCAAGTTGCGTCGATACTTTAGCTGGCAAAATTTTATTGACCCAATACGGATTGTTTGGGGCATTGGACAAGCGTTTTTTATATTACGTTGTTTGCGAGCCGATGTAGTGTTTGCCAAGGGTGGGTTTGTGTCTTTCCCAGTGGCGGTGGCTGCTTGGTTGCGTCAAATTCCAGTGGTTGTGCATGAATCGGATTTGACCCCAGGGTTGGCCAATCGCTTGTGTTTTCCCTTTGCAAAATTAATTTGTGTGAATGATGCGCACACAAAAAGTTTGATCAAGCAACAAAGCAAAGTCATGGTAACTGGAACCCCCATTCGTGAATCGTTGTTACAAGGTGATCGGCTGCGAGGGATGCAATATTGTCATTTTGATCAACAACGTCCAACGGTGTTGATCATGGGGGGAGGACTGGGCGCGGAGAAAATCAATCAAGCCGTCCGCGCGGTGTTACCACAATTGTTGGAACAGTTTCAAGTGATTCATTTGTGTGGTAAAGGGAAGACCGATGCAGCACTCACAGAGTTACAAGGCTATTGCCAATTCAGCTATGTGAATGAACCTTTACCGGATTTATTGGCACTGGCCGATGTGGTGATTTCACGTGCGGGTGCCAATGCAATCTATGAATTATTGTGCTTGCGCAAACCGCATATTTTAATTCCACTTGGACATGCCAGTCGTGGCGATCAAGTTCACAATGCAAAGCATTTTGCCGCAAAAGGCTTGAGTCAGGTGTTGTTGCAAGAGGATTTGACGCCACAACGATTGTTGGATGAGATTTACCAAGTGTATCAGCAACGAGTTGAAATCATTGGGCGTTTGACTAAGTTTGATATAATTCCAGCCAATCAAGTGATTTTTGACTATTTGCAAGCCAAAGTTGCTGCGGCTGATCAAGTGTTGATGTCGAATGAATGATGGACTTGGATTAACATTCCACCACATTCACCGCCAACCCACCTTGTGATGTTTCTTTATAAATCGTCATCATATCACGACCAGTTTCACGCATGGTTTTAATTACTTTGTCCAATGACACCATGTGTTTACCTTGTCCCATCAATGCCATGCGCGCGGCATTGACCGCTTTGACGGCACCCATTGCATTGCGTTCAATGCAAGGGATTTGCACCAAACCGGCCACTGGATCGCAGGTCATGCCCAGGTGATGTTCCATGGCAATTTCAGCGGCATTTTCAATCTGAGCAGGTGAACCTTTCAACGCAGCAGTCAAGCCGGCGGCAGCCATGGAGGCGGCAACGCCCACTTCGCCTTGACAGCCTACTTCTGCCCCGGAAATGGAGGCTCCCTCTTTGTATAAAATACCAATTGCAGCCGCGGTTAAAAAATATTGATACAAACCTTGCTGGCAAGCATACTGATGAAAGTTTGAATAATATCGCATTACGGCTGGAATGATGCCTGCTGCGCCATTAGTTGGGGCGGTGACAATGCGTCCTCCCGCTGCATTTTCTTCATTCACCGCAATGGCGTATAAATTTAACCGATTCATCACATCATCGGTTTCATACATCGATAAAATACCGGCATTTTCTTGTAGTTTTTGATACAACTGTGGTGCACGGCGGGGTACGTGCAGCCCTCCGGGCAATTCACCTTGGGTATGACAACCGGCGTCAATGCACTGATCCATAACATCCGCAATGTGTTGAATGCCTTGTTCGATTTCAGCTTGGCTACGCCAGGTTTGTTCATTGGCCAGCATAATGTCTGCGATGCTCAATTGTTGTGTTTCGCAATGCTGCAATAATTGTGCAGCGGTAGTAAATGGGTAAGGTAAGGGTTGTTGGTTCGATTTTGGTTGTTTGCCAAATTGTTCATCGGTGACAATAAAACCGCCACCAATGGAATAAAAAGTTTGTTTAGAGAGTAATTGGTCATCATGATAAGCGCAAAAAGTCATGCCATTGCTGTGTTTGGGTAAAAATGTTTTTTGATGCCACTCTAAATCTTGGGTGGGATCAAAGGCAATGACATGCTGCTGATTTAATTTCAATTGATGCGTTTGGTAAATGGTTTGTACATGGTCAAACAATTTTTGTGGATCCACGGTATCGGGATGTTCTCCCAGCAATCCACCTAAAACGGCTTTATCTGTTCCGTGTCCTAGACCGGTGAGCGCCAGTGAGCCATACAATTGAGCAACGATGCGCGTGATTTGGGTTAATGGGTGGTGTTGGGCTAATGTTTCTACAAATTGATGGGCCGCCAGCATGGGGCCAACCGTGTGTGAGCTGGAAGGACCGATACCGATGGAAAAAAGGTCAAATAAACTGATACTCATCATTACCCTTTTGGTTGAAACATCCGTGTGGATAAGTTTTACATCACTACTATTTATTGTAGAGACACTGGTTGTAATTTTCTTACTGATCGCAAAATTTATTGTTCAAGAGAGCTAATTTATACTATAGTTGCACTGCTCGGCAAGTAGTTGGCGATCATTTATGAAACAATGATTGCGCCGGTTCATGGGATGTAACAGTCGCTTGATGAGAAAATATGAATCGCGCAATAAAAATTAAAACAGTAAACCATAGGGGATTTAACCATGAAATTACCAATTATTGCGGCGGCAGTCCTAAGTATGGCGTCAGCAACAGCGGTTGCAGCGAATGATGTGCAGCTGACTTCGCAAGAAGACAAATTGAGTTATACCATTGGCGTGGATTTGGGAACCAACTTTAAAGCACAAGAAATTCAAATTAATACTGATATTTTGTTACGTGGAATCCAAGATGCTTTGCAAGATAAAGAATTATTGTTAAGCGATGAAGAAATGGATAGCACACTACAAAAATTTCAAGAAGAATTATTAGCCAAACGAGCGGAGCAATTTGATAAAATGGCGAAGAAAAATGAAACAGCTGGCGTTAAATTTTTAAAAGAAAATAAAGCGAAAAAAGACATCAAAACTACCACTAGTGGTTTGCAATATAAAGTGGTCAAACAAGGTAGTGGCAAATCACCCACCGATGCTGATACGGTCACAGTCGAGTATACCGGTAAGTTAATTGATGGTACGGTGTTTGACAGTTCAGCACGTAGCGGACAACCGGCTACTTTTAAATTGTCACAAATTATTCCAGGCTGGCAAGAAGCGTTGCGTTTGATGAAAGAAGGTGGTGAATGGGAAGTGTTTATTCCTTCTGAATTGGCATACGGTCCCGATGGTTTTGGAGTGATTGGTCCCAATGAAACATTGATTTTTACTATCAAATTGATTTCAGTCGAGCCGGATGTGGCAAACAGCCAAGAAGGCTAACCTTGAGTTTGAAAAAAGCCGCTGAACTAAGCGGCTTTTTTTTATCATGAAACCATCCACGTCGCATCTTTCCACAAAACAATTTATTGCAAATCCTTTTAGGATTAATACCTATCTGCGTGCTTGGTTGAGCACGTATTTGAATCAACGACTGTTCATTGTTTTTTTATTAGGGTTTGCCTCAGGGTTACCACTGGCATTGGTGGGGACCACGCTGCAAGCTTGGTTTGCTGTGGATGGTGTGGATATTGTCACTATTGGTTTTCTAGCGTTAATTGGACAGCCATATTTATTTAAATTTATTTGGGCACCGTTGATGGATCGGTTTAGTCCACCATTGTTGGATCGACGCAGTGGCTGGATTTTCTTAACGCAAATAGGATTAGTCATCTGTTTGATTGCCATCGCTTTTTTAACGCCGAGTGCACAACCATGGGGCTTGATGGGGCTCGCCTTGATTGCGGCGTTTTTAGCCGCATCACAAGACATTGTCATCGATGCGTATCGTACCGATGTGTTACGTCAAACGGAACGTGGATTGGGTGCGGCGTTTTCGGTGGGTGGATATCGGATTGGTATGATCATATCAGGGGGGATTGCCTTGATGTTGGCTGATAGCTTGGGTTGGCGTATGACTTATTTCATCATGGCAGGGTTGATGAGTATTGGAATGGTTGCTAGTTGGTTTGCGCCGACTCCCGAAAATCACCTGGTACCACCGGCCAGTTTGCATGAAGCGGTGGTCAAACCGTTTGTACATTTTTTTCAACGTCGTAAAGCGGTGTGGTTATTGGCATTGATCATTTTATATAAATTAGGTGAGGCGATGACCTCGGCAACCAGCAGTGTTTCCACTACTTTTTTCTTGCGTGAGCTGGATTTTAGTTTAACTATGGTGGGATCCGTCACTAAAATATTTGGCATGCTGGCAACGATTGTAGGTGCTGTGGTCGGTGGCATTGTTATGACACGGTTACCTTTATTTCATGCGCTATTAGCATTTGGAATTTTACAAGCGGTGACTAATTTATTGTATTGGCTGTTGTCAATTGTAGGGCATCATGTTCCTTTATTTATCGTTACTATTTTTATTGATTATGGGTGCGGTGGAATGGGATTGGCTGCATTGATTGCTTTGATCATGACATTGTGTGATAAACGGTATTCAGCAACCCAATTCGCATTACTGTCGGCGATTGCCGCACTGCCTAGGATTTTTACTGGACCGATTTCGGGTTTTATGGTCGAGCAATTAGGATGGAGTGTTTACTTCTTGTGGACCTTTGTATTGGCTTTGCCTGCATTGTTACTTTTATGGTGGATGCGACGAGATATTCAACAGTTAGTTTGATGATCATTAGACATATTCGATTATTCTGCATGAAGTGAGACTGATTTTGCAAGAATATGCAGACAGCTTCTGCGTTAGTTTGCTACACTTTGCGTTAATTTGATTAGAGCAACGAACAAACATGTCTTTTCCAAATTTTGTGACGATGTGGTTACGCTGGGTCATTGTCTGGACTGGATTGTTTGCCGTGCAATGTGGGTTTGCACAAACTCAGCCAATTTATTTGTATTACCAAGAAATCCAATTGTTAGAACAGCAAAACATTGTGCTGGATGCGCGTATTGCAACGTTGACAGAGCAAAATCAGCAAGATTTAAAACGTTTGCAAATCTATCAAGCCAAACCAATTCCTGAACAATCCGTCACTTCCATTGACGTGAACGCTGCTCGTTTGCACTTGGCGTTTGCCCATTCGGAGTACGTGCGTACCGAGCAAACATTGACGAATGCCAAGCGTAATTTAGCGCACAGCCAAAAATTAATCAATCAAACGATGGAAACCTTGTTGCAGCAACGCTTGGTGTTACAAAGTACACCAGAGATTGTCAGTGACATTCGACGCTTAGAGAAAATAGAAAAAGTCTTACTAACTGTAGTTAAATTGCAAAAACAACACATTCAATTGTTAGAAACGTTATTGGAATTGGTAAAACAAAGTGAAAAACATAAGCAAGCGTTGTTGCAAACATTAAAGGGTTTACAACTCAAACAGCAATTGGCAGAACAGGCGGTGATGAATCAACGAATCGTTGCTAAGGCGCAAACAGAACAAAATCAATGGTTGATTGAGTTACAACAATTGCATGAGCAAAAAGCACAATTGCTGCTTGCTCCGGAAGGTGTGTCGGTAGATACCATTCAATTGGCTATGCAAATTTTTTATTTAGAAGAACGGATCCGCTTGAGTCAGATAGGGGTTCAACTATTAATTTTATCTGAAAAGGTTCAACTGTTATTAGACAAGAAATCAGATAAAGCGCAGGGAACCGATGTCAATGTCAGTCACTTATTAGCCGAAGCTGTACATCTGCGGAACATGTTGCAAGAGAAAAATCGCATCATTGAGCAACAATTATCAATTCAACAAGCCAGTTTTTCTCAAGATATTTTGAGTAAGGAACAATTGAAAATCAATGAAAATTTACTTAGAGAGTTGCAACTTGCCTACGCTACTTATGCTGATACTATCGCTGATTTAGAAACCACTTTAACTGATTATTTGGCTGGGCAACAAGCTAAGTTGGCACAAGTGATCACCGAACGGCGAGCCACGTTGAGTTTTGATCAACAAGCTTGGGTGTTGTTGTTCAATCGTGTTGCACAAATTCCGGAACAAAGTTGGCGTTATTTCCAATCATTATATAACCACATGATGGAAGCGTTGGTGGTATTGTCACCTTCGAAAATGATTGTACTAGGGTTTGCGCTGTTGGCTTGGTTGGTGGGCTGGTTGGTTGCGCGTTATTACACTTTTTTGGTAGTTGAGAAAGTCGAGAGCAAACGGATTCGATTGTCGGATAATTTGATTTATACCATCATTATTTTGTTAAGGCGCAATTTGATTGGACTGGCTTTATTTGGGGGAGCGCTGACCGTTTTATTAACCAGTCAGGTTAAATTTTCAGCTTACGCATCTATGTTCTATTTAGCTCTGGTCTGGTTCATTTTTCGATCACTGATTGGTATTGTGAGATTGCTGTTGGTTGAACGGATCAGTGACAGCTCCGGGCGAGATGTACGATTGTACCACCGATTGAAATGGAGTTTGATTTTTGGTGGAATCGTTACCGGATTGGCCGTGTATGTCAATTTTTTAAATGTAGCAACCGATGTACTGAATTTATTGTCCCATTTATTTATGGTCTTTTTATTGGTCACTTCATTGGTTTTGTTTAATGGACGTAAAGTTATTTTAGAATTGATTAACGCTTGGTTAAATCGCAAGCGCGGTTATGTTCGTCGAACTGTACGGTGGATCATTACTTTATTACCGATAGTAATTTTTATTGATGCGATTATTGGCTTGCTGGGATATATTAATTTGGCGTGGATCATGAGTTATTACCAATTGGTCTTCATCATTGTTGTCACCGGATATTTGATTTTACGCGGAGTGGTCAGTGATTTGATTGATGTGGCCTCTGAATATGCAATTCGGCATTTAAATAATGGTTGGTTGTTGAGTGAAGCTTTGTTCAAACCCATCGATCGAATTGCACGATTGATTATGCTGATTGTGGCAACAATTATTTTATTTATTCTTTATGGGTGGTCAACTGAACCCTTAATTATTAACGCGGTTGGGGAAGCATTTCAATTTAAATTGATTAGTTTTGCCGGTACCACAATTACTTTATTGAGTGTGGTTGAATTTATTATTTTAGTGTTTGTTTTTGTCTGGGCGGCTAAGTGGATTAAAGAGTTTGCCTATCGATTTTTCTTCAAAGGGATCCGTGATGTGGGATTGAGATATTCGATATCGGTGTTTAGCCAATATATTATGGTGACCGTTGGTACGGTGATTACTTTGCGAGTGTTGGGGATTGATTTCTCAGGAATGGCATTTGTCGTCGGGGGCTTGATGGTTGGGCTTGGCTTTGGCTTACGTGATTTTGCCAATAATATTTTCAGTGGGTTTATGCTGTTGATTGAACGCCCTGTGCGTGAAGGTGATATTATTTCAGTCGGTGATTTTGAAGGAGAAGTGACTCACATTGGTTTGCGTTCAATTGCTGTACGCTCGTGGGATAACCGAGAAATTTTAGTACCCAATTCAGAGATTTATAATAAAACGTTTACCAATTGGACGCATGTGGATGATATTGTTCGAGTGG